>Ga0193726_1002358_pt1 | contig 12933 bp, 12 predicted proteins | sample H2c1metaG_FD_144928 | JGI IMG/M metagenome (GOLD analysis project Ga0193726, IMG submission 144928) | Soil microbial communities from a riparian zone of the East river system, Colorado, United States - H2c1 | ecosystem: Environmental > Terrestrial > Soil > Riparian zone | place: USA: East River... | reverse complement strand
GCTTGAGCCAGTCCTCCAACCACCTGGATCTGGATGCCATCATCTGGCTGGAGGACTGGCTCAAGCGCTACGTCGGGACCCTCCTCATCGTCTCGCACGACCGCGATTTTCTCGACGGCGTGGTGGAGGTCGTCGTGCACATCGACGCGAAGAAACTCAGGCGTTATTCGGGCAACTACTCGAGCTTCGAGCGCCAGCGCGCAGAAACGGTGGTGCTCGCGGCCGCGCAGTACGAGAAGCAGCAGCGCGAGCGCGCACACCTGGAATCCTTCATCGACCGCTTCCGCGCAAAAGCCACCAAGGCGAAGCAGGCGCAGAGCCGCATGAAGATGCTGGCGAAGATGGAGGAGCTGGCTCCCCTGCACGTCTCCGCGCCCTTCTCGTTCGAATTCCGCGAGCCGCTGAAGGCGCCCAACCCGCTCCTGGTGCTGGAAGACGCGGTGGCCGGCTACAAAATGGAAGGCGGACCCGACAAAGAGGTCGTTCGCGATATCAAGTTCTCGCTGCAGAGCGGCGAGCGCTACGGACTCCTCGGCATCAACGGCGCGGGAAAGTCCACGCTGATCAAGACCATCGCCGGAGAGCTCTCGCCGCTCGCCGGCAAGGCGATCTTCAACAAGGGGCTGGCGGTGGGCTACTTCGCGCAGCACCAGGTCGAGATGCTGCGCCACGACGAATCGCCGTTGTGGCACCTCTCGCGCATCACAACGAACGTACGCGAGCAGGAGCTGCGCAATTATCTGGGCGGCTTCAACTTCCCGGGCGACATGGCGACCACTTCCATAGCGACCTTCTCCGGCGGCGAGAAAGCGCGCCTCGCGCTCGCCTTGATCGTGTGGCAGCGGCCGAACCTCCTGTTGCTCGATGAGCCGACCAACCATCTCGACCTGGAAACGCGCGAGGCACTGACGGTGGCGCTGGCGCAGTTCGAAGGCACGCTGGTGCTCGTCTCGCATGACCGGCATCTGCTGCGCGCCACCACCGACCAGTTCCTCATCGTCGCCGATGGCCGCCTCGAACCCTTCGACGGCGATCTCGACGATTACCGCGACTGGCTGTTCAAGACCAAGCTGAGGGTAAGCGATGCGGCGGCTGAAGCCGCCTCAACGGAAAAGGAATCCGCGCCTTTGCCGGAAGTGAAGAAGGCCGCCCCGGCCGCTGCCGCGCCCGCCACGGCGAACGAACGCCGCGATCAAAAGCGCAAGGAAGCCGAAGAGCGCCAGCGCCAGTCCGCGGCGAGAAGGCCGATCGAATCGCGCTTGAAGCGGCTGGACGAATTGATGGCGAAGCAGAATGCGCGCAAATCCGCGATCGACGCGCAGCTCGCCGACGCGGCGATTTACGGCGAAGCCCAGAAGGAAAACCTGAAGGCGCTGATCGTCGACCAGGCCTTCGTCGCTCGCGAGCTGGCGCAGCTCGAAGCCGAGTGGCTCGAGCTGCACGCGCGTCTGGAACAACTGGCGGCGTAGCGAAAAGATGCGCGATCCCGGCTTGAGGATGGTGGCGGTGGTGGAGGCGGCGAAGGGCAGCCTGGTTCTCGCCGTCGGCGCGGGGCTCTTCAGCCTGGTGCATCGCGACGTCCAGGCAATGGCGGAGCATATCGTCAGGATTTTCCATCTGAACCCGGCGGGCCATGCGCCGCGCGTATTCCTCGACCTCGCGGAGCATCTCACCAGCTCCCGCTTGCAGTTCCTTGCGCTCGGCGCCGCCGCCTACGCGTCATTGCATCTCGTCGAGGCCTATGGACTATGGCGCGGGCGGCGCTGGGCGGAATGGCTCACGGTCGTGGCGGGCGGCCTCTACATTCCGGTCGAGCTGTACGAGCTCGGCAAGAGCGTGACCTGGCCAAAATTCAGCCTGCTGGCGGTGAACCTCGTGATCGTCGCCTACCTCGCGCGCGTGCTGTGGCAGACGCGGCGCAATCGCCGCGTATCGCCCGAACCGCACTCGCCTTAAATCCCTTCGCGCAAAGCATCAGCGCGACGCCGAGCGCTTCGCCGCTTCGCGCGCCTGGATCGCGGCGTGGCGTTCGAGCAGGCGCTCGGCGCGCACCACCACTGGCACATCGACCATCTTGCCGTCGATGGCGAACGAGGCGCGGCCTTCCGCCGCCGCTTTCGCGTTGCCTTCGATCACACGTTTCGCGAGCGCGACGTCTTCGGCCGAGGGCGAGTACTCCTCGTTCACGATGGTCACTTGCGCGGGATGGATGCAGGTCGCGCCCAGGAACCCGTACTGGCGCGAGCGCTTGACCATCTTGCGGAAAGCTTCGAGGTCGCTGAAACTCGCCACGCTCGCGATGTACCCCAGAGGCATGATGCCGCCTGAGCGCGCGGCGAAGATCATCTGCTGCTTGGGCATGAGCAGCGCCTCCTCGGTCGGTTCCATCCCCGTCTCCAGCGCGAAATCCTCGCCGCCGATGTCCATCGCCACGGTGCGCGCTACCGCGGCTGCGATCTCGGGCATCTTGAAGAACGCGGCCGGCGTCTCGACCATGGCGATGAATTTCGTGTGGCCGGCTTTGAGCCCGCGCTTCGCCTCGAGCTTCGCCACCATCTCGTCCAGGCGCCGCAGGTGCGCCGCGTCGTCCACCTTCGGCACCTGGATGGCGTTCACGTCCGGTCCAATCGCGGCTTCCAGGTCGCGCGGCGCCATGGCATCGGGGCGGTTGATGCGCACTCCGACGTCCGCGCCGCCGCGGCGCACGCGTTTGGCGTTCTGCGCGACGAGCTTCCGCGCGTTGTCCTTCTCGTGCGCCGGCACGCTGTCCTCCAGGTCGAGCAGGATGCAGTCCGCGCCGCGCGTATGCGCCTTCTCCACATATTTCTCGACGTTCACCGGAACATAAAGCAGCGACCGCCAGACGGGAAGTCCGGGTTTCATTCTTCTTCTCCTTTGGATGCTGTACTGGATGCGGTAAGGCCTTCGCAGGCGATGCCCGCAGCGAGGAGCCTGGCGTAGGCGGCCTCGTCCACGCCGGTTTCGGCGAGCAGCGCGCGATTGTGTTCGCCCAGTTCCGGCGCCGGCGAGCGGATCGCGCCGGGCGTGCGCGACAGGCGCGGCATCACGTGGTGCATGGGGAATGCGCCCATGTCGGCATCGGGATAGTCCGCGAGCAGCTCGCGCTCGATCACGTGGGGATCCTCCACGATCTGCGCGATGTCGTAGACCGGACCGATGGTGACTTCGTATTTCTCGAAGAACGCCACGTTCTCGCCTTGAGTGCGCTGCGCGATGAAGGACCCGATGATGGCGTCGAGCTCGTCGGCGTGCTTGAGGCGCTCCGCGTTGGTCGCGTAGCGCGGATCTTCGATCAGCTCCGGACGGCCGATCGCGCGGAACAGGCGCTCGGTCATTTTCTGGATCGACGCGGACAGGCACATCCAGTGGCCGTCCTTCGTGCGATAGGCGTTGCGCGGCGCGGTGGTGGTGGAGCGGTTGCCCGTGCGCGCCTTGACCTTCCCGGTGAGGCGCAGATTCGCCGCCTGGGGCCCCAGGATATTGAAAAGCGGTTCGAGCAGCGGCAGGTCGATCACCTGGCCCGCGCCGCCCTCACGCTCGGCCTCGCGCAGCGCGATCATCGCCGCGGCGGCGCCGTGAAGGCCGGCAACGCTGTCGGCGAGATACATCGGCGGCAGCACCGGCTCGCGGTCGGCGAAGCCGTTCATCGAGGCGAAGCCCGACATGCCCTCGATCAGGGTGCCGAAGCCGGGACGCTGGCTGTAGGGACCGTCCTGGCCCCAGCCGGAGATGCGCACCACGACGAGCTTAGGGTTGAGCGCGAAGAGCTTCTCCGGCGCGAGTCCCATTTTTTCGAGGATTCCCGGGCGGAAGCTCTCGATCAGGATCGATGCCGAAGGCACGAGCTTCAGCAGAAGGTCGATCGCCTCGGGCTTGCGCAATTCCAGGCACAGGCTCTTCTTGCCGCGGGAATAGAGCTTCCAGGTGACCGGCACGCCCTGGGTCTGCCAGGCGCGCAATGTGTCGCCCGCCGGAGGCTCGACCTTGATCACCTCGGCGCCGAAGTCGGCGAACACCTGCGTGAGCGTGTTGCCGGCCACGAGGCGCGACAGGTCGAGCACGCGCACCCCGTCGAGCGCGCCGCGCGCTTCTGGAGCGTAGTTTCGCTTCTTCAGCCTGGCCGTCATCGCTGGAGATTATCCCACCGACATCTGCCTACGATTTGTTCAATCTGTCGGAGCGCCGCGCTCCACGCGGGGTTCCGGCCCAAAATACGCAGGCTATGCACAAGCTATGCACAGATTTTGTGGATAGTCACGGATCCTCCGGCGGGCCGGCGGGAAGCCGCGCGTCAATCGGCGACGTGGCGGACCGTTCCACGGAGCTTCTTGACCTGTCCGCGCCGCGCCTTGCCTTCGAGTCGCCGCTTGCGCGAGCTGCGGGTCGGCTTGGTCGGCTTTCGTTTGGGAGGAACGACGGCCGCGCGCGCGACGAGCTCGTGCAGCCGATCGAGCGCCTCTTCCCGGTTGCGCTCCAGGCTACGGTACTGCTGCGACTTGATAACCAGCACGCCCTCCCGCGTGATGCGCTGATCGCGAGAGCCCAGAAGGCGCGACTTGACCTGCTCGGGAAGCGACGAGGCGTGGATGTCGAAGCGCAGGTGCACGGCCGAGGAGACCTTGTTGACGTTCTGGCCCCCCGCGCCCTGGGCGCGGATCGCGGTGAGCTCGATCTCGCTTTCGGGAATCGCGATCGCTGGAAAAGTTGCCGGCATGCCCGCTATTTTGCCTCGCGAGCGCGCGCGGACGGAAATTTTCTGGACCTTTTCTGGACCTTTAGCGCGATTCGTCCGGCTTGACCCCCGGCGGCCGCGTCGGCTAATCTGAATCGTCCGCAGGATTCCTTCCTGCTCCGAACGCGACCCGGAGGAAAACGCCATGCACGAAGGCGAACGCGCGCCCAGATTGCTGTTCCCCGCTCTCAAGCCCCTGTACGCATTCCTCGAACCGCTGTCGTGGCTGCTGGTGCGCTGCGCCTGCGGCGCTATTCTCGCGGTGCACGGCTGGGGCAAGATCTCCCGCGGTGCCGAGGCCATGGCGCCCGGGTTCCTGAAGATGGGATACGAGCATCCGGTCCCGCTCATCTACCTGCTGCTCGTCGTCGAGTTCTTCGGCGGCATCGCCATCGCCGCCGGCCTCTTCACGCGCTTTTTCGCCGCCGCGGTCGCGATCGAGATGGCGGTCATCACCTTCGTGCACTACCTGCCCAACGGCTTCTCCTGGCTCAATCGCGGCTACGAATTCACCTTGCTGTGGGGACTGGTCGCGCTGGCGATTCTCTGGCGCGGCGGCGGACCCTGGTCGCTCGACCGGAGAATCGGCGTGGAGCTGTAGTATCGCGTCCGCTCTCGAACGAAGGGTTAGCCATCAGTTCGGTGCTGCGAGGTCAGGAGTCTTCCCCCGGCCAGGTCCATCGCGGCACTTCACGTAACGGGTGAAGCTCGGCGTCGCTGGCGGCGTTTGAGTTTTGCATGGCGACATGTGAGCCGAATTCGACATGCTCGCGCACGGCTTCGCGAAAGGCTGGATCACTCGGCATCTTAGCTGCATCGAGCGCCGCCATGTAGAGCTCGACAAACCTCGCGCGCTGTTCTTCGTTGATGCGAAGTCCCCGGTGCACGGCAATCAAATGGGCAAAGCCAAGTTCGCGCGAGAAGCGATCCGGGCCGCCGAAGGACTCTGCCGTAAAGGCCGTCAAGTGGTCAACATGCTCCGCCTTTCCATTGCCAAAGAGTGGCCGCAAGAGCGGGTCAAAGAGCACGCTCGCGTAGAACGTTTCCTCAAGGCGGTGCAGTGCGTCTTCACCGCCAGCGAACTCATAGAGAGTCGGCATACTCGATACCTCCTGAAAGACCCCCGCCTCGCGTCGCTCAGCGGATCAACTCTACCCTGCTCTATCGCCGCGAAAGCAGCGCTCGTCGAACTCATGCAAGGCCGCCCCGGCCAGCCACGATAAAAAGCCCCAAAACACAGGCCAGGCTGACGAATTGGAACGATGAACGCAATGTGGGTTTGTCCATAAGATAGAAGATTCCGTAGGCAACACGAGCTACTACCCAGATCACAGCCAAAGTGTCAATGTGAGGCTGCGCACCATGCGCTAGGTGCGCGATGACTACTGCAGCCGCGAAGCCTGGAAGGGATTCGAAGGAATTGAGATGCGCGCCCCATGCACGTTTGGGCAGCCCCGAAAGCTGGTTGGGGAAATCACGCGGATAGTGACTGTCGCGTAACTTGCCGGCCCGGCTTGCGGCAAAACCAAACCATGTGTACGGCAGCAGGATTGCCACGAACACACACCAATAAGCGGTTGTCATACTGTTTCTCCTGTGAAGTCTGGTGAGTTCTAACGTGATCAGTCCACTATCGAGCCGCACGTCATGTTCGCGACGGTTGCCGTCATCGGGCTGGCATAGTCAGAAGCCATCAACACCGCGACGTTGCCGACCTCGGCGAGTGAAGGCGCGCGTTTCAGCAGGGTCTTTTGGGAAATCATTGCCGTCATCTCCTCACGCGCCTTGCCGAACCTGTCGTTGAGATCGTCAGCAAACGATTCGGGCGAACCGGCCGACCGTATGCAGATGACCCGCACGCCCTGCGGTGAGAGCTCGCTCGCCATAGAGCGACACAAGCCCTCGATGGCGGCGCCTTCGATCCCGAAGCTGCCGGTCAGCGGCCAGGCCATGCGGGCCGGTGTTGCCGTGATCATCAAGATCACGCCTGCTCCCTTTTTGACCATGTGTCGAGCGGCCGCCCGCGCGGTCAGAAAATTGGTCATGACGCGATGCATGACCGGCTGGCTGACTGCCTTTGGCGACAGCTCGATCAGTGGGGTGCCTTGGATCGAGTCGGCGATGTCGATGGCGTTGAAAGAGACGTCAATGCATCCCGCCTGCTCGACCACTGCGTTGACGTACCTGTCGACGGCTCGCTCATCAAGCGCGTCGACCTGGGCGGTGTGGGACCTCCCACCTGCGTCGGCGATTTCCCTCGCCACTCGCTCCAGGCCGGCCAGAGTGCGTCCGGCCAAGAACACCGTGGCCCCCTCGCGAGCGAATGCCACGGCAACCGCGCTGCCGATTGAACCGCCTGCGCCGTAGACCACCGTAGTCTTGTTTTTCAGCAGCATGTCTTTCCTCCTTGAGACTCAGAGTGCCAGCGCATGCAGGCCACTCTCTATTTGCTCGTTTGTTGTTGATTCGGTGGCCGGGGTGCAGAGGCATAGCGCTCGATCAACGCGGCGAGCTCCGCAGGCTTTTCGTCGACGACATAGTGGCCACTGCCAGCGATAGTCTCCACCGCGACCGATCGCGCTCCCGCGTCCTTGAGTCCCTTTGCAACGGCGGGAAGAAGCTCGCCGAAGCCCTTCTTCGGAACCGCGCCGCCTACCAGCACCAGCGGGACTTCAAGCGGCCCCCGGCGCTCCCTGCCGAACTTCTCAGCATCCGTCCTGCGGTAGATGTTCATGGCCGCGGCCATCCGGCCGGGGAGCGAGTAGGCGCGGGCATAGCGCGCTATCGCCTCGTCGCTGATCGACTTTGGATCGGCGACCTTGTCGCGCAAGAAGTAGTCGAAATAGATGGCTTCGCGCCCTGCAAGGAGTTGTTCGGCGAGACCGGGTACGCGGTGAAAGCCAAAGTGCCATAGCGCCGGATTGATTTTGATCTGGTCCCACGGATCGACGCCGGGGATCGGCACGTCCAAAATCATCGCGCCGCGAACTGCGTCCGGATGCAGGCGCGCGATCGCATACGCGATGCTGCCGCCTATGTCATGACCCACAACGTAGGCTCGATCAAGCTTGAGCTTCAGTGCCAGCTGGTACATGTCTTCCGCCATCGTCACGGTTTCATGGTCGCCCTGACCCGGCGTCGACCCGCCGATGCCTCGCAGGTCCACTGCCACAACCCGGAACCTTGATGCGAGCCCCGGCATGATCGTCGCAAAGGCCGACCAGTTTTCTGGAAAGCCATGCATGAGGATCAGCGCTGGGCCTTGACCACCAACCACGTAGTGCAAGGTCGTGCCGTTCACCTGGGCAGTTGCAGATGTAAAGCCAGCAGGAAGCGCCTCGGCCACGCCTGCCGCGCCGATGGCGCTGGCAGGCGCCAATCGATTCGCCGGGTCGGCGGGCGCGTCGCAACCGGCGACGAGCCCCAGCGTACACGCAAGGGCGACCAGCGGCGTTCTGAATCTCATGCTTGTGGAAGCGCTGTTCACGTCAATTCCCAACTCAGGCCAACGAAGCGGGGACAACGGGAGGCTCGGCCGCTGAGAAAGCAAGGGTAAGTCTCAAAGCGACCTCAAGCTTTCAGAATCTTGCGCATTTCAGCGAGCTTCGCCCGCTGTGAGCGACTCTGAAAGCTGGACGGAGGAAACCCGAACACAGCGGCGAACGTTGCAGTGAGATGGCTATGGCTTGCGAACCCGAGATCAAGCGCCAAGTGGCTCAAGTCGCCTTTCGCTTCGGGTAGCCGTTCCAACGCCAATGCCAGCCGAAGCCTCGTCAAGTACCGGTGGATCGGCATTCCTACGTCGCCGCGAAACTGGCGGGCCAAGTGAAACGGAGAGCAATGCACTGCCGCCGCTAGTTCGCTCAAGGAATGCCTATCCTGCGGCCTTTGCGCGAGCAGCAGCTTCACCGCCTCGACGCGCGCGCGGGGCAACCGGGCCGTGCGCCGCGGGCGCCCGCGGCCCCAGGCGGTTTGTGTGGTTTCGAGAGCGTCCCGCAACAGCGCGAGGATAGTTTCTTCGACTTCGAGAAGATCTGGCTTGGGCGAGCCCAATTGCTGTCGCAGCCGCTGCATTCGCTGGAGCGTCCGCGCCGGGACGGGACCGAAGGCGCGGGCGAAGGGCGTTTTGTCGCGGTAACCCGTCGCGTACGGTTCAGTCTCGAGCGCTTGCAGGAGGCCCTCGGCGGAAAAATCGAGCGCGGTGCAGTCGGCACCTCCGGGAGCCGGATGGCGGACCAAATAAGGTTCGTGGTGGTTGAAAAACAGGGCGTGGTTCGGGTCCGCCACGATGATCTTGTGACCGACTCCCTTGACGTAGACCCCCCGGCGCGTGAAGACGAGCTTGTGCGAGTGGCTCTCTTCCTCGCCGTCGCGTCGACAGCAAACGTCGCGAACTACAGCCCAAGGGCCGCGGTACAGCTCTGTGCTCGACGCGATATGCACGCCGCTACCGTGCCGGCGCTCGCGATCGGCGACCGGCCGATGGTCTTCGAGTTCAGAGATGCGGCTCAACGGTTCTGAGATAACGGAGTCACGACAGCAGAGCGTAGGAGATCGATTGTCTCACTCCAGTACGCCGAGACCGCGGGTAAAATGCCGCTTCATCCCTGAAAGCCAGAGTTGACCGACCCGCATCAAAGCGGCGCGGCGCCCGCCGCGCCCCCGCAATCCTTCGCCGCGCTCCGGCATCCCGGCTACCGCGCCTATTTCATCGGCTCGGCGCTGGCCATGATGGCGGACTCGGTCGAGCACGTGATCAGCTACTGGATCATGTTCCAGAAATTCCATTCGCCGGCGCTGGGCGGCTTCGCCATGCTTTCGCACTGGCTGCCGTTTCTTTTCTTCTCGGTGCTGTCGGGTGCGCTTGCCGACCGCTTCGACCCGCGGCGCATGATCCAGATCGGCATGGCCCTGTTCATGGCCGCTTCCATCGGCTGGGGCGTGCTGTTCCTCACCGACGCGCTGGAGATGTGGCACGCCGCGGCGCTGCTCGTCATCCACGGATTCGCCGGCGTGTTCTGGCACCCTTCGGCGCAACTCCTGATTCACGACATCGTCGGCACGGCGCACCTGCAGAGCGCGGTGCGCCTCTCGGCCACCGCGCGCTACCTCGGCCTCTTGCTCGGGCCGGCGGTGGGCGGGGTTTTCCTGCTCGCCTTCGGACCGGCCCACGGCCTCTTGCTGAACGCGCTGATCTATCTTCCGCTGGTGTGGTGGCTGTGGAAGGCGCCCTACGGACCGCGCTTCAGGAAAGGCGCGCCGGCTCCGGTGCGCGCGGTGAAAGGGTTCAGCGACATCCTCTCCACCATCCGCGACATCTCCGGCAACCGCACCATCGTCTCGATGATACTGCTCGCGGGCGTCGCGTCGTTCTTCGTCGGCAACGGCTACCAGCCGCAGATGCCGGAGTTCGCGCACGACCTCGGCCACGGCGATCCCGATCTGTCCTACAGCATGCTGCTCGCCGCCGATGCGGCGGGAGCCTTGTTCGCGGGATTCCTGCTCGAGAGCCGCGGCCTCCTGCAGGCCAAGCCGCGCACGGCCCTGCTGCTGGCAATACTGTGGTGCTGTGCCATCGGCGGCTTCGCGGCCTCCACGTCCTACGCGCTTGCGCTCGTAATTCTGTTCGCCGTGGGCTTCCTCGAGCTTTCATTCAACGCCATGGCGCAGACGCTGGTGCAAATGCGCGCGCCGGCGGACATCCGCGGCCGCGTGATCGGCCTCTACATCCTGTCCGCCCTCGGCATGCGCGCCTTCTCCGGGGTCACGGTCGGGATCATCGGGGGCTACATCGGCATCCACTGGTCGCTCGCGCTGTCCGCCATGACGCTGCTCGCCGTCATCATCGGGCTGCTCGCGTTCACGCTGCGCAAGGCAAGCTGATCCATGAAGACTCTCCAGGTCTCGCAAGACGCCGACTCCCGGTACGCCTGGACCCGCCTCTGGTTCGCGCTCGCCCTGATGACGATCGGCGGTTCGGGGATGTACTCGATGGCGGTGGTGCTGCCGCCTCTGCAGGCGGAATTCGGAATCGCGCGCGCCGATGCCTCACTTCCCTTCACGCTCACCATGATCGGGTTCGCGCTGGGCAGCGTGCTGATGGGAAGGCTGTCTGACCGTTTCGGCGTGATCGTTCCGGTGCTCGTCGGCTCGGTGAGCCTTGGGTCCGGCTTCATTGCGGCGAGTTTTTCGCAGAACCTCCTGCAGTTCACGGCGATCCATGGGTTGCTGATTGGGATCGGAACTTCAGGCACCTTTGTTCCGCTGGTCGCGGACATCACGCTGTGGTTCACGCGCAGGCGCGGCGTCGCGGTGGCGGTCGTGATGAGCGGCAACTACCTCGCGGGCACGGTGTGGCCGCCGCTCATGCAGCACTTCATCGACACCGCAGGCTGGCGCATGACCTACATGGGAACCGGCCTGATCTGTTTGTTCTCAATGCCGCTGCTTGCGCTCGCCCTTCGCCGGAGACCGCCCGCGATCGCCGGACTCGCACCGTTGGGCGCGGGCGCGCGAGCAGCGTCGTCGAACCCCGAGCGGCCGCTCGGCTTCTCCCCCAACCAGCTGCAGGGGCTGCTGTGCGTGTCGGGGGTCGCGTGCTGCGTCGCGATGTCCATGCCGCAGGTGCACATGGTCGCGTACTGCGCGGATCTGGGCTTTCCGGCCGCGCGCGGTGCCGAGATGCTCGCGCTGATGATGGGGTTCGGCATCGTCAGCCGCCTCGCCTCGGGCTGGATCGCCGACCACATCGGGGGATTGCGCACGCTGCTGCTTGGCGCCACGCTCCAGGCGACCGCGCTCGCACTGTTCCTGCCTTTCGACGGCCTCGTCGTGCTGTACGTGGTCTCGGCGCTCTTCGGCCTCTTTCAGGGAGGCATCGTGCCCTCCTACCCGCTCATCGTGCGCGAGTACTTCTCGCCGCGCGAAGCGGGCACGCGCACCGGCACCGTGATCATGGCGACGCTCGTCGGCATGGCGCTCGGCGGATGGATGCCCGGATGGATTTTCGACGTGACCGGCTCCTACCGCGCGGCGTTTGTCAACGGCATCGCCTGGAGCCTGGTGACGACGACGATCGCGCTCTTTCTCATTTATCGCGCGCGGCACTTGACCGTGGCTGCCTAACTCTGAAGTACTGGCGGAGCACTCCTCCCGACCTAGCGCCTGGCGACGATCACGCGGCGCGCGTCCCGCACGAGGACGCGCCCCGGAAGCCCCTGTTGCTTGAGCTTCTCGTAGAGCTGCGGCGTCATGATTGCATAAGCCTGTTCGTGTTCATGCCAGAGTCCGACGAATTCACCGACCGAATTGACGTATTTATCGGGCTCGGTGGCGATGCCCGGCGCCAATTCGTCCTTGTAGCCGACCAGAGTCACGGGGCGGCCCAGATAGAAGGGGACGCTTTGATCGAAGATCGCCACGCTGTAGAACGGCGGATCACGCGGAAACTGCAGCTTTTCGCCGACGACCGATTCCACCAGCCGTTCCGACGAATACCGTTCGTCGAGCAGGTGCGTGCCCGACAGCGCCAACTGGACCGCGAGCAGACTACCCAGGCCGACGACCGCGAGCGACACTTCCTCCCGTCCGCCGCCGAAAAGGCGGAGCGCGGCAAAGCCCGCCGCAGCCAGAGTCAGCGCCGCTGCGAGCAACCAGATCGCGTAGCCCGGATCGAATTCCGGCCAGGTCCAGTCTGCGCCCACCGTCGGAAGCACGGCGGCCAGCAGCGCGAGGACCGCGCCGACAAGGACGCAGGCCACTGCCGGCGCGCGGCGCGCGCGCTCGGACAGAGCGCGATAGTGTCTGGCGAAGAGGAGCAGGATCGCCGGAACCGCGGGCAGCACATAGCCGGGAAGCTTCGAGCTCGAGGCGCTGAAGAAGACCACGACCACGGCGGTCCAGATCGCGAGAAAGCGATCGACCTGGAACCGGGAAATATCGGATGTTCTCCAAGCCTTCACGAAGGCGGCGGGGATGCTCGGCGTCCAGGGCAGCAGCCCGACGAGCAGCACTGGGACGTAGTACCACCACGCGCCGGGACGGTGATGGTTCGGCAGCAAGTACCGCTCGAAGTGCTCGCGGATGAAGAAGAAGTGAAAGAACTCCGGATTCCTCTGTTGCACCAGCACGAACCACGGCAGCACGATCGCAGCGAACGCGGCCAGCCCCGGCGCCCAGTG
>Ga0193726_1002357_pt1 | contig 12934 bp, 11 predicted proteins | sample H2c1metaG_FD_144928 | JGI IMG/M metagenome (GOLD analysis project Ga0193726, IMG submission 144928) | Soil microbial communities from a riparian zone of the East river system, Colorado, United States - H2c1 | ecosystem: Environmental > Terrestrial > Soil > Riparian zone | place: USA: East River... | reverse complement strand
CAGTCCTTGGGCTCGATTTTTTCCTCGGCGTCCACACGCGCCAGGAAGCGCTGTTCGAGTGCGCTTTCGTCGAGCGGCGCCGCCGCTTCCTCGGTTTTCGCATCCAAGCCTTGCGTATACATACCTGCCTCCGCGGGTGGCTGATTGCATAATAGTGATACAAAAAATATGGAAATGCAATGTTTTTTGTGTCATAACAGCCGGGCGCTCTGCAAGCGACGAATATGGCCAAAAACACTTACACCAGCGCAGCCGAACTGGTTGCCCGTTTTCGCCGGCAGCGCCCTTTGCGCGGCGGATCGCTCATCGTGACGCTGTTCGGGGACGCCATCATGCCGCGGGGCGGCGCCGTTGCTCTGGGCAGCCTGATCGACCTGGCCGCGCCGTTTGGGCTGAATGAGCGGCTGGTGCGCACGGCGACCAGCCGGCTCGCTCAGGACGGCTGGCTCGAGGGGCGCCGCGAGGGCAAGCTCAGCGAGTATCGGCTGTCGAAGAACGGGCGCGAACGCTTCGCCGAGGCGACGAAGCGCATTTACAGCGAACCTGACACGCAGTGGTCGGGCCGATGGACATTGATCGTGGTGCCGCCGATGCGCGCGGTCGAGCGGCGCGCAATCCGCGAGGAATTGGTCTGGCGCGGGTTCGGCGAGATCTCCGCCACGGTTTTTGCGCATCCGGAAATTGATTTGCGAACCTTGCGCTCGCAGCGGCAATCGGCTGGATTATTGTCCAAAGTCATCGCGTTCGATGCGGCGCTGGCGGCGGACGACGCGCCGCAGCAGCTCATTCACCTGGGATGGGATCTCGATGACCTAGGGCTTCGCTATCAGCGCTTCGTCAAGCGCTTTGCTCCGGTAACGGCCGAGCTTGAACGCCGGCGGGAAATCGCGCCTCAAGACTGCTTTCTGGTGCGCACCCTGTTGATTCACGAATATCGGCGTTTGCATCTGCGCGACCCGCTGCTGCCGGCGCAGCTATTGCGGGCCGATTGGCCCGGGGCGCAGGCCGCCGCCCTGTGCCGCGACATTTATGCGCGGGTGTTCGCACCCTCGGAAATTCATTTGTCGCGCGTTGCCAAAAAGCTTGCCGGGCCGCTGCCGGCGGTCGATCCATCAATCATGCAGCGGTTCGGCGGTATCGGGCCATTGTTCCAGCGTCTCGACGACCAACTTTAAGAAAGCGTTTGCCTGGAATGCATCCAGCGCGCGATGGTCGATCGTCAACGTCAGATAGCACATGGGGCGCACCGCGATGGATTCGCTGCCGCCTGCTTCAATCACGCAGACGCGGCGTTGGACTTTACCGACGCCGAGAATCGCCACTTGCGGCTGATTGATGACGATCGGCGCCGCCAGCAGGCTGCCGCCGACGCCGTGATTCGAGATCGTGAACGTGCCGCCGCGCACATCCTGCGGCGCTAGCCGGCCCGCACGCGCACTTTCCACCAACGTATTGAGACGCCGGGCGATGTCGAGCAAGCTCAAATCTTGAGCGCGGTGAATGACCGGCACGATCAATCCCTTGGTCCCCAATGCCGTGCCGACGCCGATGTTCACGTCCGCGTGCAACTGCATCGCGTCTTGGGTGAACGTAGCGTTGACTTCCGGGTGCGCGCGCAGCGCACGCGCGCAGGCGCTGATGAAATACACGGTCAGCGTCAGTCGCGTGCCCTGCGACTCGTAACTTTGCGCATGCAAGGAGCGATGCTTGAGCACGCGCGTGAGATCCGCTTCGAACAGCGTGGTGACATGCGGCGCGTCGGCGAGACTGCGGACCATGTGCTCGGCCACGCGCCGTCGAATCGCGGTATGCGGAACCAGCGTGCCCGCGGCGTCTCGCGCGGGCGCGGGCGCGGGCGCGCGCGCCGGCTCGGGCGCTGTCTTGGGAAGCGAGGCGCGCGGGACTTGGCTTTGCGACACATGGCGTGTCACGTCCTGGGCGGTCACCCGGCCGTTGCGGCCGGTGCCGTTGATGTCGCCCGCCGCAATCGAATGCTCGCGCAGCAGCCGCCTGACCGAAGGGCTCAGGGGCTCCTGACCGGCGGCCACGGCCGCCTGCGGAGCGTCGATCTTGAGTGCAGCCTGCGGAGCGCCCATTTCCTTGGGCAATGCCGATTCGCCCGCCAATCTCAATCGCGCGAGCACTTCATCGGGGCTGACCTCGGCGTCCACCTCCTTCAGTACTTCAATCAACGTGCCGCTGACCGGCGCGGGCACCTCGACCGTGACTTTGTCGGTCTCGAGTTCCACCAAGGGCTCGTCTTTGATGACCGGATCGCCGACCGCTTTGCACCAGCGCAAGATCGTGGCGCGGGTTCCTTCCGCATTCGGCGGAGCGAGCACGTCTTCAATGCGGCTCATCATTATATTTCGGACAAGTCGATGATCGATCGGGTAATGGTCTCGACACTGGGCAGCACGGCGTCGAGCAGCGCAGGATTGTGGGGGCTCGGAACATCCGGCATGGCGAGCCGCTCGATGGGCGCGTCGAGGTCGAAGAAAGTCTCTTTGGCGAGTACCGCCGCGATTTCCGCGCCGAACCCGGCCGTCATCGTGTCTTCGTGAACAATCAGACAGCGGCGAGTCTTGCGTACCGATGCCAGCGTCGCCTCCCGGTCCCACGGACAGAGCGTGCGCAAGTCCAAGAGCTCGGCTGATTTGCCGCTGGCATCGATGGCCTGCTCGCAGCGCTCCACCATGGCCCCCCAGGTCACCACCGTCAGCATGGTGCCCTCACGCAGCAGGCTGGCTTTGCCGAAGGGCACCACATAGTCGTCGCCGGGATAGGGACGCCGCGCTGAAGCGGAATCGAGCAATGATCGGTGCTCGAAGAAAATCGTGGGGTCGTTGCCGCGCAAGGCGCTTCTCAGCAATCCCACCGCATCCTGAGCATTCGACGGCATGGCCAATCGCCAGCCAACTCCATGCAGCCACTGCACCTCGTTCGATTGGCTGTGCCAAGGGTCGCCGCATTTGAAGAATCCGCCCGGGATGCGCACCACCATCGGGGCGGCGAATCGATTGACGGTGCGCCAGCGCATCGTGCCGCAGTCGTTGAGCTGTTCAGCGGCGGGGTCGGCATACTTGCGGAATTGAATTTCGGGCACGGGCATGAGGCCGGCCGCCGCCATCCCGACCGCGCGGCCGATGATGCCCTCCTCGGAAAGGCTGGTGTCGAATACGCGATCGGCACCGAATTTCTCTTGCAGTCCCAGGGTTGCCGCATGCACGCCTCCCTTGCGCCCGACGTCCTCGCCGAACACCAGCATGCGCGGATTCGTGGCGAGTTCATGCTCCAGCGTGCGGCGTACCGCGGTCACCAAGTTGATGCGCGGACCTTCGGGGTGTGGCTGCTCGCTGCCCGGCAATGGCACGACGCCCGCGCAGCGTATTCCGCCTTGCTGCTGTAGATCGATTGCGCCATCGGCGCGCAGCTCGGAAAACACATAGCGTTGGATGCGCGCAGGAATAGGTGCGGCGCGCAGCTCGACCTTGGCCAACGCCTGCGCAACGGCTGCGCGGCCGGCGGCCATTTCTTGATCCCAGTCGGCGGCGGAAATCGTGTGCGGTACCAATTGGCCGCGCAGCTTCGCGAGCGGATCCCGCTCCTTTTCCTCCGCAATTTCACCCGGGCTCTTGTAGGTCTGAGTGTCCTGTCCGGAATGGCCCGACAGGCGGGGCACCACCAGCCTGATGAGTGCCGGGCCATCACCGGATCGCACCCCGGCGACGGCGCTCTGGATCAGGGCGGCAGCGGCCGATGGATCCGATCCATCGCCATCGAGTACGCGAAGCCCGCGAAAGCTCTCGAGATTACGCGCGATATTGCCGCCCGGAGTTTGCTGCCGCGACGGGACCGAAATTCCGTAGCCGTTATCTTCGATGAAGAATAAGAAGGGCAGACGTTCGGTGGTGACAATATTCAAGGCAGCCCAAAACCCATTGGTTGCGGTCGAGGCCTCTCCGCCATGCGCTACGGCAATACTGCTCCTGCAGGCGTGATCGCCAAGCTGCGCGCTCCGATAACGCAGGGCTTGCGCCCATCCCACGGCCGGCGTGTATTGCGCGCCCACACCACCGCATACCGGTAGAACGCATGGCCCCACTTTGCGCGGCATGTTGAACACCACGCCGATATCCCGCCCATCGCTCATCCCGCCGGCGCGCATCATGGTTGAGCCCAGCGCTTCCTCCAGCGGAAGCCCCAGTCCGAGCAACAGCGGACGGGATCGATAGTAGGCGCCCACGCCATCTTGGGATCCGGTGAGCTGAGTGCTCAATAGCACTTGAGTGAGATCGTGCCCGCGAGCGGAAAATTGATACAGGACCTTGCGATCGCGCAACAGCGTGAATTCTTCCAGGTCGTCGAGCGCGCGCGAAACGGCGACATGACGCAGCACGCTGCGCCAGTCGATGGCGTTCGGCTGCGGCGCCTGCTGCATCTTAAGGGGGTTTGCGACCATCGCGATGCCTCGTTAAAGCCGTTTAGTCTAAGTGAGACTAATGCACCACGGGCGCAAGGAATCGCTAATTACAGCCTATATTTGCGGTATTATTAGTGATTATCACCAATTGATAGCTAATAGGTGCTTGAAACATGAAGTTTGATCGCTTTGACGCCAAAATACTTGACGCACTGCAACGCGACGGCAGATTGTCCGTGGTCGACCTTGCCGACTCCATCGGCTTGTCGCCCACGCCCTGCGCGCGACGCATCAAAGCGCTGGAATCCGAAGGGGCCATCGAAGGCTACACCGCCGTGCTCAACCCGGCCCGCGTCGGACTGGCGGTGCTCGCCATCGTGCAAGTCAAGCTTACCGAGCACACCGACGAAACGGTGGCGCGGTTCGAGCGCGAAATCCAACTCATGGATGAGGTGACGAGATGCTTCGCGATGACCGGAAGCTACGACTTCATCCTCGAGGTCTACGGCAAGGACTTGGATGCCTTGAGCAACGTGGTGCTCAAGAAACTCATTCGCGTGCCCAACGTTCGCGACATGCAATCGAGCGTGGTGCTCGCGACCATAAAACGCACCGCGCGGATTCCGCTCGCGCACCTACAGAGCTAAGCGCCAAGGCAATTACCGCCTGCTTACGGGCCGATAGCTCAGCAGCCTCAATTCCAAGATCATCCGACGCGCGCCGTCTTTGACAAGCGCAGCGAGCCAAGCCAACCTTTAGGCATGAAAACATTAAGCAGAGCAGGTTTCGCATTGATGGTGATGGCGCTTGCTGTGACATCACCGGTTCGAGCCCAGGCGGTGGCCGCCGCCTCAACGGCGGTGCGCGAACAGAGTTGGCAAGTCGCAGGTCTTGGCGCTCCGGCCGACATCCTGATCGACCATTGGGGTATCGCGCATATTTTCGCCGCCAGCGTGCGCGACGCCTTTTTCCTGCAGGGCTACAACGCCGCTCGCGATCGCCTTTGGCAGATCGACCTGTGGCGCAAACGCGGCCTCGGATTGCTGTCGAAATCCCTGGGTCCTGCCTACATCGATCAAGACCGCGCCGCGCGCCTGTTCCTGTATCGCGGCGACATGGACAAGGAGTGGGGCGCGTATGCCCCCAATTCGCGTACCTGGGTCGCCGCCTTTGTCGATGGCGTAAACGCCTATGTCGCTGAGGTGCGCAGCAAAAATAAGCCGTTGCCGTTCGAATTCAAGCTGACGGGCAGCCTGCCTGATACATGGAGGCCTGAGGATGTGCTGCGCATTCGCAGCCATGCGCTGGTGTCGAACATCACACAGGAGGTCGCGCGCGCCCGCGTCGTCTGCGCAGCGGGCCTCGAGGCGGATCAGCTGCGTCGAAAGATAGAACCCGCCGGCCACAACATGGCGGTCCCTGCGGGCCTCAATCCTTGCGATGTGCCCGCCAATGTCCTGAAGGACTATGTATTGGCCACCAAGCAGGTGGATTTCAACGCCCTTGCCGCGAGAGAACAGCGCGCGCAACTTTCGCCCGAGAAGGAATTGGCAGCGGCGATCGATGCGCAGTCCATGGAGGGTTCAAATAACTGGGTCATTGCGCCATCGCTGAGCGCAACCGGCCGTCCCATTCTTGCCAACGATCCGCATCGTCAGCTCGGCGCGCCCTCGCTGCGCTACGTGGTGGGCCTGAGCGCGCCGGGGCTCGACATCATCGGTGCGGGCGAGCCTGCGCTGCCGGGCATTTCGATCGGACACAATGATGACATCGCTTTCGGCATCACGATATTCGCGATCGACCAAGAAGACCTGTATGTCTATGAGTTGAAGAAAGGTGATCCCGACAGCTATCGCTATAAATCCGGCTGGGAACGGATGAAAGTGGTTCGCGAGAGGATTGAAGTGAAGGGCGCTGCTTCCCGCGAAGTTGAGTTGCGCTTCACCCGTCACGGTCCGGTGATGGCAGTGGATGCGGCGAACAATCGCGCATTCGCCATGCGCACCGTGTGGAGCGAGCCCGGCCTCGCGGGCTATTTCGGCTCTGCGCGCCTGCTCACGGCGAGGACTTGGGAGGACTTCAAGGCGGCCGGCAACGCCTGGGGTGCCCCGCCGCTGAATATCGTCTATGCCGACGTCAAAGGGAATATCGGTTGGGCCGCTGCCGGCCGCGCCCCGGTACGCAAAAATTGGGACGGGCTCATGCCGGTGCCGGGAGACGGCCGTTACGAATGGGCCGGATTCCACGGCAAAGATGTACTGCCCTCGCGGTTCAATCCGGCAGAGGGGTTTCTGGCGACCGCCAACGAAATGAACTTGCCTTCAGGTTACCCCAATGAGCGGAACCGGATTGCGTTCGAATGGACCGACCGATCGCGTATCGATCGCATCAACGAGCTCCTTGGCGGCAAAGAAAAAATGAGCCTGGCCGATTCGATGGCGATTCAGACCGATGCGGTGAGCACCCAATCGCGGCGTGCGGTCGCCCTGCTTGCATCCTTGTCCTCGCCGGACGCCGAGATCTCGCAAGCGCTCGCCTTGCTCAAGACGTGGAACCATGAGGAGAGCACGGCCAGCACGGCTGCCGCCATCTACGAGGTGTGGGCGACCAAGCACCTCGGCAGGGCGACGGTGGCGATGGCCACGCCCGAAGCTGCGCGTAAACTCGTCGGCGAGGCGCATCTTGCGGCGGTGATCGATTATCTCGAGCATCCCGACGCTGCGTTAGGCGCAGATCCCGGCGCCGCGCGCGATGCCGTCTTATTGGAGAGCTTGCAGGCGGCGCTTGCGGAGCTGAAACAGCTCCTGGGACCGGATATGGCGTCGTGGGCATGGGGCCGGCTGCACCATGCGACATTCGAACCGGCCGTCGCCATCCTGGCCGACCCACAGCTGCGCGCGCAAATGGCGGGCGGGCCGCTGGAGACCCCGGGCTCGGCTTCGACGCCGCGCGCACAGGCCTACCGCGCAACCGATTTCTCAGTGATCGCCGGCGCCTCGGTGCGCATGGTGATGGATGTGGGAGAGTGGGACAATTCAGTGGTGATGAACACGCCTGGTCAGTCGGACGATCCGATGAGTGCACACTATCGCGACTTGTTCCCGATGTGGGCGGAAGGATCCTACGTGCCGCTGCGGTTCAGTCGTGCCGCCGTCGAGCGCGATGCGGAGGATCATATTCGTCTCACGCCCGGCCTATGAAAAAACTCAAGCACGAATCGGAATTGTTCAAGGCGGCGCTGCTCGCCGGCGTCAAATATGCCGAGGGCCGCAAGGCAGTTGAATTCGAGGCGACCGACTCGGCAAGCGACAAAGCATTGTATGTGTATCGCTTGCTGGTTCACGACAAGGTGATTGCGCCGATGCCCGAGGATCAAGTGAGCGAGAAGACGATACGTCATCGCCTCGCAACTTGGTATGCGCACCAGTTGCCCAAAGGCCACCCGCTGACGGAGTGAGGCGCGCAGGTCGCCGCCGCACTGCATGGCGGCCGCCGCACTGCATGGCCCTCGGCTGACCGCCATCCATATGTACGCTACCGAACAAAGCGGTTAGAATCGGCGGCACGGCGTTGAGCAGTGATGGCGTAGGGGATGGCATAACGGAATATCTTTGCCGCTGGATGCCAAGGAGGCGTCTATCATCGATTTTCGCGATCTTGGAAAAAATTCCTTGTTGTCCGCGCTTCCTACCTCCGTCAGGGACCGCTGGTTACCGCACCTAGATTCGGTAGAGATGCCCCTTTCCCAAGTGGTGTATGAGTCGGGCGCCACCTTGGCTCATGTGTATTTCCCGACCACCGCCATCGTCTCGCTGCTGTATGTCATGGAGAATGGCGCGTCCGCGGAGATTGCCATCGTCGGCAACGAGGGCATCGTGGGGGTATCCCGGTTCATGGGAGGAAAATCCACTCCCAGCCGCGCAGTCGTTCAAAGTGCCGGTCAAAGTCTGCGGCTCAATGCGGAGTTCTTGGAGGAAGAATTCAATCAGGCCGGTCCGGTGCTGCACCTGCTGCTGCGCTATACCCAGGCCCTGATCACTCAGATGTCGCAGACCGCGGTTTGCAACCGTCACCATTCCTTGGATCAACAATTGTGCAGATGGCTGCTGTTGAGCTTGGATCGGTTGAAGGGCGATGAACTGGTGATGACCCAGGAACTGATTGCCAACATGCTGGGCGTGCGCCGCGAGGGCGTCAGCGAAGGGGCGCTGAAACTACAACAAGCCGGACTGATCCGATACGCGCGCGGCCACATCACGGTGCTGGATCGCGCAGGACTCGAGAAGCGCACTTGCGAATGTTACGCAGTCGTCAAAAAGGAATACGACCGGCTGCTTCCGCAAAAGATCGCCAAATAGCCGGGCGGCCGCGTCCGGCGCTGCTCATTGGCGCCGCAGGTATTCACCTGCGTTCGAGCAAACAGCCGTTGTCCGCCTCCCCGACAATGCGCCGCGGCGAAGCAAATGACTGTTCGGTAACGCACTTAATTCTCGGCGAGTGTACGTTGCCGTACAGTAAGTCGTGCCAAAGTCTGCTTATATCGAATCGCCCAGGGATGTGGGCGCTGAGATTGTGCATTGCAAAACATTCTCCTGATTCAAAACGATAAGGATGAGGCCAAGGTTGTCCGCGACGCGCTGGCGAATTCCAGCGATGGGTCATTCCGCGTCACGTGGGTAAGGCATTGCTCGGAGGGTATTGAAGCACTCGGCGCGGACCGCTATGCGGCGGTCTTGGTTGATCTGTCCCTTCCCGATAGCAAGGGCATCGAGACGTTTGATCGGCTCTTTCTGGCGGCGCCGCAGATTCCGATCCTGATTCTCGCCGTTGCACAGGGCGAGGGCATGGCGCAGCTGGCCGTTCAGCGCGGCGCCCAGGAGTATCTATTGAACGAGCGCTTCGACGCCTATTTATGGCCGAAAGCAGTCACACGCATGATCGAGCGTGCCGCGAGCAGCGAGGCGCTATTTCAACAGAACGAGCGCGCCCAAGTCACACTCAACTCCATCGGCGACGCGGTCGTGAGTACCGACGTTGCCGGGAATGTTACCTATCTCAATTTCGTTGCCGAGTCCCTGACCGGCTGGTCGCAACTCGAGGCCGCGGGTCATCCGCTCGAAGATGTGTTGCGGATCATCGATGGTACGACCCGCACACCGGCGCGCAATCCCATGGAATTCGCGATCCGGGAAAACAGGACCGTGAGCCTGACCCCCAATTGTGTCCTGATCCGCCGCGACGGAGCCGAATCTCCCATTGAAGATTCGGCCGCGCCCATTCACGACCGCCACGGGCAGGTGACCGGCGCCGTCATGGTTTTTCATGATGTGAGCGCGGCCCGGGCGACGGCCCTCAGAATGGCTTACTTGGCTCAGCACGACAGCTTGACCGATTTGCCCAACCGAATCTTGTTCAACGACCGGCTGAGCGAGGCGATGGCCCTTGCCGGCCGTTACCAGCGGCAACTCGCAGTGCTGTTCCTGGACGTCGATCGCTTCAAGCATGTCAACGACTCGTTGGGTCACGACATCGGCGATCGTCTGCTGCAGTCGATCGCGCAAAGGCTGCTCGGTTGTGTGCGTGCCTCGGATACGGTCAGCCGCCAGGGCGGCGATGAATTCGTGATCCTGTTGTCTGAACTGACGCAAGCCCAGGATGCGATCGTATCCGCGGATAAGATACTCGAGACGCTGCGCACGCCGCATCGTATCGATGAATATGACGTGCAGGTAACGGCAAGCATCGGCATCGTGACCTATCCGGACGACGGCATGGATTGCGAAACGTTGTTGAAGCACGCGGATTTTGCGATGTATCACGCCAAGGATAGCGGGCGCGATAACCGCCAATTCTTCAAGCGGGATCTAAATTTGCGGGCGGTGAAACGGCAGTCGCTCGAAGATTCCATGCGCCATGCCCTGGAGCGGCACGAGTTCGCCGTGCATTACCAACCAAAGGTCAATCTCGAGAATGGCGAAATCGTCGGCGTCGAAGCGCTCATAAGATGGCTTCACCCGGAGCTCGGACTCGTCTCGCCTGCGGAATTCATTCCGATCGCCGAAGAAAGCGGTCTCATGGTTCCAATCGGCCGGTGGGTGCTGGGTCAGGCCTGTCATCAGGCGCAAGCCTGGCAGGAAATAGGCCTCGCGCCGATTCGCATCGCGGTCAACATCTCGCCGGTGGAGCTGCGCGCCAGGGATTTCTTGACGGGTCTCGGTGTGATCCTCGCGGAAACCGGCCTGGATCCTCGTCTTTTGGAACTCGAGCTGACGGAAACTTTCATGGTGCAGGATTCGGCCGCCATGTTGGCGGTACTGCAGGACCTCAAACGACTGGGGATAAAGCTTGCTCTCGATGACTTTGGCACCGGATATTCGAGCCTGAATCATCTGAAGCGTTTTCCGATAGATACCTTGAAGATCGATCAGTCGTTCGTGCGCACCGTCACGACGAATGCAGACGATGCCAGCATCGTTTGCGCAGTGATCAGCATGGGGAAGAGTTTGCACATGCGCGTCGTCGCGGAAGGTGTCGAGACCCGGGAGCAGCTTGCATTCCTTCAAGAGCGTGAGTGCCCTTTCGGCCAAGGCTACTATTTCAGTCAACCATTGACGGGTCCGGCGTGTACTCGGCTGTTGCGGCGGGGTATTGCGGTGGATGATCGAGAATACCAACCCTGCTGAACCGAACGAGTTCTTCTGAGCGCCTGTCAGCGATAAGAAGGGGTACGACAGATGCTTCCAAACCGAATACGACTCGAAGGGATTGAATCGGCGGCTATTTCAGGAGGAGAGCTGTCGTACCCCGAAAACCTAGAGTGGTTTGACAATATCCAGTCGGCGCCGGGAAATCTGTTCGCTACCGCGCTTATGACCTTGCCCAGTCCGAAAAAAAATCATGGCACCTGACCCACCGGATCGCCCCGATGCGAACCCCTCAGGGCCATTCCTAGGCGTAGAGGTAAGTCGTGGGCAGCCCGAGGCGGACGCACGACTGCACCGCTGGGCTCGCGGGTAGAACGATACGATCCGAGGATGCGCCGATCAGCTGCGTAAGCCATCGTTCATGGCGGTGTAAACCATGGCGTTCCGAGAGGCCCAGGCGCTCGCGGATCCAACCGGGAATCAGCTCCACCGCGGCTCGCACCAGCATGGGCTGCATCCAATGCAGCGGACGAGGGAAGGCGATGGTTTCGCGCATGATCTGCAAGAACTCGAAAATGATCGGGGAAGGAGCGAATTGCGGTCCTGCCGATTCGAACAGGCTGCGCATTTCGTCCACCGATTTCGGGGGGTCGATGGCGCCATAGAGCTGCGAAACGGGGGTTCCCTCGAGATACAGGCTGTTGAACTCATCTGGGCTCAGCGCGTTCACATACCGGCTGTAGGCCTGTCCAAACCCAAATGCCGCAGTGGCGTGCACCCAAGTGAGCAGGCGCGGATCGCTTGCCGAGTAACTGGCCCCGGAGGGCGTCTTGCCCTGAATCGCGGCATGCATTCGCACGACTCGCGCGATCATGGGTTCGGCGATGCTGCGCGCGCCATACACGGTAATCATTGCCGCCAGCCCGGTGCGCTGCAAACGGCCCAAGGGATTTTTGCGAAATGAAGAATATTCCCAAATGCCCGCTCGCACGGAAGGCTCCGCCAATTCAAGAATGACGGCAGCCGTTCCACCGACGTACAGTGCGATCGGATTCTTGAATATCCGCCATGACACTGACTGCGGAGACACCAACGCCTCCTCCCGGAGCGGCCGGTTGAAGTCGCTCTCGCGGCTCGTCTGCCCATACAAGAAGGAATGTATGGTGGAGTTGAGGCGCCGCTGCAGCGTGCCGGGCAATCGAATGGACGAAATCATGGTCAATCCGTGACTAGCTCTAGGAACGCCGCGGCCGGCCGATCCCAGGGTTAGGGGCTTTTCTCGAGCAGTGACGTCTTCACGGCTGAGGCCCCGTCGAGGATGACTTGCTCTAAAACAGCGAGATAGTCCAGATAGCGCTTTCGCCCCAGTGCGGTTATTCGATAAAGCGTCTGTGGCCGTTCCCGGTCGGGCCCTTTTGCGAGGCTTACCAGCTGGGCCTCTTGAAGCACCTGCAGGTGGCGGTTCAAGTTGCCATCGGTCAGCGCGCACAGCTTTTTCATCTGCGGAAACGGCAGGCCCTTGGGGTGTGTGACCAAGCATGTCAGCACGCCCAGGCGGGCGCGCTCATGGATGACGCGACTGAGCCCGTCGTAGGCAAATGGCGAATTGGCCGGCGTTTTGCGGTTAGCTTTCTTCAATTGAATCCTCGAATCCATAGCGTAAGACGGCGGCGACGAGTAACTGACCGATGCCGAAGGGTATGCCCATCGCCCAGGGCGACAGCGCGTGATGGCCGGAGGCAATGAGCAGGCACACGAGTCCGGCTGCGAGGTACCAGGCACCGACCCCAAACATTTGGCGGGGCAGGAAACGGCACGAGGCGAATACGCCCAGACTGAATATGACTTCCCACAAACCGGGAAGCAT
>Ga0193726_1002356_pt1 | contig 12938 bp, 10 predicted proteins | sample H2c1metaG_FD_144928 | JGI IMG/M metagenome (GOLD analysis project Ga0193726, IMG submission 144928) | Soil microbial communities from a riparian zone of the East river system, Colorado, United States - H2c1 | ecosystem: Environmental > Terrestrial > Soil > Riparian zone | place: USA: East River... | reverse complement strand
GAAACGGCGCGAACTCCTAAAGCAGTTCGGTGGCCTACAAGGAATACTGCGTGCCGGCATCGATGACTTCATCCAAGTTCGCGGCCTTGGGCGGGAGCTTGCCCAGGTAATTTATGAACACCTCCACCCCGGCCGCTAAGCCCAAGTCTCATTGGAACCTGCCCAACACGCTGACGTGGTTGCGCATTCTGATGATTCCGGGTGTGGTGATTCTTTTTTACCTGCCATTTTGGTGGGCGCATCCGGCCGCGGGGGTCGGCTTTGCGCTGGCGGGCATCACCGATACCTTGGATGGCTATTTTGCGCGCAAGCTCGGCTTGACCTCGCGGCTCGGTGCGTTTTTAGATCCCGTCGCCGACAAATTGATCGTCGCGGCTGCGCTGGTGCTGATCGTCAGCGCCGATCCGCGCTGGTATATCGCCATCATGGCCACCGTGATCATCGGCCGTGAAATTGCCGTGTCGGCACTGCGCGAATGGATGGCGGAAATCGGCGCGCGCGGCCGCATCAAAGTGTCGATGTTGGGCAAGTACAAGACCATCATGCAAATCACCGGTCTGTCGATGATGCTGTTTCGGCACAATCTATTAGGCATCCCGATCTACAAGCTCGGGCTGTTGCTCACCGCCGTGGCGGCGGTGTTGACCCTGTGGTCGATGATTTTATACCTACGATTGGCCTGGCCTGAATTGCGGGATAGCTCGAGCCTGTAGGCACGCGGTGAAAACCGAAATTGTCGGCCGGTTCAAGGCTTTAGCTGCATTTTTTGCAGACTTCTTCTTGACTCCCGGCGTTACGGCCCTACAATTGCGCGTCTGTTTAGGGCGGGAATAGCTCAGTTGGTAGAGCGCAACCTTGCCAAGGTTGAGGTCGCGAGTTCGAGTCTCGTTTCCCGCTCCATGATTTTCTTAACGCGCATTAAACAGTTGGACGCGGTCGGGTCTTGGGTTCTTGGTGTAAGAGCCGAGTTTGCCCCCGCCGACCTGCCGCGCATCTTCGACACGTTCAATGGGACTACTAGGCGCTAGCGCGTGACGCGCGCCATTGGCGGCATCCCGGCCCTATACTGCGGCGCAATGCTATTCGACGCTGAAAGGCTGCATTTTTTTCGCCCGTTGACGGGCAAGTACCGCGAGCAGATCGCAGCCTGCTTGCGGGAACTTTACGGCCGCCTCTATACCTCACTGGCGGACTACAGCCGGGTGATCGGCCGGGAGCTGGTGCTCGAGGTGTTTCAGGAGGCGATCACCCGCAGTCCGGTGCTCGACGATGCAGAAGACGACAAGTCGCCCCCGGTACGCGATGAGCGGGAACAGGCGATTTGGATACTCAAAACACTGATCGAACACGGCTGGCTGGAATTGCACGCAGACGAAATCTCCCTGACCAGCACCTACAGTTTCTCGCGCATCGGCCGCGTCTTTACCCAGCCTATGGCCGAGTTATCCGGCGGCCGGTTCCGCACACGCCATCGCAACACCCGCAATACCTGCAGTTCCCTGCGTTCGTTTCTCGAGAAGGACAAACGGGAGGTATATGACCTCCTCGATGCCTACGAGTATTCCGAACGCATCGTGGCGGATTTCTCGGACGTGATTGCCGAGCTCGACGAGCGCAAGCGGCAACTGGTGCGCGAGGTAGAGGCACAGCAGTTGGTACATCGCGCCAGCGATGAGTTCTTCGAGTTCATGGAAAAACGCTTCATGCCGGATCTGGCCTTGCGTTTCTCCGAGGACAGCGTGGTCAAGTACCGCGAGGAATTGGATGATCTCCTGAAGAGGGCGCGCGCTCAACGCAAGGAAACCAAGATCGCGACTGAGCGTGAATTACGGCGGGTGGCGCCTGAGCTCGCAACGCACGGGGCCCGATCCGTGTATATGACCCTCCTGGATCAGATCGAAAGCCGTCTGCACAGCGCCGCCGATCTGATGCTGCCGGCGCTGCGCCGCTCACTGCATGGCTTCACGCGCCGCGCCGACATCCTGCTGCGGCAATTGAGCTTTTCCGAGGCTAGTCAACATGCCCTGTTGGATTCGTTCGAGGCGCTGGCGCAGCTTCCGGAGGCGGCACAGGACGTGCACCTGAACGTCGCGGCCGAGCATCTCAGCGGGCTCGCCATGGGCTTCGTCGATCCGGACCAACTGCGATTGCTCAATAGCGAGCGCAAGCGTCGGGTGGATACGCGGGCCGAGATGGCCGGTCCGGACGATCCGATCGGACGCCGGCGCCTGTTCGTAGAGCAGGTGCTGGAGCGCGCCTTCGCCATGAACAATCGGCAGCTGTACGACTACCTGGTGGCAACGCTGGCGGGCGGCCACGAGATTCGTACGACGTCGTTACCGATCCGCGATGCACGTGAGCTGCTGTACGCGGCTCACGTGCTCGAAGTTGGGGCTGCGGGCTGGGAGGGCATGGGCCTTAGGTTCGAAGTGCGCGAGACGGAGCGGCGTACGTCGACGGAGTACTTTGCCGCCATGGACGAGTTCGTCGTGCGCCTGGTCGAGGAGCCTGCGCATGCTGCTCGGTGATTTCCTCGAACAGCGGTTGGAGCCCAAGGGCGTCTCGCTCGAAGAGTTTCGAGGCCTGCTGATTCGATTCGTCAACTACGGCGTGCTCGAGCGGCGTGAATCGCAGACGGAGCGGGAGTTGTATGATCGTTTCGTGCGCGTGGAAGAACTCGTCGGCGAGGCGTTGTGGCTGTATGGGATCACCGTCCACCACGACCGGCGTTTCGAGTACGTCAGACTCTATCCGCCCGGCAGTCGCACACCGGGCATGGAATCGGCCGACGACGAGGCCTTCAACGGCAGCCTACGCGTGCGGCCCACCCAAAATGAGGTGGCGCTCATTCTGGTGCTGCGCGCGCAGTACGACAAGGCGGTGCGTGAGGCGAAGATCGATGAGAACGGCTTCGCCACCGAGTCCCTGGAGGGCATCGCGTTGGCAATGAAGAATTGGCTGAATCGCAGCCTGCCTGACAAGGCCACCGAGCGGCGCGCAATATTCAAACGGCTGCGGCAACTACGATTGATCGAATACCACAGCGACGAGGAACTGGAAACCAGCGAGGCCTGGCTGCGCATTCATCCGATGATCGTGGATTTTGTCAGTGCGGATGCCATCGAGGCTGCGCGCGGAGCGGCGGCATCGGCAGACAGCTCGCCGGCCGCGATGCCGGCAGACAGAGGGAGCGAGGATGTTTCTTAAGAAATTCGTGTTCGTCAATTGGGGCAATGTCCCAAACTGCGAGTTCGAGATCGGTCCGGTGAGTCTGTTCTCAGGGGCGAACGGTTCGGGAAAGACTACGGCGGCGGACGCCATTCAAACCGTCATGACCGCGGCACACGAGAATCTTTTCCATTACAACCCCGGCCAGGAGGAGAGCACGCAGCGCGGGCGAGGCGGCAAGCGGGTGCGTACGCTTGCCTCCTATGTGCTCGCCTGCGATGACGGCAGTTATGCGCGTACCGAGGCCACCGACGGCTATATCGCGGCGATCTTTCATCCGACACGGCAGGAGACCGCAGAGGCCTTCACGGCGGTGGTGGGCGTGCGTGCCTGGTTGGACCGTTCCGGCAAGCAAGCGGTAGCCCAGGAAGATCAGTCCTTGTTCCTGATCCTGCCGGGTGTGGAGCTTGGCCTGGAGGATTTCATCAAGAGCCGCGCTGGTGTTGCGCATGTCACGCAGCTCGACGACATTCAGGCCCAGCTGGTGGCCCGTCTGGGAAAGAGATTGGTTGAGAAATACGACCAAAAGCGCGCCTACCTGCGGCGGCTGTACGGCGCGTTGCGGGGCAAAAACGATTCGGTGTCAGAGCGAGAGGCGATGGCCGCCGCGCGGGCATTCTCCCGATTCATGGCCTACAAGCCCATCAGCAGCATCAATCAATTCGTGGCCGACGAGGTGCTCGACCGCAAAGATCTCGGTGAGGCGGTGCGTTCGGTCTCGAGCCAGTTGAAGACCATCCACGGCATGGAGCGCGAGGCGCAGGATTTGAAGGACAGCGCCGCGTTGCTGGAGAAGTCGGGGCATCACGCGCAAAGCTATATCGAGTCCTGGATCGACCTGCGCACCTTGGGCTACACCGCCGCGGCTGCCGCGCTGTTGGAATGGGAGGCGCAGCATCAAAGGAATGTAAGTGAGCGCGAAGCCACCGAACGAGAGCTGGCTTCTACACTCAGTCAATTGGTACTCTCCAATCAGCGCTATACGCAGCTGCGTGACACCGTCATCAGCCTCGAGGCGCAGCGCCAGGGCATTCCCGCGCTGCAACGCAAGGACGCGCTCGACAGTGAACGTGAAGCGGTCAATGGAAAATTCGCCGGTACGGCTGCGGCGCTCCTCGGCCAGGATCAGAAGATGCAGCAGAATCTGCGCTCGGTGCAGGCGCTGACCGGGTTGCTCGCGCTTCCCTCGGTGAGCATCGACCTGCCGCAAGTGGCAACGCTGGAATCGCAGATGCTTCTGCGCAAGGCGCTGGAAACGGCGGCGCTCGGCGACGTCGACCTGCCGCGGTACCTACAAATGGACCTGACGAACGACCTGGCGCTGCTCGAGAGGCACCTCGATGCGGCATGGATCGCCCAGCGCACGCACAACGAATTGCACGAGTTTTGGCGCCGTCGCGAGGGTGCCGGCGAGTGCCACCGCGATGCAGTGGCCGATGCCAGCCAATTGAGGCGGCAGCGGTATGCGTCGCTGACCTCGCAACTGCAGACCAAGCAGCAGGAGATCCTCCGGTTGGAGGCCAAGCAGGTCGTCTATCCGCCGTATGTCGATCGCGCTCTCGCCGCAATCCGCGCGCAATGCCCGCAGGCGGACGCGCGGGTCCTCTGTGACCACATCGAAGTGACGGACGCCCGGTGGCAGTCGGCCATCGAAGGCTTCATGGGTGGTGCGCGCTTCAGTATCATCGTGGATGCCGACTACGAGGCGCAGGCCATCCGCATCGTGCGTAACTTGGCGGGCCGTGACAACAAGGCGCGGGTGATTCAGGGCGCGAGGGCGCTGCGTGACGCGGCGCGAGCCAAGCCGCTGGCGGAATCGATCGTGCACGTGCTCGAGTTCAGTCACAAGGTGGCCGAAGCCTTCGTGATGGCGAGTTTCGGGTCCGTGGTGCGCGTGAAGTCCGATGAGGAGCTGCCGCAGACCGCACGAGGCATCACCGTGGACGGCAAGGGCAGCGCCAACTACGCGATGTTTCGCTGTGACGTGCCGGATGCCGACCTGGTGTTCGGCGCGTTTGCGCGCGAACGCGCCATCAAGGCGCGACGCGCCGAGGTGCAGCGGCTCGAGATCGACCGCAACGATGCGAATACGCGGGTGCAGGAGATCACGCGGTTGATGGAGGCGGTGGATGATATCTCAGCGCTGGCCTACGCCGATTCATTGGCCGAACTCCTGGCGCTGCACCGCGACCTGCGGCGCATCGAGATGCTGCTGGCGCAACTCGACACCAGTGCCTTCGAGTCCTTGACCGCGCAATTGGACGCGCTGCGCCAGGAGGATGAGGAACTGCGTGAGCTGGAACGGAGGCTCAATAGCCTGACCGGCGAACTGCGTTCGCGCCTGTCCGGCCAGATCGGTGCGATCCAGGCGTTGGAGGAGCAAAAAAACAATGCGCGCGAGGCAGTGGCGAGAGCGCGGCAGGGCCTGGGCGAGGCGCATGGACACTGGCCCGAGTTCGATCTGGCGCAACGTATCGAGTATGCCGAGCAGGAGGCCAGGTCGCCGCAAACCCGGTCGGCCGCCGCTGCAGATCATCTGGAAGCTCGATTAAAGAAGTCGGAACATGACCTGACCGAGACCATCCAGGTGCACAATCAGAAGTGCAGGCCCGCCGACGCCATCGTCTTCGGTGCGTTCACCGGACGCTACGATGCGGCGCTGTTCGAACAGATTTGCGGGTTGCGGCGCGAAATCGACCGCATCTACAACATCCTGAAGAACAATGTACTGGTGAGCAAGCACGAGCAGCTCAAAGTGCTCAAGGCGAGCTTCAACGACGCCTTCGTCTCTCATCTTTGCCAGGAGATCCATCAGTCCATTCAAGATGGCAAGCGCCAACTCGACCTGCTCAACAAGGAACTGGTGAACCACCGGTTCGGGTCGGATCGCGAGCAGTTCCGCTTCGCGCAGGAGTGGGTGCCGGAGTACCGGGACTACGCGCGCTTCTTCGAAGAGATCGTACGCAGCCCGACGATCGACGCGGGATCTAGCTTGTTCGAATCGACGCTCTCCGCGAAATCGACACAGGTGCGCGATGCGCTGATGGGCCTGCTCCTGGGCGTAGACGAGAAGAAATCCTTGAGCGATTTGGACCGGATCGCCGACTACCGCAACTATCATCGTTACGAAATCTACAAGGAGGTGGAGGGCAAGGAGCCGATCGCCTTGTCGGAATACGGCACTGGCAGCGGCGGGCAGCTCGAGACGCCAGCCTACATCATCCGTGCGGCCAGCATCACCTCGGCGCTGCGCTATGCGGAAGGGGACAATCATCTGCGCATGGTGTTGGTCGACGAAGCCTTCTCTAAGATGGACGAGAGCCGATCGCGCGAGGTGATCGATTATCTGACCGGCTCATTGGGGTTGCAGCTCATCTTCATCATGCCGACCAGCAAGTGCGGCCCCTTCATGGACCTGATCAGCAACGAGTTCGTGTTCGCCAAGGTGCCGAGCGCTCCACGCGGCGAGCTTCTGACCCGCGTGCTGGTGGATCGCAAGGAATGTAATCGGGAACGAATTTCGGACTTGTGGACCAGGCACCGTCGCACGGTGCGGCAACAGGCGGAACTGGACTTCATGGCGGAGGTCGATACGGGGTCCGATGCAGGCTGATCGTCCGCAATGGCTGGACGAGGAAGCGGAAATCAGCGCGCTGCTGCATGCCGCGCTGGACCGCTTCGACCGCCAGCGCGGTGTTGATCGGCAGCGGCGGATCACCTTGGCGGTGCGGGATCATCTACCATCGTTGGCACGCGCGGATGCCGCCGCCGATCAGACGTGGAGTCTGATCCAGGAGTTGGCGCGGCGCGGTGTTCTCGCCATTCGCGAAGCCGTTCGTAGTCCCTACGACGTCGATTGGCGGGGCGCGAAGGTCACGTTTGCGTCGGAGATTGAGGAGACCTTGCGCGTTTGGCTGCGGCGGGATTGGACCGAGCCGGCGGCCATGGTCTGGCGCCGAGCGATCGAACGGCACGCGGCGAAGTTTCACGATGCCGGCGCAGCCTTGCTGTCGCAGAGAATCGTCATCGAGAACCGCAGCGCCGATGACATCGTCGCGGCATTGGCAGCGGCCGCCGACATACAAGTGCCCATGACGCTGCGGCAGTTGAGCGCCACGGTGTTCTGGGGAGACTCGAAGATTCTGGACGAGCGCGGCGAACTCGTTGCGGCCTTGCTGCCCCATCTTATGATTCGCGACCGGGCGCTGGTAATTGCGGTGCACCTTCCGGAGCGATGCAAGGGCGTCTTGTTCATCGAGAATCAGGATACCTACACTGCCGCGGCAGCCGGAAGTCCGATCGAGGCATTGGAGTTCGCACTGGTCTATGCCGCGGGCTTTCGTGGCACGGCAGCCCGGGTGCGGAATCGTTCGGGTGCGCTGCTACATTACTCGGGACCTGGGTTGCGCGAGCTCGCCTCCCGATTTGATGCGTGGTGGTACGACGGCGAAACGGGTTTCGGACCCGCCTGGTTCTGGGGCGACTTGGACTTCGCCGGCATGCAAATCCTCAAAAGCCTGCGCAGCAGATTCGAGGACCTCGAAGCATGGCCGGTCGGCTACGAACCGCTGCGAGCTCAATTGGAGGTCGGTGGCGGCCACGGCACGCGGGCTAACGATTCCAAGGGGCAGATTGATCCCATCCTGACGGGATGCGCCTATGCGGATTCGGAGTTGCTGCCGGCCATCCGCAGACATGGCCGCAGGGATCAGGAGTCGCAGCATTAGGCGAGGGCGAGGTAGGCCGCCGGGGACAAGATCGAAATCCCGCGCCAGGGGTGCATCGACAGTAGGTCGTGCACGTCGCTGCTCACAATGACATCGGCTTTTCCGGCGGCAGCCAGCGTCAGATACTTGTCATCCTTCGGATCGCCGCACTCGCGCACAAATTCGGTCGGCTCAATTCTCTCGGCCGCGACCGCCACGATGTCGAGGATTCGCTGCCGGCGCTCAATGGAAACGTACCGATCGAACTTCGGGCGGAAAATGACTTCGCGATATTCGTCTTCGACTTCTTGCGAGAGCAATAGCCTGTTGGCCTCGTTCACGGCACGCAACAGCGCGCGTTCCGGAATGCTATCAACCTTCAGGGCGGCGGAGACTAGAGTCGACGCGTCGACAACTAAAATCAAGTTTTGCGTTCGACTCGCCAAGCCTCCAGCTCGGCGTCAATTTCTCCGTCAGTCAGCCCATGCGCGTGCGCTTCCCCCTTTGCCTCACCGATGGCTTCCTCGAGAAGATCGCGGGCACGACTACCCTTGAGCAGACTGCTCAGATAGCGGCCTGCTGCGGCGCGACGCGCAGGACTTTTGAGCGCCTGCGCGGCATCGGCATCGACCGGAATAGTCACTTCAACCGTGTTGCCCATATGCATTTCTCCTCACCGAGCAACATAGCAGTCCCGGCACGAACATGCACGGCGCGGGTGACTGGCCGCAGCGAGAGCTGATCTGCAGGGAAACAGCGGACTTCAGCATGCAACGCAGGGGACATGATGCTTTCCGGCACAAGAAGTTTGAGGCACACGACTGGCTCGCTCCACGCTCCGTTTGATCACTGATGCGCGTTACGAGCGCTATTGAGCGATCCTCTAATGAGTGTGATTCCGATATAAATCAGCAACTTGGATGACTTGAATCACAATCTTGCCAAGGTTGAGGTCGCGAGTTCGAGTCTCGTTTCCCGCTCCATGTCGCCACCCTCGGTGCAGCCTGCCTGCGGGATGGGTGGTGACGGTTCCCAAGCAGAAAACGCACCGCGGGATTAGGCCTCTATCGCCGTGATGTGCTGGCGGCATTCTTTCGATGGCCCGGCACATCCACGATCTTTTTGAGCACTTCTAGCGCCTCACGGGGAGTTCTTGAAGTGCTGCCGGCTCGATCATTACAATGGGACGTTGCCTAAAGTAAGGATGCTAACCATGCGGCCATGGATGGGAGTTGGACTGACAGCCTTCATTAGTCTATGCCCTTGCCGCACGCCGGCCGCTCCATCCGCAGGGATCGTATTCAAAGACTTAAAGGTTGCCGACATGCAACTGTCCCCCAGCGGACGCTTTGTGTCGTCGATCATGGCTGTCAACGGCAGCATGAACCTGGTCATTATCGATCTTGCGGACATGACAAAAACGGCACTCACAGAGTATCCACCGCCAGGCCAGGTCTTGGCGGTGCATTGGAAATCAGACGACACGCTGGTTTACATCAGCGCGGGCAATGTCCGGGGTTTTGAGCAGCACGACGAATGGGCGATCAATCGCCACGGAAAGGAGATCCGAAATCTCGACCATTGGATCCCTGCCAACAATAACGTCGAATTTCCCGGCATCATTGACTGGCTCCCCGGGGTCCCCAATACGGTGCTCGAAGCGGTCGGCGGTCGTGACTTGGATAATCCCTCTGATCCCCATTTCTTTCGGGTCAGAACGTTGGCGGTCGGGCCCGGCGGGACAACACGTGAGGAAGCCATGGCTGGCGGGCGAGACTGCGCCTATGTGGTCGACCATGAAGGCAACGTGCGTGCCTGCCTGAGCAAGGAAGCAGATCTTAGACGACGTCTGCACTACCGAGATACCGCAAAATCGCCATGGCGCGAGTTGAGCACGATCAAGTATGGCGACAGCGAGATTACCCCGCTGGCATTCACCGTCGACAATAAGCATCTGTACGTCTTGTCAAATTTCCGTCGCAAGACCCGCGCGCTTTTCGAATTTGATCCGGAATCATACGACCTAAAGGGGCCCTTGGTGGAAGTTCCGGATGCCGACTTATTCCAAGGAGTGTTCGGGAACGACGGCCGTACCTTGATGGGCGTTCGCTACTACCTCAAGGACCGAGAGCAAGTTTATTATGTTGATGATGCGATGGCTGCCCTCCAAAAATCCATGTCCGCCGCATTCCCGACTCGGCCCGTAGCCATCCAGAGCGTTTCGGACGACCTTGCGCGTGTCATTGTCAGGGTCGATAGCGATCAGAGCCCTGGGCAATTTTACCTATACGAGAACGCGAAGCGCAGTCTTGAAAGACTTGCTGATCGGGCACCCTGGATCGACCCCTCGCAATTTGGCGAGCAGAGGGCCGTGCGATTCGCCGGAAGGGACGGCACGACGTTGAGCGGCCTCTTAACGCTGCCCCCAGATCGCGAAGCCAAGGCACTCCCGTTGGTATTGTGGCCCTCCGGCGGACCCGAGTCGCGCGCGGCCGCTGGTTGGAATCCAACGGCGCAGTTCTTCGCGACGCGAGGCTACGCAGTTTTGCGAGTCAACAATCGGTGGGCAAGCGGTTATGGCCAGACTGATCTCCTCGACAGTATTGAATGGGCAGTCAGCGAAGGGCTCATCGCCAAAGATCGTGTAGCCTTGTATGGCGTAGATTTAAACGGCTATGTCGCACTGATGGCAACGGCCGGCGCACCGGATGCTTATCGCTGCGTCATTTCCTATGCCGGGGTGATCAATTTGGAGCGGCTATTCGATAGGGTTTCGATTTCAAGGACCTTGCGGCGCGAACGCTCCGACGCCGAACTTGCCTCGTGGGAGAAACTGCTCGGCGGTCATCGTGATGCCGCTTTCCTCAAGGTTCAATCGCCGCTATACAACTCCGACAAAATTCGGGGGCCTGTGTTCTTGGCATACAGCGTCGACGACACGCTGGTTCCTTATTCCGACGCTGAGGAATTGAAGAAAGCGTTGGAGCGTGCCCATAAGAGCGTTGTGTTGTTGGCCAAAAATCAGGAACCGCATCTGTTCGACAAGGAGCAGGACAAAATCGACCTTTTTAGCAAGATAGAACCCTTCCTCCAGGGATGCAATCCGTCGCAGTAGCGTGCTCGGGCGGGGGTTTCGGGATTTGCAGAGCTTGGCGATTCGATGCTTGGAGTATCAGCGCTGCACGACGGCTGAAAATCAGAAAAATTGACGGATTTCGATTCTCGCTTCACTCTCGGTAACAAAAGCGCCGCTGCGCTCCAGAATCGCGTCGACGGAAAGATTGCGCGACAATGGCACGCCAATCTGGAATCCGTAGCGATGACGGGCGCTGTTTTCCCAGGCTAAGTAGCGCGCGTCTTCATAGAACAGACGATAGCCGAACAGCGCAGTCTGTCGGACCAGATCGAGCTTGATGGCGCCTTCGACTGCGACCTTGTCGTTCAGCGCTGCCCCGCCGTCGAGACTAAGACCAAGCGTCAGGCTCAGCACCCCTGTCTGGCCTGCGCATTCTTGCCCAGCAGGGTGAGGTGTTGGACTCAGCCGTGAAAGACGCCGCCCGCGGATCCGAGATCGCGCTCAACGAATACCAAGCGGGCACGGTGGATTACACCACTGTTGCCACCGCTCAAGCCACGCAATTAAGCACGGAGGAGAGCGCGCTCAATGTAAAGCAGCAGCGCTTGCTCAATACGGTGTCGCTGATCGGGGATCTGGGCGGAGACTGGTCGGCGAGCGGACCGGGCGACGCGCGCGAAACTGCGGCACAGCACTGAAACAGATGCACGAACCCGTCGGGGCCCTGATAACGGTGGCATTGTACTGGCAATGCCGGCCGATTAAGGGGTCGGAGCGTGACTGGCGGCGCGGCCGGCTAAGCGCGTGCCTGGCCGGCGCGGACTGCCGCAATGGCGCTCGGCGGCTTACAATTCGCAATTCGGCGCGGCGAATGAGGTAAACTTGTGGAGAACCCCGGCGCGCCCGGGGTTCGGCAGTTTCGATCTATGGGCTAAGTGGCAGAGTGGTCATGCAGCGGCCTGCAAAGCCGTGTACGCCGGTTCGATTCCGACCTTAGCCTCCACGTTTCAATGCGCCGCCGGGAACGGGTAGAATCCCCAGACATGTCCGAAGAAGCCTCGAATTTGGCGACCTTGCACGCCGCCAACACGGCCAACGTCGTTGACCTGCGCCGCATTGGCGCGCATCCCGACCAGTGGTACCCGCTCGCGTGGTCCGATGAACTCAAGGTCGGCAAGACCTTGGCCAGGCGCTTCGCGGGCGATCCGATTGTGCTGTATCGCGGAAACAGCGGGCAGGTGTTTGCGCTGGAAGATCGCTGCGCGCATCGCCAGGTTCCCTTGCACCTGGGCGTCGTCAGCGGCGATGACTTGAAGTGCCACTACCATGGCTGGGTCTACAACTGCAGCGGCAAGTGCGTCAACGTGCCCTACATGGGTCCGGAGCGGTTACCCGCCGGCGTCAAAAGCTATCCTGCGCGTGAAATCGATGGGTTGATCTTCGTTTTCCCGGGTGATGCTGCACTCGCCGAGAGCCGCGCGCCTGCCAGTCTCGGCTCATCCCAACGCAAGGACTACAAGACGCGCCGGCTCAATCGCGAAGTCGCCTGTCACTACACCTTCATGCACGAAAACCTTTTCGACATGAATCATCAATTCATGCACCGCAAACAGATGGGCTCGATCAGAGCCCGTTGCTTGGGCCGCAATCACGGCGAGAATTGGGCGGAAGTCGAATACAGTTTTAGCCGCACCGAGGGGAAATCATCGGTCGGTGAACAGGTCATTGTCGATTTGATGCGCAAGCGCGGCGAAGCGAAGAAGGATTTTTCCGATCACATGCGGATTCGCACCGATTACCCGACCCAAAGCCTGAAGGTCTGGGTGGGAAGGGACATCAAGCAATCCGATGATCCTGTGCTCGATGTATGGTTGGGGTATACGCCGCTCGATGCCGCTCAGCGCACCAATCGAACCTATGGCTATCTA
>Ga0193726_1002355_pt1 | contig 12953 bp, 7 predicted proteins | sample H2c1metaG_FD_144928 | JGI IMG/M metagenome (GOLD analysis project Ga0193726, IMG submission 144928) | Soil microbial communities from a riparian zone of the East river system, Colorado, United States - H2c1 | ecosystem: Environmental > Terrestrial > Soil > Riparian zone | place: USA: East River... | reverse complement strand
GCGCGCTGGCGCCCGGCCCGGCGGACCCGGCCGCCCTGGTCGCGGCCCGGGTGGACGAGCTCGTGGCCGCCTGGCGGCAGACCGCCGCGCGGGTCGTCGCGGTCAGTGACCAGGTCGGCGCCGGCGTGGTTCCCGCGACGCCGGCCGGCCGCCTGTTCCGCGATCAGCTCGGCTGGCTCAACCAGCGGCTCGCGGCCGAGTCCGAGGAGACCGTGCTGGTCGTGGCCGGGCGGGTGCTGAGCTTGCCGGGCTGAGCGGCCCAAGCCGGCCTAATCTCCGCGATTAACGTCTTCGGAACCCGAACCGCACGAGAGCGGTCTGTGAAACTGTTAAGTTCTATGCGCTAGCTCTGAGACCGGCCTGCCTCCGCCAGGCACGCTGGCTCATAGCCCTGGGATCAAGGTGGTGAGACGGCATGACGCGCGTCGTCGTCGTTGGTGATCTCATGACGGACACGGTCGCCCACGCCGCGCTGCCCCTGGCCCGGGGCAGCGACACCCCTGCCGTCGTGACCATGCACGGAGGCGGCTCCGGCGCGAACATCGCCGCCTGGCTGGCCGTCGACGGGGCCGAGGTGGCCTTCGTCGGCCGCCGGGGAGCCGATATCGCGGGCCGGAACCGGGACATGGAGCTGATGGGCTACGGGGTGGACGCCCGCCTCGTGATGGACCCGGAGCGGCCCACCGGCACGTGCGTGGTCATGATCACGCACAAGGGCGACCACACCATGCTGTCCGACCCGGGGGCCAACGCCGCGCTGTCGCCCGACGACCTGCCCAAGGACTTGTTCACGCCGGGCAGCCACCTGCACATCTCGGGCTACACGCTGCTGAACGAGGGCAGCAGGCAGGCCACCCTGGCGGCGCTCTCGCACGCCCAGCGGGCCGGGATGACCATCTCCGTGGACGGGGCCTCGGCGGCGCCGCTGGAGCGGGTCGGCGCCGAGCCGTTCCTGGAGCTCACCAACGGGGCCGCGCTGCTGTTCGTGAACAGCGACCAGGGCCGGGTGCTGACCGGCCGCGAGGATCCGGCCCAGGCCGCGCGGGTGCTGAACGCCTGGTACCCGCACGTGGTCATGAAGATGGGTGCCGACGGCGCCCTGTTCTACGCCAACGGCCGTCCCGACCCGATCCGGGTCCCCGGCCCGCCGCTGGAGAAGCTGATCGACCGGACCGGCGCGGGCGACGCGTTCTGCGCGGGCTTCCTGCCCGCGTGGCTCGACAAGAAGCCGCCCGCGGAGGCGCTGGTGAGCGGCTGCCGCCTGGCCGCCCGCGCGCTCAGCCTGGTCGGCGCGCGCCCGCTGCTGTAGCGGCGGGCGGCCGCCCCGGAAGATCGCCACGCCGCGCCGCTAGCGCGCGAAGGGGCGGGCGGGGCGGCACAATGGCGGTCATGGCCAGACGCACTACGACAACTCCGCCCTCGGATGACTTCGAGGAGAACATCGTTGACATCGACGTCACCGATGAGATGCGGGGCAGCTTCCTGGAGTACGCCTACTCGGTGATCTACCAGCGCGCCCTGCCGGACGCGCGGGACGGGCTGAAGCCCGTGCAGCGGCGGATCCTGTACCAGATGAGCGAGATGGGACTGCGGGCCGACCGCCCGCACGTCAAGTGCGCTCGCGTGGTCGGGGACGTGATGGGGCGGCTGCACCCGCACGGGGACAGCGCGATCTACGACGCGCTGGTCCGGATGGCCCAGCCGTTCGCGATGCGGCTGCCGCTCATCGACGGGCACGGCAACTTCGGCTCGCTCGGCGGCGATGACGCCCCGGCCGCGATGCGGTACACCGAGGCGCGGCTGTCGGCCGCCGCCATGGAGATGACCGCGTCGCTGGACGAGAACACCGTCGACTTCATCCCGAACTACGACGGCCAGGAAGTCCAGCCCGAGGTGCTGCCCGCCGCGCTCCCGAACCTGCTGGTCAACGGGGCGTCCGGGATCGCCGTCGGGATGGCCACCAACATGGCGCCGCACAACCTCGGCGAGGTCGTGGCCGCCGCCCGGCACCTCATCGCGCACCCGGACGCCGACCTGGACACGCTGATGCGGTTCATCCCCGGACCGGACCTGCCGACCGGCGGCAAGATCGTCGGCCTGGACGGGATCCGGGACGCCTACGCCACCGGGCGCGGGATCTTCCGGACCCGGGCCACCGCGCGGGTGGAGAAGATCACCCCCCGGCGGACCGGCCTGGTGGTCACCGAGCTGCCCTACGGCGTCGGGCCGGAGAAGGTCATCGCCCGGATCAAGGACCTGGTCCAGGCGAAGAAGCTCAACGGCATCGCCGACCTGAAGGACCTGACCGACATGACCCGGGGGCTGCACCTGGTCATCGAGATCCGCAACGGCTTCGTCCCCGAGGCGGTGCTGGACGAGCTCTACCGGCTGACGCCGATGGAGGAGACGTTCGGCATCAACAACGTCGCCCTCGTGGACGGCCAGCCGCGGATCCTCGGCCTGCGCGAGCTGCTGCAGATCTACGTCGACCACCGCATCGAGGTCGTCCGGCGCCGGACGGGCTTCCGGCGCGACAAGCGGACCGCCCGGCTGCACCTGGTCGACGGCCTGCTCATCGCGCTGCTCAACATCGACGAGGTCATCCAGGTCATCCGCGAGAGCGACGACGCCGCGGCCGCCAAGGAGCGGCTGATAGCGGTCTTCGACCTGACCGAGATCCAGGCCCAGTACATCCTCGACACCCCGCTGCGCCGGCTGACCCGGTTCGACAAGCTCGAGCTGGAGCGCGAGCGCGAGACCCTGCAGGCGGAGATCGCCGAGCTGACCGCGATCCTGGAGTCGGAGTCCCGGCTGCGCCAGGTGGTCTCGGACGAGCTGGGCAGCGTGGCCGAGCGGTTCGCGACGCCGCGGCGCACGATCCTGCTGGAGGGCAGCGGCGCGACCCGGACCGCGGCCGTGCCGCTGGAGGTGCCCGACGATCCCTGCATGGTGCTGCTGTCCTCGGGCGGCCTGCTGGCCCGCACCGCGAGCGGGCCGGAAGCGGCCGCGGACGGCCCGTCGGCCAACGGGGCCGCGCCGGACGGCGGGCGCCGCGGCCGCCGCCAGCGGGCCGCGCACGACGTCATCGTCAGCGCGGTGACGGCCACCGCGCGCGGCACGATCGGCATCGCCACCTCGAGCGGCCGGCTGATCCGGCTCGGCGTCCTGGAGCTGCCCGCCCTGCCGCCCACCGAGCAGTTCCCCGGCCTGTCAGGGGGCGCCCCGGTGAGCGATTTCGTTGCGCTGGACAACGGCGAGACCGTGGTCGGCGTGGTCGCGGCCGACGAGGCCGGGGCCGGGCTGGTGCTGGGCACCGCCCAGGGCGTGGTCAAGCGGGTCGCGCCGGACTACCCGCAGAACGCCGCCGAGTTCGACGTGATCTCGCTGAAGGACGGGGACCGGGTCGTCGGCGCGGTCCAGCTCGCCGACGAGCGACACGACCTGGTGTTCGTCACCAGCGACGCGCAGCTGCTGCGGTTCGCCGCGGACTCGGTGCGGCCGCAGGGCCGCGCGGCGGGCGGCGTGGCCGGCATCCGGCTGTCCCCGCGAGCCACGGTGACCTGGTTCGGGGTGGTCGACCCGGCGGCCTCCGGCGAGCCGGTCGCGGGCGACCCGGCCGACGGGCCGCCCGGCGGCCTGCCGGGCGTGCCGGTCGTGGTCACCGTGGCCGACTCCGCGAGCGCGCTGCCCGGCACGGCGGCCACGGTCAAGGTCACCCCGTACGCCGAGTACCCGGCCAAGGGCCGGGCGACCGGCGGGGTCCGCTGCCACCGCTTCCTGAAGGGCGAGGACATGCTGGCCCTGGCCTGGGTCGGCCCCGGCCCGGCCCGCGGCGCGACGGCCGCGGGCGTGGCCGTCGAGCTGCCGCCCGCCGCCGGGCGCCGCGACGGCTCCGGCGAGCGAGTCCGCCAGCTCCTCGCCGCCGTCGGCGGACCGCCTCCGCCCGGCTAAGCCCACCTGCCGTGATCGCGACCGTTTTCCCCCCGGCCCGACCGGGTAGACGGTCGCGATCACGGAATCCATTCTCGGCAGAAGGCAGAAGGAGCGAGCATTGACGGCGGCGCAGCCCACGATCATCGCCACCAGCATCGGCTTCCGGGGGTCGGCCGGCAATCCCGGTGATATCACCGCCGGGCCGGCCTACGAGCACGCCGCCCGGCTGGCCCGGGCCGGGGCCAGCCCGCGGCTGTGCATCCTCGGCACCGCGCTCGGCGACAACCCGGCCTACCTGGCCTCGTTCTACGCGGCGTTCGGGCGGCTGGGCATGAACGTGACCCACCTGGCGCTGTTCCCGATGCCGAGCGTCCCGGACGTCGCGGCCCACCTGGCCGCCCAGGACATCATCTGGGTGGCCGGCGGCAGCACGGCGAACCTGCTGGCGCTGTGGCGGGTGCACGGCCTGGACCAGGTCCTGGCCGGCTGCAGCCGGTGACCAACGCCCTGGGCTTCCTGCCGTACTCCAACAGCCCGCACTACGACGCCGAGGCCGAGCGCCGCCCGCTGGCCCACCAGCTCATCGCCGACGGGACGCTGCCCGACGGATTCGCCACCGACAATGGCGCCGGCCTGGTTTTCTACGGCACCGACCTGCACGAGGCGATCACCGAGGACGCCGGCGCGCGGGCCTATTCCATCACCCGCACCGCGAACGGCGAGATAACGGAAAAGCCCCTCCCCACCCGCCTCCTGTAGCCGGGCTCGGGACGGCGGCCGGGACGGTCAGGTGTCGATGCGGGACGGGTCGAGCTCGGCAGCGCCGCCGACGATGAAGTCGCGGCGCGGGGCCACCTCGCTGCCCATGAGCAGGTCGAACATCCCGGTGGCCGCGGCGGCGTCCTCGATCCGGATCCGGCGCAGGGTGCGCAGCCGCGGGTTCATGGTCGTCTCGGCCAGCTGCCGGGCGTCCATCTCGCCCAGCCCCTTGTAGCGCTGCGGGGGCTCCTTGTAGCGCTGGCCGCGGCGCTCCAGCTCGAGCAGCCGCCGGTGCAGCTCGGCGTCGGAGTAGGTGTAGAGGTACTTCTCCTGGCCCTTGCGCGGGCTGGTGAGCTCGACCCGGTGCAGCGGCGGCACGGCGGCGAAGACCCGGCCGGCGTCCAGCATCGGGCGCATGTAGCGGTGGAACAGGGTCAGCAGCAGGGTCCGGATGTGCGCGCCGTCGACGTCCGCGTCGGCCATGAAGATCACCCGCTGGTAGCGGGCCGCGTCCAGGTTGAACGCGCTGCCCGAGCCGGCCCCGAGGACCTGGATGATCGCCGCGCACTCGGCGTTCTTCAGCATGTCGGCCAGCGAGGCCTTCTGCACGTTGAGGATCTTGCCGCGGATCGGCAGCAGCGCCTGGAACTCCGAGTCGCGGGCCAGCTTGGCCGTGCCGAGCGCGGAGTCGCCCTCGACGATGAACAGCTCGCTGCGGTCGTCGGCCGACCGGCAGTCGACCAGCTTGGCCGGCAGGGCCGAGCTGGCCAGGGCGGACTTGCGCCGCTGGTTCTCGCGGTGCTCGCGGGCGGCGACGCGCGTCCGGGCCGCCGCCACCACCTTGTCGAGTACCGCGCGGGCCTGCAGCTTGCTCCCCCGCGTCCGGCCCTCCAGGAAGCCCCGGAGCTCGGCGGACACGACCTGGGCCACGATGCGGGAGGCGGCCGGGGTGCCGAGCACCTCCTTGGTCTGGCCCTCGAACTGCGGCTCCGGCAGCCGGACCGCGATCACCGCGGTCAGGCCCTCGAGCACGTCCTCCTTGATGACGGGCTCGTCGCCGTTGCGGAGCAGCCGGATCGCGCGCAGCTGCTCGTTGACGGTCTTGACGATGGCCCGCTCGAAGCCGGAGACGTGCGTGCCGCCCTTGGGCGTGGCGATGACGTTGACGAAGGACCGGGTCGTGGTCTCGTATCCGCTGTCCCAGCGCAGCGCGACGTCGACGGCGAGCTCGCGCTCGACCTCGGTCGGGGTCAGGTGCCCCTGGTCGTCGAGGACGGGGATGGTCTCGGTGAACTGGCCGGCCCCGGTCAGCCGGAGCACGTCGGTGACCGGCTGGCCGGCCGACAGGTGCGCGCAGAACTCGCTGATGCCGCCGTCGAAGCGGAACTCCGCCTCCCGCAGCCGCTCGCCGTCGCCCGCCGTGGCCTCTGGCGCGCCCTCAGCGCCCGCCTCCGGCTCGCCGGCGGGCCCCCGGTGGTCGGCGATCCGGATGGTCAGCCCCGGCACCAGGTAGGCCGTCTGCCGCGCGCGCTCGGCCAGCGGCGCGAAGCCCCAGTCGGCGCCCGGCACGAAGATCTGCCGGTCGGGCCAGAACCGGACCCGGGTGCCGGTCTGGGGCTTGGGCACGCGGCGGCCCTTGCGCAGCCCGGAACCCGGCGCGAAGGGGGCCTGCGGGCCGTCGGCGGCGTACTCGCCCGGCACGCCGCGGCGGAAGCTCGCCGACCACTGCGCGCCGGCCCGGTCGACCTCAACGTCCAGGCGGGCCGACAGCGCGTTGACCACCGACGCGCCCACGCCGTGCAGGCCGCCCGACGCGGTGTAGGAGCCGCCGCCGAACTTCCCCCCGGCATGCAGCCGGGTCATCACCAGCTCGACGCCGTTCAGGCCGGTCCGGGGCTCCACGTCGACGGGGATGCCGCGGCCGTCGTCCTTGACCTCGGCCGAGCCGTCTGCGTGCAGGATCACCTCGATCCGCGAGCAGAACCCGCCCAGGGCCTCGTCCACCGCGTTGTCGAAGATCTCCCACAGGCAGTGCGCCAGGCCCCGGCCGTCGGTCGAGCCGATGTACATGCCGGGCCGCTTGCGGACGGCCTCCAGGCCCTCCAGGACCGTCAGGTGCCGCGCCGAGTAGCTGTCCGCCGCCGCGGCCGGCCCGGCCCCGGCCGAACCCGGCCGCGGCGCGGCCGCCTTGGCCCGGGCGCCCTTGGCCCCGGCCGGGGCGGACTGAGCAGGGGATGTGACGGGGGTCACGATAGGTCTCCTGAGACGGCGTCGCGGGGCGGTGCGCCCGGATCTGCGGCCGGGCTGGGCTTCACGGGCAGACTAGCCGGACTCGGTGACAGCGGCGCGCAACCACGCCGCCGACATACCAGGCGACCTGGCCTAACGCCATCCAACACGGGAGCTACCGGGGCGGCCGCCCCGGCGGCGGCCGGGGCGGCCGTGTTCGCCTACGGCATACTGGCGCCCTCTGGGGGATGACAAGGACCCCGGCCAGGTGTTGTGATGCGGTAGGAGATCACAGTTAGAGGCCCGCCGGCACCGGCGCCACAAGGGCCCGAGGCGAGGAGGCGACATGTCCGGAGCTCTAGCCCCTACGAAGCCGCTGACCGCCAGCGATCTGTGCGACCGGTGTGGAGCACCCGCGTATGTACGCGTGCTGCTCCCTGGTAGCGGCGAGCTGTTGTTTTGCGCCCACCACAACCGCCAGCACGCCGAAGCGCTGGCGAAGGTGGCCGTGGAGATCCAGGATGAGACGGCGCGGCTAGCTGCCACGCCTGCGAGCGACTCTCGCTGACCCCACTGGAGCAGACACCGTAAGCAGCACGAGAGGGGCGGCCCGGCACTTGCCGGGCCGCCCCTTTCGCTTGCTCGTGTGCTCGCTCGCGCGGCCGGGATCAGTCCAGGTAGTCGCGAAGCACCTGGGACCGGGACGGGTGGCGCAGCTTCGACATGGTCTTGGACTCGATCTGCCGGATCCGCTCCCGGGTCACCCCGTAGACCTTGCCGATCTCGTCCAGCGTCTTGGGCTGGCCGTCAGTCAGGCCGAACCGCATCGACACCACGCCGGCCTCCCGCTCGGAGAGCGTGTCGAGGACGGAGTGCAGCTGCTCCTGCAGGAGCGTGAAGCTCACCGCCTCGCCGGGCTGGATGGCCTCGGAGTCCTCGATCAGGTCGCCGAACTCGCTGTCGCCGTCCTCGCCGAGCGGGGTGTGCAGCGAGATCGGCTCCCGGCCGTACTTCTGGACCTCGATGACCTTCTCCGGGGTCATGTCCAGCTCGGCCGCGAGCTCCTCGGGCGTCGGCTCCCGCCCGAGATCCTGCAGCATCTGCCGCTGCACCCGGGCCAGCTTGTTGATGACCTCGACCATGTGCACCGGGATCCGGATGGTCCGCGCCTGGTCGGCCATCGCCCGGGTGATCGCCTGGCGGATCCACCAGGTGGCGTACGTGGAGAACTTGTAGCCCTTGGTGTAGTCGAACTTCTCCACGGCGCGGATCAGGCCGAGATTGCCCTCCTGGATCAGGTCCAGGAACAGCATGCCGCGGCCGGTGTAGCGCTTGGCCAGTGACACGACCAGCCGCAGGTTCGCCTCGAGCAGGTGATTCTTGGCCCGGTGGCCGTCGTCGGCGATCCACTCCAGGTCGATCCGGGCCTCGGCCCGCAGGGACTTCTCCCGGCCCTCGGCGAGCTTCTCCTCGGCGAACAGGCCGGCCTCGATCCGCTTGGCCAGCTCGACCTCCTGCTCGGCGTTGAGCAGCGGGACCTTGCCGATCTGCTTCAGGTAGTCCTTGACCGGGTCGGACGTGGCGCCCGCCACGGCCACCTGGGCGGCCGGCAGGTCCTCGTCGTCGTCACCGTAGACGAACGTCTCGTCGTCGCCCTCGGACTCCTTCTCGGCCGCCGGGGCGGCCTTGGCCGCCGGCGTGCCGGCCACGGTCGCCTCCCCGGCTGCCTCGGGATCCGCGACGACCGCATCGGCGGGCGCGTCAGCCGTGTCCTCGACGTCCTCGACCTCGTCGTCGCTGTCGACCTCAAGATCCTCGTCGACCGCCAGGTCCGCCAGGTCCGGGTCGGCTTCCAGGTCCGCGACCGCCGACAGGTCCGGCTCGACCTCAAGCTCGGCCACGTCGCCCGGGTCGCCGTCGACGCCCGCGCCGCCGGCCTGGCCGGCGACCTCATCAGCTTGCGCGGTCACCTGCTTGCGCCCGTTGCCGCCATTACTTCCCCCACCTGGCCGATCCGACTGGTTTCCTGATCCCGGGCCACGCTGGCGTGCGGCCCGGCGGCCTGCTTGCCCTGGCTGGGCCTGCGCACCGGCGTCGTCCGCCAGCGCGACGGAACCCTCTGAGGATCCCCCTCGGGCTTGCTGCGGAATACGCGTGCCCTGTGCCGGCGGCCGAGTCCGCCGACGGGCTGCGGAGCTTGCAGCGCTTGCCACCGCGGTCACCCCTTCCTTCGCTGGCCGGCAGGCTGCCAGGCCTCAATCCGCCGCAGGCCAATCGAACTGACAAGCGACACAGCCACCTCTCCGGCAAACGTCATGGCGAGAAATCGGACCTTACCGGGCCAGGCCCGCTGCCCGGGCCAGGCTGGAGCGCGCGCTCCAGGCCGGGGCCTGTCGGCGAACCAGCACCAGACCATGTCCTGTCAACCACCTTAGGCGGCCTGGGAGGGTGGCTCGTACAGTTACGGGCCGCCGCCAGGTATCGCGGGCGGCTGCGGGCGCAGCCTGGGAAATGGTACCCGCATTCATCATGCCCGCCCCTTCCTCATCACGCCGGCCGCCCGTGGGCGGGGGGCCGGCGGCTGGCCGTCACGCTCCGGCACGTGCAGCACCAGCACCGTGACGTCGTCATCCTGCTCGTACCCGGTCAGCATCTTGTCTACGAGATAAGCCAGCAACCGGGCTGGATCTTCCGCTACCCCGGATGGCGCCTGTGATGCCACCGCGACGAGTTCATCCAGTCCCTTGTCCAGGCCGCGCTTGCGGTTCTCCACCAGTCCATCGGAATAAAGCACCGCCGTGTTGCCGGGCGGCAGCGAGAACTGGTACTGGCGGCGCGGGCTGGCCCAGCCCAGCGGGGTCCCGGCCTCGGTCGTGTCGAGCCGGGGCGGCGCGGTGGTCGACAGCAGCAGCGGCGGCAGGTGGCCCGCGTTCCCGGCCATGCCGTCGCCCGTCTCCGGGTCCACGACCAGGTAGGCGACGGTGGTGACCTGCTCCTCCAGCTCAGTGGCGATGAACAGCCGGTCCAGCCCGGCCAGCACCGCGGCCGGCCGGGGGTCGGTCAGCGCCAGCGCCCGCAGCGCGTTGCGGACCCGGCCCATCCCGGCGGCGGCGGTGAGCCCCTTGCCCATGACGTCGCCCGCGGCCACGGCCAGCTTGCCGTCGGGCAGCCGGAACGCGTCGTACCAGTCGCCGCCGATCTCCATGTTCCGGGTGACGGGCAGGTACTTGGCCTCCAGGATGATGCCCGGCACGATGGGCAGCCGGTCGGGCAGCAGGCTGCGCTGCAGCGTCTCGGCCGTGGTGTGCTCGCGCTCGAACAGCGACGCCCGCTCCAGGGCCAGCGCGCACTGGCCGGCCAGCGCCTCCAGGAAGACCCGCTCCTCGTCAGTGATCTGGCGGGGGCGGGTGAAGGAGAACCGCAGCGCGCCCAGCGGCGCGCCCGAGGACAGCAGCGGGAGGCCTACCCAGGCCTGCTCGTCGGTATGCGACAGGAACAGGGTGAGGTCGATCTGGCCGTCGAAATAGCGGCGCAGCGCCTCGGGGCTCTCGAACATCAGCGGCCGCCGGGCGGTGATCGCCGCGGTCATGACGTTCGGCGTGTCCAGCGGGACGTCGCCGCTGGGCGCGCCCGGGGTGCCGGGCAGGCCGCCGGGGTTGACCGTCCGCAGCCGGAGCCGGTCGGGGTCCAGCATCGCGACCGCCGAGCGCTCGGCGCCGATGGCCGAGCGGCCGACCTCGGTGATGACCTCGACGACCTGCTCCACGGTGAGGGCCTCGGCCAGCATCGAGGTCGCCTGCTGCAGCCGGGCGGTCCGCAGCGCCGCGGCCGAGAGCTGCTCGGTCAGCCGGCCGCGCATCTCCTCGGCCTCGCGCTGCCCGGTGACGTCGGTGCTGGCCCCGACCCACTCGATGATCTTCCCGTCCCGCTCGACCGCCACCGCGCGGACGTCGTAGTGCCGGTAGGAGCCCGACCGGCTGCGGATCCGGTACCGGCTGTCGAACGCCTGGCCCGACCGCAGGCTGTCGGCCCACTCCTGCTCGACCCGCTCGCGGTCGTCGGGGTGGACGGCGTCCAGCCAGCCGCTGGCGGCGAACTCGTCGATGCTCTGGCCGGTGATCCAGCGCCAGGCGGGCGAGTCCTCGGCGATCCGCCCGTCGGGCGTGGTCACCCAGATCACCTGCGCGCCGGCCTGGACCAGCGAGCGGTAGCGCTCCTGGCTGCGCCGCAGGTCCTCGGCCGACGCGTGGCGCCGGGAGTGGTCGACGGCGATCAGCGCCACGCCCGCGACCAGCCCGTCGGAATCGTGCGAGGGGTACCACGAGAACGACCAGTGGGCGCCCGGGCCAGCGGGCTCGGCGGGCAGGTCGCCGGGCTCGGGCGGGGCGGACTCCAGCGCCAGGCCGCCGGCCAGCACGCGGCCCAGCGCGTCGGCCGCGGCCGCGGCCAGGTCAGCGGGCCAGACCTCGGCCGGCATCCGCCCGACGTGGCCGGCCGGGTCCAGGCCGGCCAGCCCGGCCAGCGCCTGGTTCACCCGCCGGAAGCGCAGGTCGCTGCCGAAGAACGCGAATCCGATGGGCGCCTCGCGCAGCAAGGTATCCAGCAGCGCCGAGTCGGAGAGATCCGGGCCGGACGCGCGCGGCCGGGGCACAGACGTGCCAGTGCTCACAGCGAACACCTCGCACCCGTGCGAGCGCGTGCCATGGAAGAGCTCCTTCCTGCTCACTGCGGACACAAGAAGGCTAGCGGCAACATCGGGCGCAAGAAGCCCGCCGACGACATCTGCCGGCAATCGCCGTTGCCGTCATCCCCGCGGCCGCCCGGGCCGGGCCAGTTCCGGCATTATTCCGGGCCCGGGCGAGCTGCGCCAGGACCGCCGCACCGGCCGGCCAGTAATGGGCCAGACCTGCCGAAACGTGGCCTGACGGGGCTTAACTGGCCGAATTAGCGCCACCGATCATCCCGGCAAAGCATCGCGTCGGTGAAGGAATCGGACGGCGCGCCGGGCGGAGGCATAGCGACAACGAGCGCGAATCTGGGAAGCTAGGGTCGTGAGCCCGCAGAGCCGTCGCCGCGATCCCGCAGGAGGAAGGGGATCATCCGGACATTCCGGCAACTCGGGATCTTCCGGCCACCGGCACCGTGCGTCCGGCCTCTCCGGCCCGCCGCCCAACGCGCTGTTCGCCGAGATGCTCCGGGCCGCGCGCGAGCTGCTCGCCGTCCGCAGCCCGCTCGACGCCGAGCTGATGGTCAGCGAGCTGCTGGGCACCTGGTGGGGCCAGCAGCCGGGAAGGGCCGGGATGCGGGAGGCGCGCCGCCGCCGCGCTGACATCGAGGAGCTGATCGGCGAGGGCCTGGTCGCCTACGCCGCCGACCAGGGCAGCCCGGCCGCCCTGGCCCTGCTGTCGGGCATCGCGTGCCTGGGCACGCCCCGCCAGTCCGCGCAGGCCGAGCAGGCCGCCCTGGAGCTGATGGAGCGCGGCGTGGCCCGGCCCGGCTGGGCCGACCACGTCGGCGCCGTCGAGGCGGCGGAGTGCTACGTGAACTCCGATGCCTTCGGCGATCGCGACGAGGTCGTCTGCGTCTTCAGCTACGCCGGGCAGGAGCAGCACGCGCTGGTCGTCGTCGTCGACTACACGGCCGGCGGCCTGGCCCGCGACGGCTGGGTCACCTCCCAGGTCGGCAAGCTGCTGGAGTACTGCCGCGAGTCCGGCAGCGGCGACGTGCGCGGCAGCAACGTCCAGGGCAGCGCCGCGCGCAGCAGGCCGGCGCCGGGCCGCGGCCCGGCGGGCGGGAGCGGACGGCCGGCCTACCGGCCGTCCGGCGCGTCAGCGGGCCAGCCGTCGTTCGAGCCGTCGTTCGCCCAGATCGAGCCCTTCCAGGCGCGCCGCCTGCTCGCGGCCGCGCTGGCCGTCACGGAGAACGCGACCAACGCGGCCGTCAGCTCGTCGTTCCCCTCCTACCACGCGTTCATCCGGGCGCGGGTCCGGACCCTGCCGCCCGTGCTGCCCAAGGGCGCCGTGGCGCTGGCA
>Ga0193726_1002354_pt1 | contig 12954 bp, 11 predicted proteins | sample H2c1metaG_FD_144928 | JGI IMG/M metagenome (GOLD analysis project Ga0193726, IMG submission 144928) | Soil microbial communities from a riparian zone of the East river system, Colorado, United States - H2c1 | ecosystem: Environmental > Terrestrial > Soil > Riparian zone | place: USA: East River... | reverse complement strand
CAGAGTATACATGGCGTCGAATTCATAAAGTGGCTGGCCCGCTCGGTCGCTGATCGCCCAGCGCAACCGCGCCTGTACCAGGCGGGGGGAGAGTGCGTCGGTGGCGAGGCCCGTCGCCTCCACGGAGCCGACGTTGATCTCGCGATACATTTTCAGGATACGGTCGATTGCCTTTCGCCACTCGGCGGCATCAGAAACATAGACTTTGACGTCGTCTCCGGTGTCGGTCGCGACGTGCACCGTATCAGCGAAATGCCTGGCGATTGCCGGAGCATCCTGGCGTATGAACGCGGTACAATAGGACGTAAAGAACGCGCGGACGTCCGCTGTGATCTTGCTCGATCGCACTCACCCTCCGGTTGGCATCGTCAATCTACCTTTCCAGGGCCTCCAGGGAGGCCCTTTTTGCCCTTTCTTGGGGTCAAAAAATGACTGTTAGCAGAACGCATTTCGCTTCGCAATTTGCGGCAAATACACCTCCTAATCCGCATTAGCGAAACCGTCTAACATGCTGTCTGACAACCGGTTAGATTTGATGCCCGACCTGGCAAATGGCTTGCTTATATAGCGGCTACGGAACGGAAAAACACCCCGTTCCCGAGTGCTGAAGCGAGCCTTTCGCCGTCGCTAAACTGTCAGGAGATTTACATGAGAACCAACAAGGGTTTCACCCTAATCGAGCTTCTTATCGTTGTCGTGATCATCGGCATTCTTGCCGCGATTGCGATTCCGAAATTTGCAAATACGAAGGACAAGGCTTACCTCGCCCAGATGAAGTCCGATCTGCGCAACCTCGCGACCTACGAAGAGCAGTATGCCGCCGACGCTGGTGGTGCTTACTTCGGCGGAACCGCGACGATGGCTGCGCCCCTCCAGGGGTTCACGCCGTCACAGAACGTCACGATTGTCGCGACCAGCGTCGCCGGCCCGCCGCCCTCGTGGAGCGCCACCGCAACTCACTCGCAATCGGCCAAGACGTGCGACATGACCAACGGTGTGATTGCCTGCGTGTAACCAACCTGAGTTCATAGATACGAACGGGGACCGTGATATGAAAAGGAGCGTCGAAAGGCGCTCCTTTTTTTTCAGCCGGAAATCGTGCCAACCGTCGCTTCGCCCGGCCGGCGAGCTTCAGGCGGGTCCGCCTGGTCCAGACAGCCTCGGTGGCTGGTGCTCCGTCTGAAGCCTCGCAGTGAACCGCTGCGACTCCGAGATTCGCTCGACCTCGAGAGCGATCGCGTCCACAGCCGCTTCAATGCGCTCCAGCCGGCCGTTTATCGAGCTGAGCTCGCGGGGAGGCACGGGCCGAGGCTCCAGCCACTTTGTAATGAGCCTGACGATGGGAAAGCCCAGAACGATCGTCACGACTCCCGGCACCACCCACGAGAATACGGTCTGGACTATGAGGTTTGGATCCGGTGGCATTTGAGTCCTTGAGGTTGTGCTGGCCTTGTCCCCCCGTACGAAACCAGCAATTAAGGGTTTCGGCCCGTAAGCTTTGACGGCAAACGATTTGCACCTTTGCGTACCACGGTGCAAATCTAGCAGCACACTACGGAGGCTTCACGTGCGACCGACCGCCATTGTTCTCACTCTGCTCGTCCTGACCGCCGCCTGCGAGACCAGCACCGAGCCCGGGTTCTTCGGTATAGGTGGCGGGGGCGGCACCCCAGTCACTGCCGCCGAGGCCACGGGGAACTGGTCGTTGACTCTGAGGAGGACGACTGTCGTCTGTAACGGCGGATTCCTAGCGGACCTCACTGTGATTACCGCGCATCTTGATGTCCTGGCTGACGGAACTGTAAATGGAGCTACGAGCACCTGGCAGACTTCGTCCACCACCACTATTGTCTTTCCAGTGACCGGTCGCGTGACGCTGAGCACTGGCGACACCAAGCTCATCCTGACCGGGGGCAACGGCACCCAAAAGGGAATGGAGCTCCGGGGAGGCGTCACCGCATCAGGAACTTTTAGTGGAACCCTGCAGGATCCCGCGGCCGGATTGTTTCCAATTTTCAGCGGCCAGGAGTGCAACTATTCGGCAGCCGGCACCAAGGCGTAATCGGCAAGGTGCATCCGCGCTCTGGGTTGATTCTACACATCTTTGACACTGGACAGATCCGACACACGGAATTGATGTGAAGGACATCGTTCACGTGAATGGCAGCTTCGTGCCTCGCGCCGAAGCTCGCGTCTCCGTCGAAGACCGTGGCTTCGTCTTCGGCGATGGTGTGTACGAGGTTCTTCGCATCATCAACGGGAGAATGTTCGCCGCGACCTTTCACAACGACCGGTTGAAGCGAAGCCTCGACGGCGTTCGAATCTCCCTCACACCCGAAGACTCTCCCGAGCGATTCCTGGAAATCGGCAGGCAGCTCCTCAGGGAGAATGGCCTTCTTCAGGGCGAAGCGACGCTGTACGTGCAGGTGACGCGAGGCGCGACGACGCGCGCGCACAATTTCCCTCCGCCCGCCGTTCCGCCGACCGTCTACATTTCCGTCGCCCGCTTCACGCCCTACGCCGAGCTGGCGCAGGGTGGCGCGATCGCGATCACACATCCCGATATCCGCTGGGGCCGCTGCGATCTCAAGACGTTGAACCTCCTGCCCAATGTGCTCGCGTCCCAGGCCGCAAAGGAACGCGGTGCGTTCGAGGCGATGCTGATTCGCGACGGCGTTGTGACCGAAGGGACCAAGACGAACTTCTTCGGTGTCGTCGACGGGACACTCCGCACGCATCCGTCTGACAACCACATCCTTCCCGGAATCACCCGGTCGGTGTTGCACGACCTTGCCCGCGCCGTGAGCATCAATGTGGACGAGACTCCGATCCGCTCCAGCGAGATCCCGCGGCTCACCGAGCTCTTTCTCACGGGCACAACCACCGATGTGATGCCGGTCGTGAAACTCGACGACAAGCCGGTGGGGAAGGGCAAGCCCGGCGAGCTTACCCGCAAGTTGCAGCAGGTTCTCGCCGAGAGTCTTGCATCGGGCGGCGACTAGACGCGCGCACTGGTACGAGCGACGAAAAAGCGTGTCGATGCGTGCGCAAAGAGCGATTGATTCGAGTCAACGCTGTCGCTACCTTTCGCGTCGTTACGCGCCAGTAGCTCAGTTGGATAGAGCAACAGCCTTCTAAGCTGTGGGTCGGGGGTTCGATTCCCTCCTGGCGCGCCAAGCGACCGCAAGCGCCGTTAGCTCAATTGGCAGAGCAAATGACTCTTAATCATTAGGTTGCAGGTTCGATTCCTGCACGGCGCACTATGGGCCTGACAACTGAGCCGACAGTCCACAAAACGAAACGGCCACCCAAGCGGTGGCCGTTTTCGTTGGCAGACTCGCGGTTGAATCCGTGGCGAGGCCTGGGCGGATTGCCGCGCGAAGTGTGGCTCCTCTTCGCCACCAATCTGATCAACCGCGCCGGGATGATGGTGCTCCCGTTCCTGGTGCTCTATCTCACGCGCGAGCTGGGATTCTCGCTCGCGCGCGCAGGATCGATACTCGCGGTCTATGGAGCGTCCGCGATCGTGTTCGGCCCGATCGGCGGGCGCCTGAGCGATCGTATCGGCGCGCTCCCGGTGATGCGCGCGTCCCTGATTGCATCGGGATGCGTGCTGTTGCTGTTCCCGCTGGCAAAGAGCTTTGCCGCCGTCGCGGCAATGACCGTCCTCTGGGCCGGATGCGGTGAGATGTTTCGCCCCGCCAGCCTCGCGGCCATCACGCACGTGGTCGCTCCCGAAGAGCGGCGGCAGGCATTCGCGCTCAATCGCCTCGCGATCAATCTCGGCATGAGCATCGGTCCGGCCCTCGGCGGCTTTCTCGCGACGGTCTCGTTCCGCGCGATGTTCGCAGTCGATGCGGTGACGACGTTGATCGCGGGTGCGGTGCTCGCACTCACTCCGTGGCGCGCATTCAGCGGCGTGAATTCGGAGGCGGCCAATCGGCATGGCCTGCGCATCGGGCCGGCCACCATTTTTCACGACACGTTCTTTCTCGTTTTTCTGACCGGCGCGTTCCTGGTCGGGATTGTGTTCTTCCAGCACGAATCGGCACTTCCGCTCTACCTCGTGCAGTATCTCCACCTTTCGCCGGCATTCTACGGAATGCTGTTCTCGATCAATACCTTGCTCATCGTCGCGCTAGAGGTGCCGATCAACACCGCGACCGCGCACTGGCCGAATACGCGCTCGCTGACCATCGGATGTCTCCTGTTCGCGATTGGCTTCGGCGCCCTTGGGGTGATCGCTTCGCCCGCGGGCGTAATTGCCACGGTGGTCGTGTGGACGTTCGGCGAGATGATGCTCTTTCCCGCGATGGCCGCGCACATGGGCGAGATAGCTCCGCAGAGCAGACGCGGCGCGTACATGGGCGCCTACAGCATGTCGCTCAGCCTCGCGCTGACGGTCGGCCCTTGGATGGGGACCCAGCTCCTCGCCGCGTTCGGGCCCGTCGCGACGTGGTCGGTCATGTTCGGGCTGGGGGCGCTGGCCGCTCTGCTGATGGTGTTCGCCGCGCCTCGGCGGCGTCCGAGCCGCGTTGCAGTCGCCGCTGAATCTTAGCGACAATCATTTCGATCGCGACCGAGTTGTGTCCGCCGCGCGGCACGATCACATCCGCGTAGCGCTTGCTCGGCTCGACGAACTCGCAATGCATGGGCTGCACGGTTGAGAGATACTGGTCGATGATCTCGTCGAGAGGGCGCCCGCGGACGTGCGTATCGCGCTCGATACGCCGTATGAGTCTGATGTCTGCATCAGCGTCGACGAATACTTTCACGTCGCACAGATCGCGCACCCTCGGGTCGACGAAGAGGAGAATTCCGTCGATGACTACGACGTCGGCGGGATCGACGCGCGTGTGCTTGGCGCGCCGGAGGTGCGTAACGAAATCGTACTCGGGCTTGTCGATCGGCTTACGCCTGCTCAGCGCTTCCAGGTGCGCGCACAGCAGGTCGTAGTCGAATGCATCCGGGTGATCCCAGTTGAGCTTCTTCCGCTCATCGAGCGAAAGGGCGGGGAAGTTCTTGTAGTAGGCGTCCATGTCGATGAACGCAACCGATGACGTGGTGAGGAGATCGGCGACGTTTCTGGCAACGGTGGACTTTCCCGAACCAGATCCGCCAGCGATTCCGATGATCAAAGGTTTCAGCATCGTAGTCCAAAGCTAAGGCGACGGTGTATGGAACGCATTATGCCCCCATTGCAAAAACCCCGAACCGCTGGCTTCAGCAGGCCTTTTCATGAAAATTCGATTGATCGCTTTCGCACTTTTGGTTGTCGGCGCCGGCTGCAAAACACTCTCACATGGTTCGGACACCTACGACCCCAACGCTCCGACAATAGTCCAGGTGGACAACCAGGGATTCCTGGATATGAACGTATTTGCCGTGCGCAGCTCGCAGCGCCTGCGTCTTGGAACAGCGACCGGGAACAACAGGACCAACCTTACGATCCCGCCCGCCATCATCAGTGGGCTTACGCCGCTCCGCTTTATCGCTGACCCCATTGGCGGCAGGCGAGCGTCTGTGAGTCAGGAGATAACGGTGTCGCCCGGTGACACGGTGGTCCTGACCATACCGCCGGTCTAGCCACTGGCGGGTGTCAGACGATCGCCCCCGGCGCCGCTATCACGGACAGGGCGCCGGGCAGGCACTGCAGCTCAACGGTTTTTGATCGAGCGACGCGAAGCTCGCCGTCCACTTCCATCGACGGACTGCTCGGAAACGTGAGAGCGATCCTGTCGACGCTGGCCGTTGAAACCGACCGCATGCCGATGTGGGTGCCACGAATTGCGCCGACGAAGAGCCTCACGCGCTCCACGACATTGCTGTCGTTGAAGAAGCAAACATCGAGCTTGCCGTCGAGAACGGAGGCGTGCGGAGCGATCTTGAACGCGCCGCCAAGGAAGCGCCCGTTCGAGACAGTGATCATGAGCTTGCGTCCCGCCTTCACGCCGGGAGCACCGTTCGCGGAGACGTCGGTTCCGCGATAAGTGAATAGCTGCGACAGCGCCGAGTAGATGTAGACGGCGTGGCCCCTGATGAAACGGATGCGGTTACTCGCCTCGAGCACCGAGGCGTCGAATCCGAAACCGCAGCTGTTGATGAAGTGATGGCCGTCGACGCGGCCCACATCGATCCGCGTTGTATTCCCGCGCGCGATGAGTCCGGCAATCTCCGCCGGCGTAGCTCGTTCGACTCCCAATGTTTTTGCGAGATCATTCCCGGTACCGCACGGGATCAACGCCAGGGAACAGTCACTCCTCGCGCTCAGAATCTCCCCGGCGACGTGAGAGCTTGTCCCATCACCGCCGACGACGACGATGGTCCTGGCTCCCTCGCGGAGCGCCTCAGCGGTGAGTCTCGATTCATCCCCTGAAGCTTTTGTCGTGACGACTCTGCTCGCAGCTCTGTCGCTGAAAGCCGATTCAACATCGCCAAGAATACGACCGCCACTGCCGCGGCCGGCGGCGGGATTCACGATAACGACTATCATGCCCCCGCCCCAGGAATGCTCAGAACTCGAGCTTTGACGTCCCCGTGCAGCAGTCGGGATCGCAGGCGACCCACGCGCGAAGCGAGATTGCCGCAGTCGCCTCAGTTGCTGCATATGCCGACTTGACCCAACCACTGGACGACGTCGTGGAACCGTGCTGGCCGCACTCCTTGAAGTCCGCATCGTCCGTCGCGGAAGGCTTATCACCGCAGTCTTCCAGCAAGCCGATTGGGTCTGGATTCGGGGTGTACTTCGGACCAAGCTCGATGAACCCCCAAACCGTCTTGCCGTTTCGACTATCCACCCACATCAGATATTTGGTATTGGCCATGAACGTCGTGCCGCTCGGCGTATGCTCAACATTCCCGTTCGACGTGTTGTTGATGATGGCGACTATCCTGAGCTTTGGGGGACCATTTCCAGGTTTGAGGTCTTTGGTCTTCCCCACGTATTTGATCGTCACCGCGTCCGGGATCAGGCATCCTGTGCACCGCGCATCGTGCGCCCCTCCCTGGTCGAATTTGTCGAGCGCCTTTTCGATGTCCTTGAACGCTTGCGGGGAGCCCTGCGCTGGAAGCTTTATCACCGCCGGAGCTTTTCTTGGCGCCGGCTCCCTCACGGGGCTGGGGCACGTCGCCAACGCCAGGAACACAAGCGCTGCAGGGGAAAAGCGTGGCACTCGCGACGTGAATCGAGAAGAGATCATCGCTGACTCCCATGAAGGGGTGAGGGAAAACCTATTGTGAACCCGTGTCGCTAGCCAACCGTCGCATTCTTGCCACCTCAGGCCCCAGCGATTCGTCGGCACTGGACCAGAGCACCGCTACGGCACTCGCCCATTTGCGCGCCGTCGCCATGTCGCCCGTTCCGGCGGCAAGATCGGCGCGCAGAATCATCGCTCGAACGATCGCCGCCGCACTCCCCGACTCTTGTAAAGCGGAAGCGCTCAGGCCAGGCAGCGCCCGCAAAGAGCGGTCGAGCTGGGCCATCGCTGTGGCCGTGTCTCCAAAGGCTGCCCGAAGCCACGCCTGCTGAAAAGTGAAATCTGGGGAGAGATCGCCCGGCCGTCTCAGGCGGATCCGAACTGCGATGGTGTCGCCAATCGCCTGAAACGTCCGTCGGTCGCCACGGGCAAAAGACTTTTGCATGCGAGTCGTTCGATCCTTTGGCACTTCGATCTCGAGAACGGAGCGCCCGCGCGTACAGGGCGTCAACATGCTGAGCGGCCTCGCGAGCAACGAGCGCGCAATTGCCGGCGCCGCCGCCGGAGCCACGTAGTGATCGATCGCATCGTCGAGGTCTTTCCGCGTTGCGGCGATCTCCGTTCCGCAAACCCCGAGTGCAGCGCGCGCGAAAAGCCTGGACGATGCGGTTCGCACGGGTCCCGGCGCATCCAGTACCGTCTCCGGAATTCCGGCGCCCGTGACGTCCGCAAGGTGCGCCAGAGTGCCGACTCGGCCGGTTAATGCCGCGAGGCCGATCTGGACCTGGGCATCAGCCTGTGAGAGCGGCGGCGGCGTGGCGAGGATTTCGTCCGCCAGCCTCTTCGCCTCACGAAACTCGGTTCTCTTGAAGTGAAGCCACGCCACCCTTGACTTGATGCGCAGCTTCTGGCTCGAATCCGTCGAGAGCGCGGTCGCCCGCCGAAGGGCGCTCATGGCGGAGGCCGTCGGAGATGGGTCGTCCCCTATGTCACCTCGCACCTCCAGTACGTCAGCCAGTGCTTCGAACGCGGCGGGGTCATTGTTCGACTCCCGTGTCCATTGGACGGTGAATTCGAGGAGCTGTTGAATGTCCTGCGCTATCGCCGCCCTGAGCGTCGCGGTAGCTGAGGCCGATTTATCGGCGAACGTCGCAGCCGGATACGGAACGAAAGCGAGCGTGTCCCCCGCGCCCAAGGATGGCGACGCCAGAAAATCAACTCGTCCCGGACCTGCGGTCTTGCCGAATCGCACCTTCGTTGTCGCGCTCGGCAGGAGTGTCCGCAATCTCTCGAAAGGGAAAATGGCCCTCGCTTCCGGAGCCAGTTTCAGGGCGCGCTGATACGCCATCGCAGCCGACCAATAGCTGCTGCGAAAATTCCAGCCGGAAGGACTGCTCGTCGCAGGCAAAACTACCGAGTCGCGAGCCTGGCATTCGCCGAGGCCGTACCAGCCGGCGGCATCGACAGAATCCGCGATCGTCAGCATTCGATACTTCTCGCAGGCAAGGGGATAAGCCTGTTGACTCATCGCGACGAGAGCGTCCGCAAGCGTTCGGTCGCGCCCCGAGAGTTGGTTGCCCAGCGACGCGGCGCGCATGGCGTGGTCCTGCCACGTGCTGTTCGATTCGGGATGCGCCCACGAAAGTACCTGCGCGAGCCACAGGTGAGCGGGAGCATAATCGGGGTCTGCGACTGTCGCGGCTTGAAACTCGCGCGCTGCGTCGGTCACGTTCCACGTCTTCAACGCAACGTGGCCGCGCCCACAGGCCGACCATGCAGCGAAGGATCGCGTCCCGCTGTCGCACCCCTCGGCTCCCTTCGGACGACCGGGAACTCCGAGCAACCGATTCGCCAGCAGGGAATAATTGCCCGCGCTCGACTTCGTGTCGTCGAACACGAAGTCGTCCTTGCTCTCCTTGGAGATCACGTCGTAGAGATGCACTCGGACGCGACCTGGTCCGAGATCGCTGGATGTGGTTCCCCAAATCACCTTGCCGGCCCCCAGCGACTTTGCGAGAGCTATAGCGTCGTTCTCTGTCTTGGGAGAACCGTGTTCGGTGATGGCCTGGGCAACCCGCGTGTCCGGTACGACAGACAATCCTTCCCACCTGGTGAACGCGTCGTAGAGGCCAGCGGCCACCCGTGTTCCCGCGGAATCAGGTCCAGCCAACGGCAGCACAGCGAAGCGAGTCGTGTCGACAGAGGCGCCCTTGCCAAACGCCGCGAATAAACTTGATGGCCCCCCGGCTGAACCGAGTGCGATGAGTGAAACGAGGATTCCCGCGAGCAGGCCGGCCGCTGTTTTCGGATGAGAACGGATCGGCTCCAAAAGTGAGCGGCGAACATCGTGAGTGCGATCGTCGTGGTGTTGAGCTGGCTGGACGCCTCCAACGGCTCCGCCAGACGCGCTTGTCCCCGACAATGCCGCGAGGAAAGCCGTCGGGCTGGGGTAGCGATCCTGCGGCGCTCGCTGGAGTGCCCCGGCTATTGCATCATCGAGCCAGGCGGGCAGATCGGTTCGGAAGAATGAGGCCTTGGGTGCGGGCTCAGTAAACCGTTTGACGAACCCGGACTTTCCGGCAAATGGCGGCTTTCCGGTGAGCATCTCGAACAAAACGCACCCGAGGCTGTACGTGTCGCTGCGCCCGTCGACTTCCGTGTCACCCATTAACTGCTCGGGACTCATGTAAGCCGGTGTCCCTGGGCTTCCCGAGCCGGTTCGCGTGAGCTGTCGCACGCGGGCGAGATCGATCGCGCGCGCGATGCCGAAATCGGCGAGTATCGGGTGTCCGGTCGAGAGAAGAATATTTTCCGGCTTGATGTCGCGATGGATTATTCCCTGCGCATGCGCGTACGCGAGCGCATCCGCGATGTCGCGCGCAATGTTGCACGCTATTTCAACGGGGAGCTGCTTTTCGCGATCGAGCCGATCACGCAGCGTTTCGCCGCTGACGTAAGGCATCACATAGTAGAGGAGCGCTTCGACGTGACCCGAATCGTGCAGCGGGAGAATGTTCGGATGCTGAAGTCCGGCGAGCGTTCTGATTTCCCGGATGAATCGCAGCTCGCCGGTTTCGGCGGCGGGGTCAGCGTTCAGCACTTTGAGCGCGACTCTTCTTTCGTGCTTGAGGTCGCGCGCGAGGTAAACGGTGGCATACGCGCCTTGCCCTATCTCGCGCTCGATCTCGTAACGTCCGCGGAGGGCAGCCCGCAACGGCGCGATTGGGTCGAGCGGGGGTCCTAGTGAAAATGGATCCGCTACTTTGTGGGGCTCGGAGGGCTCAAGCATTCCACCCGCTGGTGAAGCTCGGCAAACATAGGGGGAAAGCCCTGCTGTGGCCAGCGGTTTTAAGCGTGCGTGATTTGAGTGGGTGAGCGAATTAGCGGCCGGGCACTTGAAGTGGGGTCAGAGTCGGCATAGCTTGAGAATCCCCCTCCGACTGGTTTTGACGGCCAGCTCAGGAAGAGTGGACGACGTAGAAAACCATAAAAAATTTGCTTCGAATCACTTGACGAATGAACCACTCAGGTTTATTCTGCAAGGCTGCCGGAGAATCGGCACACGAATCTTGATAAAGCCACCGGAACAATGGTGAGCGAGCTGTTTGAAAATCGAAGTTGAGATCGATGGATGTGCGAGGCGAGATCTATGATCCGGGGTCCATTTCAGTATCCCGGGGAGATTTCAAAACCTGAAACATTCAAAGTGATTCCGGACGTGGAAGTCGAAAGACTTACGTCTGGAGACGACTGCGTTCGGAAGAGCAATCAAATCTTCAACTATTGGAGAGTTTGATCCTGGCTCAGGACGAACGCTGGCGGCGTGCTTAACACATGCAAGTCAAGGGGGCCCAGCAATGGGCAACCGGCGAACGGGTGCGTAACACGTGAGCAACCTACCGAACTGTGGGGGATAGCCGGCCTAACGGCCGAGTAATACCGCATACGCTCTCAGAGAGGCATTTCTTTGAGAGGAAACCTACGGGACAGATCGAGGGGCTCGCGGCCTATCAGCTAGTTGGCGAGGTAACGGCTCACCAAGGCAACGACGGGTAGCTGGTCTGAGAGGATGGCCAGCCACATTGGGACTGAGATACGGCCCAGACTCCTACGGGAGGCAGCAGTGGGGAATCTTGCGCAATGGCCTAACGGCTGACGCAGCGACGCCGCGTGTGGGATGAAGCTCTTCGGAGTGTAAACCACTGTTGCCCGGGACGAATAGCTCGATTAATCGAGCCTGACGGTACCGGGTGAGGAAGCACCGGCTAACTCCGTGCCAGCAGCCGCGGTAATACGGGGGGTGCGAGCGTTGTCCGGAATCACTGGGCGTAAAGGGCGCGTAGGTGGTTTGATAAGGGTGTGGTGAAAGTCCGGGGCTCAACCCCGGATCTGCCGTGCCGACTGTCAAACTCGAGGGCTGTAGAGGCAGACGGAATTCCGGGTGTAGCGGTGGAATGCGTAGAGATCCGGAGGAAGACCGGTGGCGAAGGCGGTCTGCTGGGCAGTTTCTGACACTGATGCGCGACAGCGTGGGGAGCAAACAGGATTAGATACCCTGGTAGTCCACGCCGTAAACGATGGGTACTAGGTGCCTGGGGGAGCGACCCTCTGGGTGCCGGCGCTAACGCAGGAAGTACCCCGCCTGGGGAGTACGACCGCAAGGTTGAAACTCAAAGGAATTGACGGGGGCCCGCACAAGCGGTGGAGCATGTGGTTTAATTCGACGCAACGCGAAGAACCTTACCTAGGCTTGACATGCACGAGCAAGCTCTCAGAAACGAGAGCCCCTCTTCGGAGATCGTGCACAGGTGCTGCATGGCTGTCGTCAGCTCGTGTCGTGAGATGTTGGGTTAAGTCCCGCAACGAGCGCAACCCCTGTTCTTAGTTGCCAGCGCGTAATGGCGGGGACTCTAGGAAGACTGCCGGTGCCAAACCGGAGGAAGGTGGGGACGACGTCAAGTCATCATGGTCCTTACGTCTAGGGCTACACACGTGCTACAATGGGCGGGACAGAGGGGGCCGAGGCAGCAATGCCAAGGCAATCCCAAAACCCGTCCTCAGTTCGGATTGTCGTCTGCAACTCGACGGCATGAAGCTGGAATCGCTAGTAATCGTGGATCAGCATCGCCACGGTGAATACGTTCCCGGGCCTTGTACACACCGCCCGTCACGCCATGGAAGTGGTGAGCGCCCGAAGTCCGTGTCGGAACCCGCAAGGGGCCAAGCGGCCGAAGGCGAGCATCATGACTGGGGCGAAGTCGTAACAAGGTAGCCGTAGGGGAACCTGCGGCTGGATCACCTCCTTAACGGAGCTGCGAGTAAGGCAGACTTGCTGGGGCAACCCAGGTTACTTGCCGGAAAGCACTCACGTGTCGCTCGCCTCGTAACATCCCGATCTCAATCTCGATTTCCCATATAAAAGAGCCCGAACCGGCTCCGCTTTTTGCGGGTGCAGTTCAGGCTCGAAAGAAGTAGAGGGACTTGAAGCTAAGTCCTTAAGCACGAGGCGACTGAGCGCCTATATCTCAACGTTTTTTGACAATGGAAAGTAGTAGTGATCGTGGGATTTGAGCACCTGGACCTGATAAGATCTGGGTGCTGAGAATCAACACTAGTGACACAATTTCAAAAGATGCTCTGACCCTTAAAAAGTCAGGGCTCGATTTGTCTCAAAGAGCTTAATCGCTCCGAGATTCGAATGATTGTATCACTCGTTAGATCGCGCGTGTTATTGTTTGAACAAATGGAACAAGTTATT
>Ga0193726_1002353_pt1 | contig 12965 bp, 7 predicted proteins | sample H2c1metaG_FD_144928 | JGI IMG/M metagenome (GOLD analysis project Ga0193726, IMG submission 144928) | Soil microbial communities from a riparian zone of the East river system, Colorado, United States - H2c1 | ecosystem: Environmental > Terrestrial > Soil > Riparian zone | place: USA: East River... | reverse complement strand
GATCCACAGCGCGAGAATGTTACTGTGCAGATTGAATCCTTTGGCCACCAGATAGATCGGAAACCAGTCGGCGATGAAATACCAGACCGGATCGCTGAACGTTTTCGCGACGATAATGCCCCAGGTTTGCCTGAGCTTGAGCAAGTCCAGCCAGCCGGTTTGCGAGACGACCGGCGTCTCATCCGATTGCCGGTCCGCCAGAATCATCTGCAACTCTTCAGCCGTGATTCGGGGATGGGTCTCCGGCAGGTAATAAAACTTTCGCCACACGATGAGCCACAGGAACCCGAGCAGCCCGGGAACAATGAAAGCCGGACGCCAGCCCCAGCGGAAATAAATTCCCAAAACGATAAAAGGCGCGATGGCTCCTCCAATCGAGGAGCCACTGTCGAAAAAAGCTGTCGCCAGTCCGCGCTCGCTTTTGGGAAACCACTCCGATACCGCCTTGGTCGCTGCCGGCCAGTTCGCCGACTCCGCGGTGCCCAGCAAGAACCGAAAAAAAGAAAAACTGCGCAGTCCGTTCGCCAGCGGAGTACATATCGAAACCAGGGAATAGGCAATAACCGTAATCGAGATGCCTCGTCGCGTGCCCCAGCGGTCCATCAAACGGCCACAAACGGATTGACCTATGGAATAGGCCAGGCGAAAGGCGATGACTATTTTCGCGTAGTCCGTGTTGCTCCAGTGGTAGTCGCTCTTTAGATAGGGGGAGAGAACGGAAAGAGTTTGCCGGTCGATGTAGTTAATAACGGTGGAGGCGAAGAGAATGCCCCCGATCCACCAGCGCAGCGAGTGAATTTCTCGTGGCGTGGCGGGATCGGCTGGTGTGGACCCGGACGGAATCAATGCGCTGCCGCTCCCTTACTCTCGACAAATTCCAGAATTCCAAAGCGCGTCGGCACGTGGAACGTCTTGCCGTCGGGAATTGTACTCCAGGTCATGAATTGCCGCTGCTTGTCGCCACCTTGTCCGGTGGCGCGAAAGAAGTTCGCCCGCCACTGCATTCCAGCTTGCATTGCATCCACTTTCATGGATGACACGGGAATGCGCAGCTCAGCTGTCCATTCCTGTTTTCGTTCGTCAATGCGAGTGGCGTGCTCGTAGCCGGAATTCCAGGCAGCATCGTTGAAAGGAGTCTTGTCTTTATCGATCTCCAGATCGATCCACTGGTTGTTGGGAGCAATTTCAAATTCGTAGTAATGATTTACATGTGCCGGTTGCGGGTTCAGGAACACTTCGGCCACATCCTTATTCCACAACTCCCATCGCTCCTTGCTGGCATCTTCTCCTGTGAAAATGTTCAGCGATTCATAGCGGCAGGCGAAGGCAACGTAGACATGCGTGCTCGTCCACACCACGGCGGCCCGGGTGCGCGCCTGCGGATAGTGTTGTTTGCCGGACGGGTCATGGTCATAGGCAAACCACGCCGCTTGCTGCCAGATTTTTTTCGACAAATCCCCGTCCACGGCAAAGTCCTCGCGCGCATGAATTGCCTGTACGTGGCTGTCGCTCGTGTAGGTGCCGGCCGGAGAGGCAGCGCTGGTCACTTCCCGGCGGGTCCATGAAAAGCCGGTAACAAGTCCCAAGGCGCAGAGCCAGAGCACTGGAGTAACGATCGGTCGAGTCATCCCGGTTTCCTTCGCTTGCCAGAGGCGTTCAAAATGGGCTGGACTGCGCTCAGGAGGTGTCGAGTGCGGCCAGACCACGGAGCTATGCCTTTATCCCACTTTGACAAGCGAAAGTAAACGATATAGAAAGAAGATAAAGAAAAGGTGATATCGTACGGAGCGCACATTCTATTGATCCTTAGGAGGTCGTATGAGCGGGTTGAGTCGAAGGCGTTGGTTGGGAAGTCTCGGGGTGCTGTTTGCAGCGGGCAAGTTGCCATCGCTCAGCTGGGCTTCGGCGCACGACGGGAAGACAGCCCGGGCCAGCGCACCCGGCCAGCCGCTGCAACTGGTGGACTTTCAACCCAAGAGCATGTTGCACGTGCCGGAAACCAAAGTTCCGCGCTCAAAGTACCCGGTCATCGACGTCCATACCCATATTTGCTTTAACGCGAACGCAAAAAATGGCGTGGGCATCGGCGAGAAAATGAACTATTTGGCGCCGCCGGAAGACTTGCTGCCGCTCATGGACAAGAAAAACATCCGCATCATGATCAACCTGACCGGCGGCACCGGCAAGGGACTGGACGAGAGCATCGCCAAGTATCAGACGCTGCATCCGGACCGCTTCCTCACGTTTACCGAACCGTGGTGGGATCACACCAACCAGCCCGACTACCCAAAATTTCAGGCAGACGAGCTTGTTCGCGCGCACCGGGCCGGCGCCCGAGGTCTGAAAGTGCTAAAGACACTGGGACTGTACTTGCGGGAGAACGTCACATCAGGGCCGCTTGTCAAAGTCGATGATTCGCGATTTGATTCCATGTGGGAGACCTGCGGCTCGCTGGGAATTCCCGTGGCCATTCATGTTTCCGACCCGGAGGCCTTTTTTCTTCCGATCGACCGTTTCAATGAACGCTTCGAAGAGCTGAACAATCATCCGGATTGGTCTTTTCATGGACGGGATTATCCGAGCAATATGGAAATTCTGGAGGCGCGCAATCGCGTTTTTGCGCGTCATCCCAAGACCCAATTCATTGTGTTGCACGTTGGCAACGACGCTGAAAATCTGACTTATGTCTCCGAGTGCATGGACAAATATCCGAACATGCATGTGGAGATTGCTGCGCGCATCGGAGAACTGGGACGCCAGCCGCGCCAGTCGCGAAAGTTTTTCGACAAATATCAGGATCGCATCATGTTTGGAACGGACGCCGTTCCGCATGGGGATGAATTCCCGCAGCAGGTCTTCAATGAACTGCTGTACGAGATCTACTACCGGTTTCTTGAGACCGAAGATGAATATTTCGACTACGCCCCGGCCGCGGTTCCGCCGCAGGGCCGTTGGCGGATCTACGGACTGGGATTGCCGGATGGCATCCTCAAGAAGGTTTATTACGAGAATGCGGCCCGCATGCTCAAGATCAAAATCTGAGGCCGGGCCCCGGATGCCAGGGAGTTGCCGTCACTATGGGCGCTGGCGGTCTTAGCCTTGCTTGCCTCCAGGATGGCCTTGAGCCAGATCTTGGCCATTAACCGGTGATAGGGTTCTTTCATGTGGATGTGATCCATAGACAGGAATTGCTCTTTGTCCGGCGCCGCATCGAGGGTGGCTCGCGCCGGAACAATCCTCACTCCCGCTTTTTCGGCGAGCGCAAGTGTTTCCCGCCATTTGCTGGAGGCCAACTCATTGGAATCGCCGACACTGTCAAACATCAGGACCTGGGTGCCAGCCTTGCGGAACCCTTCGGCCATGAGTTTCAAATCACTATCGTCCTCAGGCGTGCGGCTCGCGAGAACGAACAACACGATGTCCGGCTTCCACGCTAGCGCATCTTGATAGAAGTTTTTGTAAGCCCGAGAGAATGTCAGACCGCCGGCCGCAAACTGCCGAAACTCCACACGGGGATTTTCCCGCTTGAACATACTCGTCGCGATAGGGACAAACGCGGAAGGCGATGCCCAGTGCACATCCATCGTGAAAGAATGTCCAATGATGGCAATTTGTTGCCGGGGCAAAGCCTTCATCAGAGGGATGAGCCTGGCAACGTCAGGCTCGGTTAGTAATTCGTCAGCCACCACCTGGCCGTCTCGTATGTGCAAGCGCTTCTCTCCCCAGTTCCAGATCTTGCGTCCGGCAATTTGCCAGTCTTCGGCAGTCAGCTCGACCGGAGACGCGCAGGACTGAGCTGCCAATTGCTTTCCCGCGACCAGAAAATCCTGGTCAGTGCCCGCTAGTCCCAGCTGGCCTACGTAAATTGGCAACCCGAGGGTGATGTAGAAACCAATTAATTCCTGCAACCGATCACCGTCGCGCTCCATCTCTAAATCCAGTTGATAGATATTGGCGACAGAACGGAGAGATGTCCGCGGAGCGTTTGGAGCCTGCTTCTGCAAATAGGCATAAAAAATATTCACCGGCAGGTTTCCCGCCAGTGTCAGGTGGGTATCGAGAATCGGCTGCAAATCCGTCGACGGATCAAACGCAGAAGGTCTCCCGGCCACCCAGCCCTGGAGATCTTCTGCAGGAGTTGCCAGAAGCTTCTGCTGGTGGTCATTTAGCGTTTCCAGTGCCGTGTCCGGAGGACTCTCTCGTGGATAGCAGACCGCGTCTCCACGACCTTCTTTGCGTGCCAGCAGAATTTGGTAGGCTTGTACGGCCACAATGTTAGCCTCGACGAGCTGTTCCAAGCGATTCTCCGGGGTGACCGCAGCGCCGGCGTTGGGCGCCTGCGTCGACGGCGCGAGTGTCAGGGACACTCCGAGAACGGCAGAAACGATCGATTTCAGCATCAGCGGCCTCCGAGGCGTCTCCGGCGGGAAGCAAAAGCATTGACAAAGTAAATATTTTCTGCCAAAAAGAAACCGAAGAAATGGTAACGAAAGTAAAGGAAAGAAACAAATGGTATTCCGCGTCCTGAAGATTGCTTTAGTTGCCCTTCTACTGGCTGGTGAGGTCCGTGCTCAGCGTCCGGGCGACTTCAAGATTATCGGGCCCGGCGGCGGCGGCGCCATGTTCCGACCGACGGTCAGCCCTCATGACCCGAGCACCGCACTCGTCGCCTGTGATATGACCGGCGCTTATATTACCCACGACGGGGGCAAGTCTTGGCGCATGTTCAATTTGCGCGGCGTCGTGGAGTTTTTCGTGTTTGATCCAAACGATTCGAAGGTCATATACGCCGAAGCCAACGGCCTTTGGCGCAGTCAGGATTCGGGCGAGTCCTGGAACCTCATCTATCCCAAGCCGGCAACCGTCAAAGGCGTTCTCATGAATTCTGACCATTCCGACGAGGAAATTCTATCGGACGCGAGCTCTTTGGGCGAACTGATGGCCATGGCCATCGATCCTGCCGATTCGAAGACTTTTTACCTGGCTGCTGGCGACCGCCGGAAACATAGCTCCGCTTTTTTTGTTTCTCATGACGGCGGCCAAAGCTGGAAAAAAGACGCAGACCTCGCCGACCAGGCCAGCAGGATTTGGGTCAATCCCGGGAGTCCGGCCGACGCCAGGACCATTTTCATTTTTGGCCCGCATTTTCTGGCAAAGAAGACCGCATCGGAAACCAGGCGGCTTCCCGTTCCAGAAGCGAAATCTCTCGCAGATGCGTCGCTGGGATTTACGACAGACGGCAAATCTGTTTTCTATTTGAGTGCGGATGAATCTGGGTATTCCTCTGACGATGAAGGAACGAGCTGGCGCAAGATCAATCTCGGTTCCGGAGCTGTAAAGATTCGTGCGGTGGCCACAAGTCTCCGCCATCCCACAACAGCCTATGTTTCCTATCGCGGTCTGGAAGATGCCGGCATCAAATGGATGGGTGTCGCGAAAACGTCAGACGGAGGCAAGACCTGGAAGCCGGTGTGGAAAGAAGACAGCAACAAAGCCGGGAAGCCGGGCACAAACATTCACGATGCATGGATCACCGAACGGTTTGGATCGGACTGGGGAGAGAATCCTCTGACTTTGGGGGTGGCCGAACAGGATCCCAACTTAGCCTATGGAACCGATCTGGGCCGAACCATGGTCACCACCGACGGTGGAGCCACCTGGAACGCCGCTTACTCGCGCAAGTCGGGGGACAACGGCTGGGTTAGCACCGGCCTCGACGTCACGAACGCGTATGGCTATCACTTCGATCCTTTCGATCAGCAGCGTCAATTTATTACCACCACCGACATCGGTCTTTTTCGCAGCGAAGACGGCGGAAAATCCTGGATGAGTTCGACCAAGGGCGTGCCCCGGGACTGGACCAATACGACGTACTGGATGGTATTCGATCCGAAAGTAAAAGGGCGGGTCTGGAGCGTAAATAGTTGGACGCATGACTTGCCGCGGCCAAAGATGTGGCGGCGCACAGGAATTGCCCGCTATCGTGGCGGCGTCTGCTTAAGCGAAGACGGTGGAAGGACCTGGACAAAATCCAGTGACGGGATGGAACCGACGGCGGCAACGCACATTGTTCTCGATCCGAGCAGTCCGGTCGATGCGCGTGTCCTGTATGTCGCCGCGTTTGGCCGCGGAGTCTACAAAAGTAGCGATGGCGGACGGTCCTGGAAGCTGAAAAACAAAGGGATCACACAAAGCGAACCTTTTGCGTGGCGAATTATTCTTGACGGCAAGGGCACTCTTTACTTGCTGGTTGCGCGCCCATTCACGCCCGCGGGCATCGGCAAGGAAGGTGACGGAGCGTTTTACAAGTCAACCGACAGCGCAGAGACCTGGACTCCGGTAGCGATGCCCGCGGGCGTGAATGCCCCCAATGGGTTGGCGATTGATCCCGCTAATCCGGAAAGGCTCTATCTCGCGGCGTGGGCCCGCGCCACTGGGCAACACGGGGACGGCGGCGGAATCTTCCTTTCTGAAAACGGTGGCAGCACCTGGAGTCAAATTCTCGATCGCGACCGCCATGTCTACGACGTAACGATCGACCCGCGTGACGCCAATACGATGTATGCAGCGGGTTTTGAATCTTCCGCCTGGCGTTCGAGTGATCGCGGCGCGCACTGGACCCGCATCGCCGGGTTCAATTTCAAATGGGGACACCGCGTAATTCCTGATCCCGCTGATCCGAAGAAGGTTTACATCACTACGTTTGGCGGTGGAGTGTGGCATGGCTCGGTCGACGGCCAGGACCGCCCTCTGGATATTGCGACACCAGAGCTGCAGCCCGGCCAATAGCTGCCGGGGCCTTAAAAGCAGCTGCTAGCGGCTATATAGCGCGAGTACTTTATGTAGCCTTCCGGAATTGCGATTTGCGTGAGCGGATTGCGGCCAGTGGTTCGGTGGAAAGAGACGCAAGAAATTTATGGATAAGGACCCTTCGATATCGAAATCCGCATGGCTGCGCACTCTGGCAAGCGGTCAATCCAAAGCCGAAGAACTGTTTCGTCCGGCCGAGGACGAACAAAGACGGCTCGGCTATTTTCACACGCTACATGAGATTTGCCAGCAACCCTGGACCTGGCTGCGGACTTGCGAGCGGGTGCTGGCGGCGCGCGAGGATTTGCGGCGAGACCTGGTCGGGGTGCAAAGTCTGGTTTTAACCGGTTCGGGAAGTTCTGAATACGCCGGAGAATGCGTACGCCTGGCGCTGCAAAATGGATTGGGAATCTGGACCGAGTCCATTGGAGCCGGCGTGCTACTGACGCACGGCAAGCGGGTGCTGCCGAACAGCCGGCCCGCAATTCTCGTTTCACTGGCCCGCTCAGGCGACAGTCCAGAGAGCCGGGCGGCCATTCAACTGCTCCTCGATACGGAGGCGCAATTTCGCCACATCATCATCACCTGCAACGAAAACGGAAGTCTCACAAAAGCCTGGCGCAACAACCATCAGGTGCGCGTGATAATTTTGCCGCCCGAGACCAACGATCAGAGTCTGGTGATGACCAGTAGTTTTACAAACCTCATGCTGGCCGCCCGTTCGCTCAGCAGCCTGGATTCGCCGGACGAGTACGGCAGGTTGTGTGAATCGTTGAGCAAAATTGCGCAATCCTTGATTCACAATAATTTTGATTCGCTGGCACGGGTCGGCGGGTCAGGCTTTGATCGGGTGGTATTCCTCGGCAGCGGATCGCGTTTTGCCGGAACCCGCGAAGCTGCGCTCAAAATGCTGGAGATGACGGCGGGACGTGTCACCACGCTCTGTGAAACGTACTTGGCCTTTCGTCACGGTCCGATGAGCTATATTCAGGAGGATACGCTGATCGTTTGCTACCTTTCCTCCGACGCTACGCTGCGCGCCTATGAACTGGATCTCCTGCGCGAGCTTGACAGAAAGAAGCTGGGCCTGGCCAAACTGGTGGTTGGAGAAAATATTCCACCGTCGGCACTCCGCAGCGGCGACCAGGCCATTGAATGCGTGGGGCTGGCAACTGTCGGGGACGAAGATGCCGCCACGATCGACGTCGTTGTTGCGCAGCTTTTGGCGTTTTTCAGATGCCGGGAAGAAGGACTTCATCCTGACTCTCCTTCTGAAGACGGCGTGATCCAGCGCGTCGTTGGAACATTTCCATTGCATTCTTCTTCCTAGTGCTTGTTTGATCTGTTAGAACTGCAACTTCACGCGAACTCATTCAAAAAGGCGGTGATCATGCGGCGCGCTCTCCTGTTTCTGGCTTTGCTGAGTGCGGCGTTGCCGGCTGCCGCGCAAGTCCGCGTCTGGGAAGGCACTTTAAGCTTGCCGGTCTATGAAGAAGGCTCGCCGGACCGCAATCCACCTTTCGATCAATTTGAGACAACCCGCTTCAGCTACCCGTACACCTTGCGACGGGAAATCACCGACCAACGCGTCAATCACAATTTGCGTGCCATTTACCTCGAAAACGAATACCTGAAGTGCTCCGTGTTGCCAGACATCGGCGGGCATCTCTACACCTGCATTGACAAGATCAGCGGTCAGCCGATGTTTTATGCCAATCCTTCCTTAAAAAAAGCGCAAATCGGATATCGCGGCGCGTGGGCGGCATTCGGAATCGAATTTAATTTTCCCGTTTCCCACAACTGGATGTCGATGTCGCCCGTCAACTTCGCCTACGGCTCCCGCAGCGATGGCAGCGCTTCGGTCACCGTGGGAAACGTAGATCGCGTTTACGGAATGGAGTGGTGCGTGGAACTGTCGCTGCGCCCCGGATCGACCATTTTGCAGCAGCAGGTAACCCTCAGCAATCGCGGTGATGTGCGTCATCGCTTCTACTGGTGGAACAATGCAGCCGTCGAGGTGTGGGACGATTCTCGCATTCAATATCCAATGCGCTTTGCGGCTTCCCACGGCTTTACGGAAGTGCAAAGGTGGCCGACGGATTCGCAAGGGAAGGATCTCAGTGTCATTCGAAATCAGACCGATGGCCCGGTCTCCGTTTTCGTGCATGGGAGCCGCGAGAATTTTATGGGTGTCTGGAATCCCCACACAAATTCCGGCACCGCCCATTTTGCCGACTACGCTCCACTGCCGGCAAAAAAGATTTGGTCCTGGGGTGTCGACGCCGACGGCCTGGATTGGCGCAAAGCGCTGTCGGACAACAACAGTGCCTACGTCGAACTGCAGGCAGGACTGTTCCGAAACCAGGAAACGTACTCTTTTCTCGAGCCGCGGCAAACCATTGCGTTTACGGAATATTGGATGCCGGTCCGGGAGACCGGCGGAATTTCGCGGGCCAATCTGAACGGAGTCGTGCATCTGGAACGGAAGGACGGCACGCTGGTCGTTACTTTAAATTCCAACAAGCGATTCCCGGGCGCTTCGGTCCATATCAAGGCTGGTTCAAAGACCGTTGTGGATGAGAAGGTGGACCTGGCCCCTGAAACGTTGTGGACCAAGCGAGTCACGGAAGCTGAGGCCACTCAAAAATACACATTTGAATTAACGGGTCCGGAGGGGACTCCGCTGTTGACGCAAACCGAAGGCGTCTACGACTGGGTTCCTGAACCGGAAATCAAAGTTGGGCCGCAAGCTTCGTACCGGATTCCTCCGCCGGAGGGCCGCAGCGAAGACGATTGGCTGCAATTCGGGAAAGCGGCCGAACTGGACGGCGAAATCCTGATTGCCGCGAGAACGTATGAACAGGCGATCGAGAAATTTCCTGGCAGCTTTGAACTCCGGAAAGCGCTAGGTCGTTTGTACGCCAGCATGAAGCGCTACGATGAAGCGCAGAGTTTGCTGGCGGGCGTCCACGAGCGGAACACGACCGACGGAGAGATCTCCTACTACCTGGGAATTGCCTACGACGGATTGAACCGTTCTGCCGCAGCGATCGACGCGTATGAAGAAGCCATGCGCTTTCCGTCCTACCGGGCGGGCGCTGCGCTGCGCCTTGCAGAAGGCTACGCTCGCCAGAATGATTGGCAAAAGGCTCAAGCCGCCCTGCTGGAAGGGCAGCAATCCGCTTCGACGGATTTGCGAACGGCCGAAGAGCTGTCGGCTGTTTTGCATGCCACAGGGAATGCGGCAGCCGCCGAAGCGCTGGCCGCAGAGTGGCTCGTCCGGTTTCCTTTAAGCGATTTTCTTCGCGAAGAGTTGGGAAAACCCAACCTGCGGCATCTGGCGGGGGATCCCTACCGGGTCCTGAACATTGCCGCACAATACGCGCGGCTCGGACTTTATCAGCGGGCGATTGCCGTGCTCGCGCGCACTTATCCGGCCGTAGCTGCCGATGAGCACGAACCCGGCGCAGTTTTGCCGCAGCAGAATCCGCTGCTCATTTATTTTCGCGGATATTGCCGCGAAAAGGCCGGGCAGTCGGGCGCCGATGATTTCGCGCAGGCAGCAAAACTGTCGACGCTGTATGTCTTTCCGGATAGTGGGGAAGATTGGCGGTCTCTACAATCTGCCATTCAGGCCAATAGCAGCGACGCTTCAGCACACTACCTTCTTGGCACCTGGTATTTTGCTCGCGCCAAAACGGACGCGGCCCTCGGCGAATGGGAGGCTGCGCGCAAACTAAATGCGGCCATTCCCTCGCTGGCGGCCAGCATTGGTTCCGCGCTGCTGCACATGAAGCGGGACAACGAAGGCTCGTTGCAGGCAAGACTCCAGGGCATCGCGAATGACCCGATGAACCTTCTCAACTATTCGGGGGCGTCCGCGGCGATGTCGTTGCTTGGCAAGCCAGCCAGCGACCGCGCCAGAATTTTAGAGAAGTATCCGGATCTGCCGCACATGCCCTCGAGTCTTGTCTATGAACTGGCGCTCACGCGCGCCGAAGCAGGGAACTACGAAGGCGCGGTGGCCCTGTTCAGGAACAGATTTTTTGGCCGCGAGGAGGGGGGAACAAACGTTCGCCAGGTCTGGGTCGAAGTCCGTCTGCAACAGGCTTCTGGACTTGCCGGTCAGCACAAGTGCAAAGAAGCGGTGGCCCTGGCAAATGGATTGGGTTCGCCGGCCGAAGGGCTGGCCTTTACCCGGGATGGCTTGCAGTCGGCGCTCAATGCAGCGCGGACCCACTATCTTCTGGCCGAAGTATTTTCAGCTTGCGGCGAGAAGGCCGCAGCCGAGCAGCATTTGCGCGCCGCCGCGCAGGCGCCGGAAATTTCGCAAACTCTTTGGGCCTGGGCGGCGGCCAAGAAGCGGGACGCCTATGATTCACACACCTGGCAAAAGCGTTTAAGGACTGCGTTGGCTGATGCGGAAACTAAAGCGGCTACGAGCTCGTTCAAAAGCTGGTGGATGTATTCAACAGGAACTCTCGAGATTGCTCTGGGAGAGACCGCAGCAGGGAAGAAGTCGCTCGAGGAGGCCTTGCTGATGCCGGAAAGTCTGATGTCCTACCATTTCACCAGACTGGCAAACGAAGGGACTACACCTCGATAACTTCGATTCCTTTTTTGCGCAGAGCCGCCGTAAATTCACTGGTCGCGCGGCTGTCGGTAATCAACCTGCGGATACTCTCAAAAGGCCCAATCTTTGAAACGCTTCTCCGGCCCAGTTTGCTGAAATCCGCCACCACGTTTACTTCGCGCGCGGAGCGAATCATGACGTTGTTTAGCTGGGCTTCGAGCACATCGGGTGTCGAAGGACCATTTTCCAGATCGAAACCGTCCACTGCCAGAAACAATCGGTCGGCGTGCACCTCATTCATCATGGCCTCCGCCTGCGGTCCTACGAACGAGCAGGAAACGGGGCGCAACAGACCGCCGATCATGATGAGAGAAATTCCCGGCGCATCCATCAGTTCGCCCGCAATGTTGAGGGCATTGGTGATTACGGTCACCGACTGGATTTTAGCCAGCTTCAGGTGCCTGGCGATCTCGGCGGTCGTGGTTCCCGAATCGAGAATTACCGTTTCGCCCGGTTGTATAAGTTCGGCGGCCGCTCGTCCAATCCGTATTTTTTCCTCGCGATGAATGGCTTCTTTCGTGCGGAGCGGATAATCCTGGGCCGCTTCCAGGCGTCGAACCGCGCCGCCATGGGAACGCACGACGGCTCCGATGGAAGCCAAAGTATCCAGGTCGCCGCGGGCGGTGACTGCGGAAATCGAAAAACGCTTGGCGATGTCGGCGACCGTAGCCTGACCGTCCTGATCCACCAAATCCAACACCCTGCGTCGCCTTTGCTCAGTAAGTAGTCTGGATTTTTGCACTTAGCACCATTTCCTTTGCAAATTATAAGACTTTTGCTTGTTCAGGGCAAATAACGAAAGTAACGAAGCCGCGATACTTTGCAATACTTTCCATTGTTTTCTCTCGAGTTTATTTATTGTTGCGTTTGCTTCGTTATCATGGTACATCTTTTGTCAAGTTTGTAACCAGGGGAGGGCATCTCGATGAAGTGCAGACTTCTAACTGCATTTTTGTTTCTGTTTACGGTGGCGACCGCATTTTCTTCCGCCTCATTTGGGCAAGGAACCGACTTGGGCACCATTCGCGGTACGGTGACCGATGCCGCCGGCGCCGTAATTCCCAACGCTTCTGTCGTAATCACCGACTCGCTTACCAATACCGCGCGCGAGACGCACACCAACGGGCAAGGAAGCTATGAAATGTTCGGCCTGAAACCGGGCGCCTACACCGTGCTGATTTCCGCACCTGGCATGTCCAAAACCGAAGTCAAAGACCTAATGCTGAACGGCAGCGACACCGTCAGCGCGGACGCCGTTCTGAAAATCTCCTCTGGCCAGGAGACCGTGACCGTTTCAATGGAAGCTCCGGCGATCAACACCGAGGATCAAACAATCAGCCAGACGCTGTCGAGCGTGGCCATCACAGAGCTCCCGCGCGACAGCCGGGACGTCTATTCGTTTCTGTATTTGAATCCGAACATCACCCAAGCCGCCGGCGATGGGGCCTTTAAGTTTCTCGGCGCCCAAAGTTACGGTGCCAGCTTCTCAATTGACGGGCAGCGTTCGAACGGCGGTATTTTT
>Ga0193726_1002352_pt1 | contig 12966 bp, 8 predicted proteins | sample H2c1metaG_FD_144928 | JGI IMG/M metagenome (GOLD analysis project Ga0193726, IMG submission 144928) | Soil microbial communities from a riparian zone of the East river system, Colorado, United States - H2c1 | ecosystem: Environmental > Terrestrial > Soil > Riparian zone | place: USA: East River... | reverse complement strand
CATGCCGGACGTAAGACAGTTTTTTCTCGAGGCTACCCGGTGTCTAGGCAAGGGCGGACGGATTGTGATGATCGAGCCATGGTCCACACCCTGGGCCAGATTCGTCTATAAGCACTTTCACCATGAGCCATTTTCTCCGGAGACGTTGGACTGGTCCTTTCCGAGTACCGGGCCGCTTTCTGGCGCCAACATGGCGTTGCCCTGGATTGTATTTGAGCGCGACCGCTCCCTATTCGAAAAGGAATTTCCTGAACTGGCGATTGAGTTCATTCAGCCATTTATGCCTTTCCGTTATCTGCTTTCTGGAGGCGTAGCGATGCGAACGCTGATGCCCACTCCTACCTACGGCGCGTGGGTTGCATTGGAACGCATGCTCAGCTCGCAGATGAAGCGAATCGGCCTGTTTGCGCTTATCTCTGTGCGCCGAGTCTAGCGCCTCGGAGGAGATGTCTTTTTTATCTTATGACCAGCTGCCTTCAGGCCAGCGAGCGACGACTCATCAACTAGCATCGCGAACGTGTCGTGCGGCGACCCCGGCTGGCGACCTGGTTCAAGCGTCAACCAACAGAGCAACAGCAGCCAAGGTATTTGCGGGGAGTCGCCAGCCAGCGCTTCTAGCGATTCAGGAAGAATTCCACCTGTTGGTGCAGGGAGTCCAGATCGGGCTTCATAACCACTGCATCGAGTTGTGACGAGGTTATCGCTGTTGCCGGGATTTCGGCGGCATGCATCGTAAACATGATGATCGGAGCATTGACGTTCATTGCCCGGATTCTCTTGGCAGCCTGCAGCCCGTTGAGTCGGGGCATCGACAAGTCCAAAACAATCAAATCTGGTTTCATCTCTGAAACTTTCTCGAGTGCTTCGATACCATCAGCCGCTTCGTGGACGGCGAGTCCTGCGCCGTAGTTCTCGAAAAAGTCTCGCAAGATCCGCCTGACGCGTGCGTGATCATCAACGATTAGGATAGATTTTTGCATGCCTGTCCCCTTGAGGGTGACAGCCATGACGCTGGAGAGCACCTATGTACGGGATCGTACATAGGGCGGTTCACCTTAGCAATCAGGTGATAAGGGTATCTAGATCTCGGATTCCCAACGGCCGGTTTGCTTGACAATCACCTGGTAGCACTCACACGCTGCTGCTTCTAGTTTTACGCGGCTTTCAATCTTCAAAGCTCCGCGCTGATAACTGATCAGCCCGGCTTTTTGCAGCACTCCGGCCGCGACTGTCACACTCGCCCGGCGAGTGCCGAGCATGTGCGCCAGAAATTCCTGGGTAAGCGGTACCATATTTCCGCCCAAGCGATCTTGCGACATCACCAGCCATCGGGCCAGGCGCTCTTCAATCTCGTGCAATCGGTTGCAAGCCGCAACTTGGGACGCTTGCAGAGCTAACTGCTGCATGTAGCGGTTGAGGCTGGTAGCCAGTTTGGAACAATCCCTGAGCGCTGCCAGCAGATCCTTCGCTTTGATTCGGTAGGCAGAGCCGCCGACTTGCATGATGATTCGCGTATGGCTGGTCTTGTAGCCGGCCACCAAAGGAAGTCCGACAAAACCTTCGTTGCCACACAAACCGACTTCGACGCTTCTTCCATCCATAATCATGCTCAAGACCGAGGCCAGCCCGTCGTTTATGAAGTAAGCGTACTTAATGGTTTCGGTGGCTTCGTTCAGTACCGTACGGACCGGCAACTGAATGTATTCCAGTTTTGCAAACAGCACGGAACATTCGCTTTGAGACAGCTGAAGAAGAATTTTGTTTTTCACTGACTGATTTCCCGGATTGTCAGAATTGTCCGTACGTGCGTCTAGCTTTTCTTTCATTGGATCCCTTGCGAAGTTTGTCGGAGCTCGCAGAGGACTGGCCAAGTGAATGGACAGAAGAGTGCTAGTTGGACGGCAAAATTCTATTGAACTGATATCGAAAAATAAGTCCGGTAGCGTACCGGACTTCCACTCGGCTAGGTGGCCCTTAGCCGCAACCTCATTGCGGACCTTGAGCGTAGCAGTTAATTGCGTTGAGCAGGGGTTATTCGCGCCCTGGTCCCAGGCGCGGTTCTCTGCGGGCCCCTGGAGGCGCGACGAGCTTGGCGGTAAGGCGAAAACGGACCTCGCGGCGGCCCGCGACACAACAGGAATCAGGCGAGACGAGAGAAATCGAATCCGCTACAATTACGGGCCGGTCGGAACCAACACGTATTAGGCATGCAATCGGATACCGGGTTTTGGGGGGCCGCTATGGTTTATCGCTCGTGGTTTTCCGTTCCTTTGTTGTTGACTGCCATTCTTGCCGCTGCACCAGCAAACTACGCGCAGACGCCTCCGCTCACCCCGGACATTCCTGCGAAGTTTGAAATTCCGACAGACTCGTTTGACTACAGCAAGCGCGTCGTAATGATCCCGATGCGTGACGGAGTCAAACTCTACACCGTCATTGTTATCCCCAAAGGAGCCAGGAATGCTCCGATACTCCTGACGCGCACGCCCTACAACGCTGCCGAGCGGGCCGAGCGCACTCTCTCGCCGCGCATGGTCGACACCCTTCCGCAAGGCGACGAAGTATTTGCGCAGGACGGCTACATTCGCGTCTTCCAGGATATTCGCGGCAAGTACGGCTCTGAAGGCGATTACGTAATGACCCGCCCGCTCATTGGCCCTCTCAACTCGAGCAAAGTGGATCATTCAACCGACGCCTACGACACCATCGACTGGCTGGTGAAGAATATTTCCGAGTCCAACGGGAAAGTGGGAATGCTCGGAAGTTCCTACGAAGGCTTTACGGTGGTCATGGCGCTGGTCCATCCGCACCCCGCGCTAAAAGTCGCCGCGCCCATGAGCCCCATGGTCGACGGCTGGATGGGCGATGACTGGTTCCACTTCGGCGCATTTCGCCAAACCAATTTCGACTATTTCACCGGGCAGACCACCGCGCGCGGCTCCGGTCAAAAACTTCTCCGTCAAGGCACCGAAGACTATGACAATTTTCTTCGGGCCGGCTCCGCGGGCGATTTCGCAAGAGCGGCGGGACTTGATCAACTTGCATGGTGGCGCAAAACCGCCGAGCATCCGGCCTACGACGCGTTCTGGCAGGAACAAGCGCTCGACAAAACAATGGCTGCCCAGCCCCTGAAGGTTCCGACCATGTGGATTCAAGGCCTTTGGGATCAGGAAGACATGTGGGGAGCGATCCACTCCTACCTTGCCGTCGAACCCAAAGACACGTCCAACGACAAGAATTTTCTCGTCATGGGACCGTGGCGTCACAGCGGCGTCAACTACAGCGGCTTCACTCTCGGTCCTCTAAAACTGAACGGAGACACGGCGCTTGAGTTTCGCCGCGACGTGCTGAAGCCTTTTTTCGATCAGTACCTGAAGGACAACGCGGCCAAAGCCAATACCCCGCCCGTGTTTATCTATAACACGGGCGAAAATCATTGGGACCGTTTGCAATCTTGGCCACTGGCGTGTCCCCGAGGCTGTGCCGCAAAATCCAGACCTATTTATTTGACCACGGGCTCCGGATTGTCTTTCACAGCCCCGTCCGCACCGGCCGAGAACTCTCCTGCGGCGTACGACGAATACGTTTCCGATCCCGCCAAGCCCGTTCCCTATATTCCCAGGCCCATCCGCTTCTCCAATGGCGACGCGTGGAGAACTTGGCTGCTCCAGGATCAGCGCTTCGTCGGCGATCGCCCCGACGTGCTGTCCTACAGGACTCCTCCATTGACCGAGCCCTTGCACCTGAGTGGAGCGCCTGTCGTGAACCTGATCGCCTCGACCAGCGGCACGGACAGCGATTGGGTCGTGAAACTAATTGACGTGTTTCCCGACGAAGTTGCCAGTGAGCCGGAAATGGCCGGCTACGAGCTAAGCATTACCATGGACATCTTCCGTGGCAGGTATCGCGACAACTTCGAAAAGCCGCAGGCCATCCCGCCGAACCGTCCGCTTCCTTACCAATTCATCTTGCCAACAGTGAATCATGTTTTCTTGCCCGGACATCGGATCCTCGTGCAGGTGCAATCCAGTTGGTTCCCGCTCTACGACCGCAATCCCCAGACGTTTGTGCCAAATATCTTTTACGCCAAGCCAGCAGACTACGTAAAAGCCACCCAACGCATCTATCACGCCGCAGGCGCAGCCAGTTTCATTGATCTGCCGGTGGTCGCCGCGCACTAGCCGCCGGCCCATCGCCGCCGCCAGGTCGGCCCGCCACCTGCGTGCCGGAGGCGGGAACTGCTCTCCGCCGTTTGCGCGGATCTCCAGTGCTTTCCGCAGCCAGGGTAGGCGGTGCCCGCCGCTAACCTTTTTCTACTATTGCCGCCTTTTTCTCGCACAACTAAAGTTCTCGCCACACAGAGATTTCGCAAAAAATCATTTTGCCGTCGACGTAACATCAGCCGTTTTTCATCACTGTTACGGTAAGTCGTCTTGTGCGCTGCACGCTTTTCAGGAGAGTAAGGGCCATGAATAAATATTTTCTTCTGACTTTTGTTTTTCTCTTTGTCGTGGCTTTTCCGGCAAACGGCCAAAGCAACTATGCCGCCATCGTTGGCACGGTAACCGACGCCCAGCATCTCCCCGTCGCGGGAGCCGCGGTCCAACTTACCGCCGTTAGCACCGGCAGCGTCCGGCACGTGGTCAGCAACGGGCAAGGTCTGTTTGAATTTCCCGCGCTGCTTCCCGATGAATACGAGCTCAAGGTCGAAGCCTCCGGTTTCGCCGTCGCCACGCAAGCTGTCCGTCTCGAGGTTGGCCAAAAACTTTCCCTCGACATTCCGATCAAGCTCGGCTCGGTCGCCCAAGGCGTCAGCGTAACTTCCGCCAGCGAAGTTCTGCACACCGCCGACGCCAGCGTCGGCGAAGTCGTCGAACCGCAATCCATTCGCGAACTGCCTCTTAACGGGCGAATGTTGATCGACCTCGTGCTCACCGTCCCCGGAGCGCACGTTGGCTTCGGCGCGCAAACGGGAAGCACCAATCCTCTCTACTGGCGACCGGGTCAGCGCTCGGCGGTGGTCATCGGAGGGGGCCGCGCCAACGCCAATTTTTTCCTTCTCGATGGCGCGACCAACACCGACCCGACCTTTAACACGCAGAATCTCAGCCCCTCGCCCGACGCCGTTCGCGAATTCCAGGTCGAAACCAGCAGTTACACAGCGGACATGGGCGGCGCCGGCGGCGGTCAAATCAATATCGTCACGCACTCCGGTTCCAGCCAATTCCACGGCACCGTCTACGAATTCCTTCGCAACGGCGCGATGGACGCGAGCACTTTCGCTTCCATGGGCAACAACCATCTTGTCCAAAATAATTTTGGCGCGTCGTTCGGCGGACCGCTCATTGGCAAGAACACGTTTTTCTTCATCAACTATGAAGGCCTTCGCCTCTCGCAAGCCGACGCGCAAATCCTTACGGTTCCCACCATGGCGGAACTCCAAGGCGACTTCAGCATGAGCAGCGCCGCCATTTACGATCCCACCACGGCGGTCCCCAACCCCAGCTACAACTCCTCTTTGCCCACTGGTCCTTCGAACTATCCCTACACCCGCACGCAATTTCCCGGAAACGTAATTCCCATGGACCGCATCAACCCGCTACTGGAAGCCTTCCTGATGCAGTACGTCCCGCAACCCAGCATGGATATGGGCAACATGGGCGGGATGGGAGGTCCAGGCGCTGCCGGCGTAGACTCCAACAATTATCTCGACGTTCGCAACGAAACTCATTTTCAGAATCAAGCCAGTTTGCGCATCGACCACAACTTCGCAAACGGCGACACCCTTTTTGGCCGCTACTCGATCGGCACAGAAAACGGTTTTTCTCCGAGCAGCGGGATGAGCTCGACCACAGAAAATCTTCCCGGCTTTGGCGCCAATTTTGACAACCGTTCCCAGCAAGCGGTAATTTCCTGGAATCACATTTTCTCTCCGAGCAAAGTCAACACGGCCTCCATTGCCGTCTCACGCCTATCGATGGACCGCACATCGCAAAACGACAACGTCAACGACATCGTTGGGCAACTTGGCATTCAGGGAGTTGGCTTCGGGGGTCCCGGCGCATGGGGTTCGCCCTGGTTTGCGGTGCAGGGCTACACGGGGATCGGCGACACCTTTGCTGCGACGCCCATGCATGCCTGGGACACCATGTACGAAATCCGCGATACCTATTCCTGGCAGCGCGGACGCCACGGCATCAAACTCGGTGGTGATTTCCACTGGTATACCTGGCCGATGTGGGGTTTTTTCCAGAATCGCGGCTTCTACCAGTTCACCAACGGCTACACCACCGAATTCGGTATCAACGACGGCAGCGGCTCCGGACTCGCCAGCTTCCTGCTCAGTTTGCCTGCCGTGAAGCAGCGGCAGGCCGGCATCCCGCAGATGAATCTGCGCAATTGGGGTGGCGACGCCTTTGTCGAGGACAGCTGGCAAATTCGTTCCACCCTCACCGTCAACTACGGCGTGCGCTACGAATATTCCAGCCCGCTCTATGACAAGAACAACACCAACACCAATCTGATCTTCCAGGACGGTGTGCCATCCGTCTTCGTGGGCGGCGAACAGGGCTATCCCAAAGGGCTCATGTACGCGAACAAGCACAATTTTGCTCCTCGTTTCGGCCTGGCCAAGAGTCTCCCCCATTGGGGCCTGGTGTTCCACGCGTCTTACGGCATTTTCTTCACGCCGGTAGACCAAAACACCTGGTGCAATCAACGCCACAACGTCCCCTACGTTTTCCCCGAAACGCAGCAAGCCGACAATTTCACTCCGCCGGCCGCGCTCTTGAGCACCGGACTAAACTTCGGCAAGCCGGTCCTGGGCACCGGTACTCTTCCCGCCACCACCGTCAGCTTCACCGCCTTTGATCCCCATTCGCCCGCTCAATACGTCCAGCAATGGAGCGCTTCAGTACAAAAGGGCCTCGGCAAGGATAGTTCTGTTGAAATCGGCTACCTCGGCTCGCGTGGTTTCCATTTGCAACGCGCCCACTTGATCAACAACACGCTTCCCGGCCCCGGTCCACTCGGCCCGCGCCGCCCGTTCAAGACTCTCACCTTTATTCCTGACACAACGTTGCCGCCGAGCAGCACCGACGCGGTCATTCAAAGCACCACATTTCCGGTCAGCACGATCAACCTCCTGGAAAACTCCGCACAGAGTTGGTACGACGCCGGCTACGTCAACATCCGCCGCCGCTATTCTCACGGCCTCAGTTTCCTTGCCAACTACACCTATGCAAAAAATCTCACGAACGCTCCCGATTTCCGTTCGCCCATGGACGAAGCGACCATCCCACAGGACAACAACAATCTAAACCTGGAAAAGGGTCCCGGCTGCGACGTTCGCCACCGGCTCGCTGTGAGCGCGGTTTATGATCTTCCCGCTTACGCCCGCGCGGAATGGCTGAAACTGGTCACGCAAAACTGGCATTTCTCCACCATCTACCAGATCCAATCCGGCATGCCTTTTACCATTTCTGTTTTTGGTGACACCGCCAACTCCGGCACCGTGCTCGGCGAAAATCCGATCCGCGCCAACGTAACCGGCCAACCGATCTTCGGCCCGGGCACTCACACCGCCGACATGTGGTTCAATCCTGATGCCTTCGCCGCACCTCCGGCCTTCACCTACGGCAATGCTGGTCGCAACTCCATCTATGGTCCCGGCCTGCAGACCATGGACATCGCTCTGGCTCGTAGCTTTGCCATAAAAGAAAAGATGAAATTTCAGTTTCGTGCTGAAGCCTTCAACGCCCTCAACAAAGTTAACCTGGGCACTCCCAACCGCTTTGTCAACGAGCCACAATTCGGCACTATCACCATGGCCATGACACCGGGCCGCCAGATTCAATTGAGCGCCCGTCTCTCGTTCTAGCTTGGCGGAATTAGTCAGCGGTTCTGCGTCTTGCTCGCGTTCCAAAACGATCAGAAGCGGCGCGTTGCGCCGCTTCTGATGGCCGCTTCCGATCATTTCGGGAACCTGTTTGTCAGCGTCAAGGGTCTTGACGGAATTGGGTCGGCTCCGGAAAACAAACTCAGGGTTTCGTCTGCTTTGCCACAGTCGTCTTGGCGATCATGTCCGACAATTTTTCGCCCTCGGAACCCCAGAAGCGGCTGGCGAGGTTTTCTCTAAGCAGGGAATCCGATTTTGCCCCGGCGAGGGCTTTCTGTGCGTGTTCACTGTGATCTTTTTCCGGGCCGCCCAGCGTTACCAAAGCCGCGGCGAACTCCATTTGCGGATCGCCGCCAGTAAGACTGAGAGCTTGTTTGATCAGCGCGTAGCCGTCGACACCCTGCGCCGGATTTTGATCTTTCGCGCCAAGCCATTGTTTGTAGGTTTCGGCCAGATAGCCGGCGTCAAAATAAGCCAGAGCCGCAGCATTCCGATCGGGCTGCGTGTTTTTCGTGGCCATGAACAGTTTCACGAATAGTTCCTTGGCCGCGCGCTGGTCCTTGCGCGCGTACAAGGTGGCGCGGCGAAGCGTCTCCATGTGCACGAGAATTGTAGGGTTTCCTCTGAGAATGGCTTGCGTGTCGGCTGCGAGATGGGAACTGTCATAGTTCTCGGCACCGCTTAAATTCCAGTCATGGCTCGTCCACGGAAGCGATTGGGCAGTTCCAATGGCAAAGGCATGGCAGATCAGCGGGGGGCCGGCCAGTGTCGCAGTAGCGCACAGCAGCAGGACGGCAAGAACGCCGCTTGGTTTCAGGTAAGAAGGTAAATTGCGTGGCATGGCTTGACTCTCCTTGTGACTAGCTTGCACTTCACATGGAAAGACGTCCTCGCGAGCGCTGGTGTTAACAGGTCATCGGCGGGCGTTCTGGGTTTGCGGCCAGCGCTGCTTCCAGGAACGCCACAGGGAAATATCGCCCAGTCCGAACTCGTTCCACCATAGGTCCATCATCGCGGGGTCCAGTTGCAGGATTCCGTCGCGCGTGACTTCGCGCGGTGGGGGTACCAGCGCTGCGAGGCGTTCATATACGCGTTGGCGTTCCTGGCCCTCGACGCGCGAGAGCAGATGCCACAACGTAAGCGTGTCGCGCGGCCGCGCTTGTTGCAAAATGACGCGTAATTCTGCTTCGTGCCCGGCAGCGGTGACGGAACCGAAATCCAACTCGTATAAAGACCCGCGAAAGGCTTCCGAAGCATCTTCAAAATAAGGGGTTCCGGGACCGGCATTGGCGCGAGTACGGCACATGGCACCGGCCGGAATGAAAGACTCGTGGCTGCCCTGCTGAAAGCCGACCCAACCGAGCAAGGTGCGAAGAGTTCCGCCGCCGGCCGCTTCTACCTGCAAAGTGTAGACGCAGCCGAGATCGACGGCCACGGCCGACGGCGTATCCACAACGAATTCACCGGGCGGCGCCCATATAGAAGCGCGAATCGTGCCACGTAGAAGAGCGACACGTTTGCGTCCTGAACCGGATTCAAGAAGACGCACATGGGTGTCCGGTTCCAGATCCAAGCGGCCGATATCGGCGACAGAAAGAGTAGCCCGCGAGTCACTGGACGTCGTGAGCGACTGCCCGACTTCGAGCTGGGGACTGGGAAGCCCTGAGCGAATTACGCTTTCGCCGATGTGTGATGTGCCATCGACGTTCGTGATTTCCCAGCCCGCACCCGGATGACCGGGAGGCCCAGGTTGTCGCAGTACAAAGCCGGCTGCCATGACGCTGACGGTGACAACGGCCGCTGCGGCGAGACGCGACACCCAGAAAAACTTCAACCGCAACGGCGCTGCCGAAACTCGCCGGACATCTAGCTCTGCAAGCGAGGGCCCAGGAGCCGTCTGGCGGAAGCGGGCCATGGCCTTTTCCAGTTTCTGAATTTCCGGGTCGGGTTCTCCCGATCCATCCCACAAATAGTCATTCCTCATGTTTTATTTCCATTTCTCGCTTTCGTCCACCAAGCCGCTGCCGCAGTTGCTGCATGCCGCGATACAAATTGACGCGGACCGATCCGTGTGAAAGTCCGGTACGCGCGGCGATTTCCGGCCCGGTCATTCCTTCAACGAGGCGCAAAACCAGGGTCTCTCGGTAGGCTTGAGGAAGACATTGGATATGGGCAAGGATGACGGCGGCTTCGACTTCTGGTGCGTCCCGCGGCACCGGGCCGGCAGCCGAATCTTCATGCACTTCTTCACAAACTTCATCGGCAAATGACGACCGGCGGTAGTAATCCGTTGCGCAATTGCGGGCGATCGAAGCCAGCCAGCCGCCGAAGCGGGACGTGTCGCGCAGAGTCTCCAGACGTCGCAAAGCGCGGAGAAACACATCGTGAACGAGATCATCCACCGCATGCCGGGGAATGTTGCAAAGAAGGATGCCATGCACCATGCGGGCGTACCGCGTGTATAGCTCCCCAAAAGCGGCGCGATCGCCGGCTCGCGCAGCCGCCACCAGGGCATCATCGGAGCCGCTGCCTGGAGTTTCTTGCATCAAACCGGACCACGGCACAGAAGCAGCAGCCGAATTGGATTGCTCTGCCAAGTAACCTTCATCCTGAAGTCAAGACGTCCCGGAAGTATAGACGCAGATTCGGTCCGAAGTGTTAACCGGAGGGACCTGGCCGAGGGCCAGAGGCGAAAGTGCGGCGCCGCTGTCCGGCCCGCTTGGCGCGCGACTGCCGCGGAGCGTTCATCCCGCCGCCAAGGCCAGCTTCATCTCCCCCAAATCCAACTCATGCTCAATTCTCCGCAGTACCTCGTCGTTCAACTTCCCTTCATTCCGCAGCTTTACCGCCGTATGCCTTTCAATTCGCAGCAACTCCCGTGTCAACTGCACATAGCGGGCGACGTGCGCCGCATCCTGTTCCGCCCCGTCCTCGCTTTCCCCGCGCAACGCACCCAATCGATGCCGGTAACGCTCTTCAATTTCCTCGTACACGTCTGCGAATTCTTCCCCATCGCGCTCTTGCTGTTTTTTCAAAAATTCCAGGGCCGCCCCGATCATCGCCCGGCGTCCTTCGTCCTCTTCTTTATTCCGTCCTCGCGTCCCCGCCAATCCGAGGGCGCGAATCAACGGCGGCAGTGTCAATCCCTGCAAAACGAGCGTGACCAGAATCACGCTGAACGTCAGAAAAATTATCAGATTCCGGTACGGAAAATCGCTCCCGTCCGCCAACTTTTCTGGCAAAGAAATCGCCGCGGCGAGCGCCACCACTCCCCGCATTCCCGTCCAGCCAACTATAAATGTTTGCCTTGCATTGGGCGCCTGCACATTCTGGTGCAATAGTTTTTTGCGAACGAAATGGGCCATCATGGCCCCCGGATACATCCACAGCAACCGCAACACGATTACCAGCGCGCTGAACAATCCTCCGTACAGGATCAATTGCCGTAAACTGTATTCGCGAATTCCGGCCATCACAAACGGCAGTTGCAATCCGATCAGCACGAATACCAGGCCGTTTAAAACGAACGTAAAGGCGTCCCATACGGCCCAGATCTGCACGCGTACGTTCGGTGAAAAAAAGTGCGAGCTCTTGTGGCTCAAATACAATCCGCAAGCGACCACTGCCAGCACCCCTGAGGTATGAATGGTCTCCGCCGCCAGATAGGCGGCATAGGGAATCAGAATGCTCAGTACAATCTCGATCGGTCCGTCATCGATGCGGTTCTCAATCCATTCCGCAACGACTCCCACGACCAGCCCCAGCAAAAGTCCGACGCCTACCAGGTAGGAAATTCTTATGATTCCTTCTCCCACGGTCGGCGTATGCCCATTCACCACCATGGCGATGGCAAACTCCAGCGCCAGCAAACCCGTCGCATCGTTGACCAGGCTCTCGCCCTCGACAATGTCCACAATTCTTTGCGGCAATCCGAGTTTTTTGGCAATCGAGGTGGCCGCGATCGCATCCGTCGTCGCCACCACCGCTCCTAAAACAAATCCCAGCCTTAAATCAAATCCCGCAAAAATCCAGCGCGAGGTTTCCGCCACTCCCAAAACCGTGAATCCTACCAATCCAAAGGCCAGGAACAGAATGCTCACCAAATTAAATTTAAACTCTCTCCACGGCATCAGCCAGGCGGCAGAATAAAGCAGCGGCGGCAGCACCACCAGGAAAATCAGATCGGGATTCAGGGAAATTTTTGGAATACCCGGCACAAACCCCAGCAGGAGTCCTGCAATGACCAGCACGATGGGGTACGGCGTCTCGAGCTTCCTGGCCAGCCAGGCAAACACCACGACAAAAAACAGCAAAATGAAAAATATCAATTCCAATGAAGGAATTCCGCCGCCCGCCCCCATCAGCTAGTCCTCCAACGTAGTTGGTCGTCGATTTTCCAGCGCTGAATGTTCGATGCCAGAGTTATTTTTTTGGTTTCAGCTTTAGGCCGACGCGGAAGACGAAGAAGCAGCCACGTCCGTATCGGTCAAGGCTGTCGCAGCAGTGGCGCGATACCGCACAATCAGCAGCGTTAAATCGTCCGCCTGGCGCGCCCCTCGCGTGAAATTCTCCACCGCCTCCAGCACGCATTTCTGGATATTGTCCAGCGGGCATTCGGTCTGCCCCGTCAATACATCGCGCAGGCGCGGAACACCAAAAAGTTGCTCGTCCGGATCCATCGCCTCGGTGACTCCATCGCTGAACAGGACGAGGGTGTCGCCCGGTTCCAGCTTCAGGCATACCGCCGTATACTCTGCGCCCGGCACAAGTCCCACCGGATACGAGCCCTCCGTAAACGATTCAATCGCCTCGCCGTTGCGTAGCAAAAATGGCGACGGATGCCCCGCATTGATAAATTCCAAATGTCCCTGGTCATCCAAAATTCCAAAAAACATCGTCGCGTAGCGACCCACTTCGGCATGCGAGCAAAGAAAATTATTCACGTGATTAAACAATCGCGCCGGATCAGTTCCGAGAGTCATTCCGGAAAGTGCTCCCTGCAACATCGTCGTCAACAATGCCGCGCCCAATCCTTTTCCAGAAACGTCGGCAATCAGAAATGCCGTCCG
>Ga0193726_1002351_pt1 | contig 12967 bp, 12 predicted proteins | sample H2c1metaG_FD_144928 | JGI IMG/M metagenome (GOLD analysis project Ga0193726, IMG submission 144928) | Soil microbial communities from a riparian zone of the East river system, Colorado, United States - H2c1 | ecosystem: Environmental > Terrestrial > Soil > Riparian zone | place: USA: East River... | reverse complement strand
CAAATAAGATGCTGCAGGCACTGGACCAGGCAGGATGCAGCGGGTATTTTGTAAAAATAACCAGCCAGGATAAAGATTATTCCATGAATATGGAGCTGACCAAAGTTGAAAAAAGAACATTTCCTGCTTCATTGTTTGTGATACCTGCAGGCTATGCCCGGTCGGAAGGAAATCTTATGTTTTCTAATCTTGTCCAGGCAAGTCAGAATAAATAGGACAGCATATAATCTATTCACGAAAAATAAGATCATGAAAATTCTTAAATATATTATCGCACTGGCTTGCCCACTTATAATTTTATCAGCCTGCACATCGGGCATCAGCAAAACGAGTCCGGCAAATTCATCCAAATCCGCCGATGACCCATCCCCGTTTGTGGATACAGCAAAAATCAAATCCGATCTAAACGATGTAGTGAATTCAATCACTTCAGGTAAGCCTGATACGAATAAACTCAAAGCGGCTGCATCTGATATTTTATCTACCGATGCGAAAATCTTGTCAGATTCGGGTATTGATAAATTAACAGGTAAGGATCCTTCCGCTAAAGAAGCGGGCGATATGCTCAAGAAATTCAGAGATGCCACAGGAATCACTCCTGCTGCATTAGACAGCATTAAGAAAGCAGCGGCGTCACTTCGGCAATGATTGGCCTCTGGAAGTAGAAAGTCGTCCGGCGATTAATTAAGGAGCCGATTAGTCACATGTCACTACTTATCCGTTTCATAAAACAAACCGCTTTTTTTAAAGTGGTTTTTTATTTCCGGAAGATTTATACACTACAATTTGTTTGACGATTTTGATAAACAGTTCGTCGGTTATTCAGAAAATTTCTTTGCAGGGAGCCGCAACTTTATAGGGTGAAAGAAATTCCATGTATGCCACAAATGCGAAAATCAGGGTTTGTAAAATGGCTATTTCTTGGATTGGCATTAATATTTTTTTTAACTGCCCTTGTATTGTTGTTCCTGATATGATAATTGTTTAACAGAATCTTTATTTGATCTTTTTAAACTTAAAACAATGAAAACGAAATTCTATTTCTTTATGGCTGGCGTTTTATTAAGCACAAATATATTTTCGCAGGCAAATAAAACTTTAAAGCCACTCACTGAAAAAACTGTAGTTGCGAATCCAGTCGAAAAAAAGGTAACGAATCCACAGCCGGTAAAAAATCAACCTGCCCCAGCTCCACCGACTGATTTGCAAAAAGCTGTAGTAAACATTGTGGTAGGAGATGATGGGAAAGACAAGGACACTTATGTAGCCATTTCGATCATTGATGATAACAAAAGAACAGCAGCCTATTACGGCGTTTCCAGGGGCAGCTATGTAGCGGGTGTGACCCAGGGCGAATATTTTCCTGGTGACAATGAAACATTACCTACCCAACTAGATGCTTCAGAACCAACTGGCCAAATAGATAATAGCAAATTTCCGCCTCTACCTATTCTCAGGGAAGCAAACCTTTCTGAATTTAGTCAGGGCGGATCAATATTTCTCTTTATCAAACCTAATGGACATGACACATGGAAAATAAACAGTTTTTCCGTGACATTATATTTTAACAATGATCCAGGTTCTCCACACAAGATGACCTGGAACGGACTTACAGTTTCACAGAACGCTCAATCAAAAACCCTGGAATTCGATAAAAATTTTAACCCAATTCAATGATCAGTAAGATAAAAGAAATCATCCATCGGGATTTTGTAGCAGCGAAAGATAATACTATGCCGTACGGAATTTTAAATAACAAATAAAGGAACTAAAAAACACCGTTAAATTATAAACATATGAAATACTTAAAATTATTTTCTCTACTTCTTTTTTCATCATGTTTATTACTGGCTTGTTCAGGTAATAAACCGTCACCAACAAGTAAAGACAGTGGCGCTGAACCAGGAACTACTTCACCCGGCGATGCCAGTTTTTCTGTCACCATTGACGGGATACCTGTTTCCGGAAGTGCTATTGATGAAATGCAATTAACGAATACAGCTTTCATTTACCCGGCTGCAGAAAATAGCCCTAAACGATTGTTGTTCTTTTTAAATTCTGATAAAAAAGGAGATGACTTTTATTCTTTCCGTTTTTCATTACCCGATAAAGAAGGCGTGTATAAGTTTACTCACGAAACAGATGAAGATTGCCATTGTTATGTGCGCCTTGATAATAATTTAAGAAGTGCCGATAATTTTTCCAGGTATGACGAGGACTCAGTAACTGTTACGATTGATAAAATTACTTCAACAAGAATATCAGGAACCTTTTCAGGAAATTTAAGGCTGAGCGATGATACACGTTCCAAGCCATACAAGAGTAATGTGGTAGTTACTGATGGAAAATTTGATATACCCTTTTCAACCGGCAACCTGAGACCGGAGTAAACTTTTCAATTTACTAATTCTTACTGTTTAAAATTGAATTACATGAAAGCACATTTTTTATTTGCACCAGTGGTGTTACTTATGGCCGTACACTGTTTTTCGCAAACAGGGGCGCAAAAAAAAACAACAACCAGCGGGGCCAATCCTGTGCTCCTGCGGACCACTTCAACAAAAGCACCCGTAACTACGGAGAAAATACTGACAACTTCCAGTACAAGTTCGAAGGTCAAAATTGACAGCACCAAAGCGAACTTGCAGGATCTGTCCTTTTCAGTCACCACTGCAAGAAGCTACATACAGGATCCAGGAACCAATAAAGCAGATACACACTGGTCATGCGTTTTATTTGACGAAAATGGCCGCCAAGTTGCAAGTTTCCTTGATAATAGTAATACGGATGAATATGTTTCCGGATCGGAAACACCTTTATTAAAAATGCATTCGGACAACGCCGCAGTATTTGGAGATTTTTCAAAAGGAGGACGGCTTCATCTCAGCATCACTCCAAATGGAAATGATACCTGGGAGATCAGTTCATTGAAGCTCTCATTTGATTTCGCAAATCCAAAATTTACGCAACAACTTTCATGGGGCGGTATTAAGCTGACGCAGGATAATAAAGACATTGACCTGCTCTTTAACCAGGTAAATAATGCTGTTCCAAAATATGATATAAAAGCGAATAAGGAGGGCCGGTAAAAAATATCAGCGCTATTACGCCAGAGCTATTATTACCTGCGCAAGATTCGAAAAGAAATTTAATAAATGAATGATGGTAAAATCTAAAATTATGAAATCAATTTTTTTATGCCTGTCAATTCTGTTGACTTTAGCTACTGGCAGTTTTTCACAGATCACTTGGTAAAGAGATATGCAAAAGAAACCCGATACTTTGCTCAAGGCTAAAATTGCAGATACTTCTCTTTACCAAAAAAGTATAATCAAAACATCACCCATAAACCATACACCCGTTGAGAATACGGTAGCGCCAAAAAATAACAATGATCTTAAGGCGCTTCCTAAAAAAGAAAATATAGCGAGCGTAGGATCATCAAACATGCAGCCAGGCAAAGCGATGGCTTCTTTATTCGACCTGTTTATCACTGTTGAAACGGGAACTAATGGGGGCGGACCGCCATCCGGTGATAATAAAGATCCGGATACACATTGGTCATGTGGCGTCTTTGATCAAAACGAGAAACCGATTGCCAGTTTTCACGACGATAGTGACAATGATGAATATCCAATGGCATCAACAAACGGTCCATTGAAAATGCATTTGGACAATGGTGCGATCTTCAGCAATTTTTCCAATGGCGGACACCTTCACATTAACATCGCTCCCAACGGAAACGATAGATGGGGCATTAGTCAATTTACGCTCACGCTTGATTTCATAAATCCAAAATGCAGCCAGGTTATAAGTTGGCCACTCATCATACTATCGCAGGACCATCGCGATGCTGACTTGTACTTTATTTACGACGGTCAGAATTTTGTTCCACGTAAATGATTTTTCAAAAAAAAACCCTTATTAAATTCTAAATTTAAAATTAGCAAGTATGCAACTTCTGAAATCGTTCTTAGTCACTATTTTTTCCGGACTGTTATTATTAGCGTGTTCGGGACCAACAGCAAATAAACCAGCCGCCTCAGATGCGGGGAATTCTGCCGGGGCTTCTGGAACGGGAAAAGATATGTATTATGAATACACATCCACATCAGGCGGCAAAGATCTGAGCATAAAAACCGATATGAAAATGTATGTTTCTTCAAGTGGTGGCATGCGTGTAGAGATGGATATGGAAAATTCTGCCATGCAAGGAAAGGGGCCGGGCACCATGGTAATTATCGGGCATTCGGATAAGCCCAATGAGAGCATCTCCATTGACGATGCGGCTAAAACGTACACCATTAATCATTTTAATGACAATGATTTTAATACCGGTCAGAAAATAAAATCAACTGCATCAAAGATCGGGGAAGAAAAAATCTTAGGTTTTAATAGCGTACACGCGAGAATTATTTCCAATAAAAGCATCGGCAGCTTTTATTCAGATACGGATACCGTAGATCTATGGCGAAGTAATGATGTTCCGCTTGTGGCTTCAGTAAAGGAACTGATGGACAAGTTTGATACAAAGACCGGAATGGCCTTATATTCTGCTGATATATCAAATCAGCTTAAACAAATGGGCTGCGAAGGATTTATGACAAAAATGGAAATACATTCAAAAAGTTCTTCCACGACAGAAGTACTCATAAAAGTAGCGCATCGCGACTTGCAAGCGGGTATGTTTCAAATTCCCGCAGGATATAAAGAAGACAAAAGCGGCTTGTAAATAATATCACGGCGATCATAATTATTTAATCCCATGTTTAATATCCCTTATGGTTATATTGAAAACAAAGATGAAGACCAGATCAAAGATGATCCCAAAAAAGTTGATTTACCTGGTTTAGAAAAGCCTAGTGGTAATAAAAATTGGAATTGAGAATTATATTATCGGGAGCCACTGCGATTAAACTTGTTCCGGGTTTGTTATCACTATTGTAAGTATAAGTATAGGAAACAGTTTGACTGTCTGCAATGCCATTTGAATCGCTTAATTCTTCCATCGAAAAATTATTTACCGATACCCATTCGGCATGGCCCATAGGAAACCCTTCATTTCCGAAAAGCAAAGGATTCGTTTTAGAATCATAGGTAACTTTTGTAGTGGCAGTGAATGTTTCAGCGCCAGACTGGTCGAAGTCATGGATATCCAGTTCACTCACATTTCCGTTGGAATAACTATAATTTGCCTTGCCCGTGAAGTAATAATCAAGCCCGGAACCTGATGGACTTTCGTACAAATCTTCTTCAATGATCTTTCCGGAACCATCATATACATAAACCGCGCTATCCAGGAGAATGAATCCAGGCACAATAAGTTTTACAACATAACCAGTATATTTTGATAAGGATGTGCTATAATTTACAATAGTTGTAAGACTATCAATTCCCGCCGCTACCAGGTCTGGATCAATTACAGAATATTTGGTAAGAATCCCCGAAGAATTCCTGAAGTATTGATATTCTTTATCTTCGGGAGTTCCCACATCAACCCCTTTAATTTTCATTTTGATCAATTTCCTATTTGCATCGTACGTGTAATCCGTAACCAGTGAATCCGATCCCGTTTTTGTAACAGATTTTACAAGCAGCGTGATGGGTTTTGTGCCGCCGTTTCCATTACCATTACTATTGCGATTGGCAAAGTCAACTTCTTTCTGGCAGGAACATAAAAATAAAATCAAAAATGCAGGGAAGGCAATGAGAATTCTCATTAGTCTGGTTTATTATATTGGATGCAAAATAAAAAAAATCACAGCTCCAGCAAGGTTTTCACCGGATCTTTCGCAAATAATAATTGATCGGGGTTTTCAAGAAGTTCTTTTACGCGAACAAGGAAGCTTACACTTTCTCTTCCATCTACAATTCGATGATCGTAACTGAGGGCAACATACATCATTGGTCTTATCACAATTTGTTTATCGACCACAACAGGGCGCTCTTCTATTTTGTGCATTCCCAGGATAGCAGACTGGGGAATATTAATAATAGGAGTGCTCATTAATGAACCAAACACTCCCCCATTGGTAATGGTAAATGTTCCTCCCTGCATTTCTTCTATAGATAATTTATTGTCCCTTGCCTTCGTGGCCAATTCCACAACTTTTTTCTCAATTTCCGCCATGCTTAAACTTTCAGCATTGCGGATAACCGGTACCACCAGGCCTTTCGGCGCAGAAACAGCAATTGAAATATCGCAAAAATTATGAGAGATAATGGATTCGCCATCAATGTATGAATTTACCGCAGGCCATTCCTGCAAAGAATAACAAACCGCTTTTGCAAAAAAACTCATGAACCCAAGATTTACGCCGTGCAATTCCTTGAATTTATCTTTATATTTTGACCGAATCTCCATGATCGGCTGCATGTTCACCTCATTGAAAGTGGTAAGCATCGCCGTTGTATTTTTTGCTTCCACCAACCGGCGACTAAGCGTTTTTCGCAGGTTGCTCATCTTTTCAGTTTTCTCGCCGCGGCCAAACAATTCAATGCCGGGTTTTCTGCCAGGATGGGTCAACGCTTCCATTACATCATCTTTCAGGATCTTACCTCCAATGCCCGAAGGACTGATCGTTGAAGGATTTATTTTTTTATCAGCGATCATAGCGGAAGCAAGAGGTGTAGCTTTAACTTCATTGGCCTGATCATTCGTAATTGCAGGCTTTTGAACAACAGGTTTTTTTACTTCAATTTTTTCAGTTTTTTCTTTTTGTTTCGTTTCATCGGGTTCAGTATTCTTTGATCCTTGTGTACCATCCGTACCAGTGCGGGAAGATTTATTCAGGGTCCCGTTTCCTTTTTCAGCAGACTCCTGGACAGGGGCTTCCGATTTTTGCGGTTTAGCAGCAGCTTCATCAATCTTTGCCAATACGTCCCCGATATTTAAAGTGTCCCCTTCATGACCGATGGTTTTTAATACTCCAGCCTGTTCGGCATTCACTTCAAAGGTTGCTTTCTCGCTTTCCAATTCTGCGATCACTTCATCGCGCTGAACATAATCGCCGTCATTTTTCAGCCATTTGACTAAAGTAACTTCGTTTATCGATTCTCCAACTGTTGGAACTTTTATTTCAATCATAGAAATCGTTTCTTGTTATGGTTTCACTCTTTATGGGAAACAGATATCACCAATTATTTATTCCTCATCATTTATCTTCTATTCTCTATATAGTAAATGCAGTTTCAATAATTTCATTTTGTTCCTGCTGATGAACCTTATTATGCCCTGACGCCGTTGATGCGCTGGGCTGCCTGCTGATTACACCGTAATTCAAACTTTTAAGGTTCATTTGTAAAAAGCTTGCCGCTCCCATATTCAGCGGTTCTTCCTGTATCCAGAACCAGGTGGCCTTATTATATTTTTTATATAACCCTTCGAGTTGTTTAAATGGCAAAGGATAAATCTGTTCCAGGCGAAGGATTGCAATATCTTTCCGATCTTCTTTTTGTTTTCTCTCCATAAGATCAAAATAGATTTTACCTGAGCAAAACAAAACCTTTTTTATTTCCGAACCGTCAGCCGTAAATTGATCGTCAATAATTTCTTTAAATCCACCGTTAAGGAATTCATCTACTCCTGAGTAACTTCCGGGGTGTCTCAAATTTGCTTTTGGTGAAAAATTAATAAGTGGTTTTCGGAATGCCCAATTGAGTTGTCTTCTTAATACATGAAAGAAATTAGCGGCTGTTGTTACATTAGTTACAACCATATTTAATTCTGCACACATTTGGAGGAATCTTTCCATTCTTGCGCTGCTGTGTTCCGGTCCCTGTCCTTCGTATCCATGGGGGAGTAACATTACTACACCGTTCATGCGGTTCCATTTTTGTTCGGCTCCCGCTATAAACTGGTCAATCACTGTCTGTGCCCCGTTGCAAAAGTCTCCAAACTGCGCCTCCCATAGTACAAGAGCATTCGGGTTTGCCAGTGCATATCCATATTCAAAACCAAGGACACCATATTCGCTAAGTAAAGAATTATAAATCCTGAACTTGCCTGTAGCATGAGGGACCTGGCTCAAACGATTGAAAGATTTGTCGGAGACCTCATCACGGAGTACTGCATGGCGGTGTGAAAATGTACCGCGCTTCACATCCTGGCCGCTCATTCTCACATCTTTCCCATCTATAAGAAGACTTCCATAGGCCATTAACTCCGCCGTTGCCCAATCGATCTTTTTTTCTTTTTCGAATAATTTTACTTTATCCTGTAAAATTTTCTCCACTTTTCTAAGTGGTTTAAAATCTGAAGGCCATTTCATGATGGCAGAAAAAATGTTCTTGAAATTTTCATCGGAGATCGAGGTTACAGGGGATTGATCAAAATCTTCTGCGGTTGCTTTTCGCAAACTCCTCCACCATTGTTCCGGCTTTTGATAATTATATGGCAGGGGATGTTGCTTCACTTCATCCAAACGTTCCTGGAGGTCTCCCCAGAATTGCTTTTCCATTTCTTTTGCAAGTTCCTGCGCATCGGCTTCACCATTTTCTAATAAATGTTTTACATAAACTTCACGCGGATTCGGATGTTTTCCAATTATGTCATATAAATGAGGTTGTGTAAATTTTGGATCGTCACCTTCATTATGACCGTGACGACGATAACAAACCATATCAATAAAAATATCGGAATTAAATTCCTGTCGGTACCTCGTTGATATTTCAGCGCATTTTACCACAGCCTCCGGGTCATCGCCATTTACATGAAATACTGGCGCCTGGATTGCTGCTGCAAGGGAGGTACAGTAATCAGAGCTTCGTGCATCGTCGAAATCTGTTGTAAACCCTATTTGATTGTTAATCACAAAATGTATGGTGCCCCCGGTATAATAGCCTTTCAGTTTGCTCATCTGCAGCACTTCATACACAATCCCCTGGCCTGCAATCGAAGCATCTCCGTGAATAAGTATGGGAAGGATCTTATCAAAATCAGATTTATACATTACATCAGCTTTCGCCCTTGCAAAACCTATTACAAGTGGATCCACAGCTTCAAGATGAGATGGATTGGGTGCGAGTTTCAGGTACACTTTCTTATTACCCGTTGTTTCAATCTCGCTGCTGAACCCCAAATGATATTTTACGTCACCGCTGCCCATCGTTTGGTCTGGAATGGTGCTTCCTTCAAATTCACTGAATATCTGTTCATATGTTTTCCCAAGAATATTTGCAAGAATATTCAACCTGCCTCGGTGTGCCATTCCCATGATCACTTCCTGTACATCATTATCAGCAGCCAGGTTAATTATGGCATCAAGAGCAGGAATAGTTGTTTCCCCGCCCTCCAGTGAAAATCTTTTTTGTCCAACATATTTTGTATGAAGAAATTTCTCAAAGATCACCCCTTCATTTAATTTCTCCAGTATGCGCTTTTTTTTCTCGAGGGGCAAAGGTTTCAGAAATTCTTTTTCCATCTCCTTAGTGAGAAAATCAATTTTCTTCTGGTCGCTGATATATTTGAATTCGATGCCAACGTTTGAAGCATAGCAATTTTGAAGGTATTCAATAATATTGCGGAGCGTTGTAGTTCCCAAACCGATAAGATTTCCGGCATTAAAATTTTTATCCAGGTCCGCTTCAGTAAATCCAAAAAAACTGAGATCGAGGTTAGCTCCTCTATCCTTTCGCTCCCTGATTGGATTGGTCTTTGCGATCAGGTGTCCTTTGTTCCTGTAACCAAGGATCATCCGGTAGACCTGTATTTCCCTCATCCAGTCAATTGTCCCATCCAACGTGGAGGGTGCCGGTACCGGGACATCTTTTTTTTCAAGGACTGCGCCATTCCCGTTGGTCGGCTTTATGTTGTTAACAGCAAAATCAAACCCTTCAAAAAATTTCCTGAATTCAGGATCCACGTTTTGAGGATCTTTCACAAAATCCTGGTAGAGGTTTTCAATAAATGTCGGGGATGCATTGGTGATATAAGAAAAATCTTTCATCAAAATAAAATTGGGGATAGCAAACTGGAATGCAAATATCGTTCAAAACCTTTAAATGAGGATATATTCAAGAATCCGATAGTATTTCAGTTTGAAATACAACCAGGACTCTCATGGTTCTGTTATTTAGATCAGGAATTTTTACGAAACCGGCCCGGAAAAGCAGGCAAACTAAGCTGCCTGCCGGCGGGAACCCAAAGATTGAAGTCTTTTGGGAGCTATTGCCCATTGTCTTTCAGAATACCTGCCTCCAATGAAATATTATAAACTGAGGCCATTTATTTCCAGGGGCAGGGAATACCACCCAGAGGTTCTTTGGTACCCCTGTAAATCAACGACAGCTCAAATTGAAAGTCTTTATAAGCAAATCCAACATAAGGGATCACCGCATTATTTGACCAGTACCACATGCCGGCATTAAGAATAACATCAGGATCCTGGGGTAAATAATATCCTAATCCAGCCCCAAAAGAATAATATTTTGCTTGTTGTTGAAACTGGTAGATGGCGTTTGTATTTAACACCAATGTATTATTAAGAAATGTTTCAAAATTTGCGTGCACCACTTTGCGCATGGCAAGCCTTTGATTCTGATCTTCAAGGAATGTTTGCTTTGGTGTGTTAAGATGAAACCCTGCAATACCAAGATCAAAATTGCTTTTTTCAGAAGTCATGCTATAAACCAATCCTGAGCTTACGGAGAAAAATGGTTTCATATTCGTTAAAGCTGATTCGCCGGTTGGAAGATTTTTATCAAAGCCAGAATACCCAACCCACTGCTCTTCCCAGGTTAACCTGCTGAAGTCAACGGTTCTTCTTCCGTAAGTAGCCCCAAACCCTGCTCCCAGCCTGTGCACTACAGGCCCATCGGACAAAACAATATTATAAGAAAGATTTGCAGAACCATAAGTGCTTTTCATAATTCCATCCATGGCATAATCGTACATGAGCATGCCACCAATACCCAGAATATTCTTTTCATCATGCACATTAGGGATCTTATTCTGCAAAATCTTTGTGTCGTAGGAGATCGTTCCTGTAGCATAGGGACTTGCGGGCCCGATCCATTGATCGCGGAAATTAGAGATCAATCGCCAGTCCGAATTGATCCTCGCAGTCAATGCCGGGTTAACATTTAACGGCGAAGAAAAAAATTGAGAAAAATTGGGGTCCTGCGCATTGGCGAATATTGCAACAATCAGCAAGGATACAATAAGGATTACTTTTTTCATGATCTCTAAATTTAAATTACCTCATTAAAATCGAATTACCTGCGAGTCTATAATGTACTCCGTACACGTCCATGACCTGTTGAACACCATTGAATGTGCCATCCCATCCTTGTCCAAGGGTACTTGTTTCAAACATCAGTTGTCCCCAGCGATTATAAACTCTGAAATATTTAAGGTCCTTCATGTTGATCGTCAGAGGGAACAATTTATCATTGTGTCCATCCCCGTTTGGCGACCATGCATTTGGCACTTTCAAGCTTGATGGAGGCAGAATAGTGATATCAATCATTTTCACCTGCACCGTATCAATTGTAGGACAACTTCCATCAGGTGGTGTTATTGTAATGGTGTACTGCATCGGTTGGTTATAGTTGAATACCGGATTTTTTATGTTATAGAAGTTAAGGCCAACAGGAGGCTGCCATGAATAAGTGGAATTGATCCCGAGATCCCTGGCAACAAGTTGCACAGGAGTGTTTGATGCGGTTGTTACCGCCTGGTAACGTATTCCCGGAATGGCTTTACTTACTTTAACCACTACCTGTACTGATTTGGTTGATGAACATCCGCCGGAAGCCGTTGCAGTTATGTAATAGATACCGCTTACGCCGACTGCTTTTGGATCAGGTACAGGAATTAAGTTAGCCGCATCTGTCCAGTATGAATAAATCAAGCTTGGATCGCTACCTGCGGTAATGCCTGGAGCCGTCAGATCAATAGTTGCCGGGGCACAAACCTGGGCAGGATCAGTTATTACAAGATTTGGCGGAGGCCCAACGTTGACAGTAACGATCACCGGTTTGACTACGGTACAACCGGCAGCAGAAGTAGCCTTGATATAGTACGTGCCACTCGCAGACACTGCTGCTGGATTGGCCAGTGCAGTAGTTGCTGCGCTATTGGTCCAGTAAGTCAAATTCAATCCAGCGTCGCTGCCTGCTGTAATTCCTGCTGCAGTAAGATTTACAGTATTTGGTGAACATTCCGCAGAAGGATTCGTGATGGTGAGATTTACTGTATTAATCGTAAGATTAAGTGTCAGCGTATCCTTACATCCACTTGCATTCGTTGTGATATAATCATACAAGCCACTTGTTACATATGTAGTTCCAGTTCCTGTTGTCCATGTATAGGATCCGCAGGCTGTTACGGGTACCGTTGTATGACCACCGTTGCCGATTGTCAGGTTCAGGGTTAGGGTATCCTTACATCCTGTTGCATTGGTTGTGATATAATCATAAGCGCCACTTGTCGAGTACGTGTTGCCGTCGCCTGTTGTCCAGGTGTAGGATGAACATGCACTTACTGCTACTGATGTATGTGAACCGTTGCCGATCGTTAAGTCTAACGTTACTGTATCCTTACATCCACTTGCATTCGTTGTGATATAATCATACAAGCCACTTGTTACATATGTGTTACCGTCACCTGTTGTCCATGTATAGGATCCGCAGGCTGTTACCGGTACCGTTGTATGACCACCGTTGCCGATTGTAAGGTTCAGGGTTAGGGTATCCTTACATCCGCTCGCATTGGTTGTGATATAATCATAAGCGCCACTTGTCGAGTACGTGTTGCCGTCGCCTGTTGTCCAGGTGTAAGATGAACATGCTGCAACAACTACTGATGTATGTGAACCGTTGCCGATCGTTAAGTCTAATGTTACTGTATCCTTACAACCACTTGCATTCGTTGTGATGTAATCATACAAGCCACTTGTTGAGTAGGTAGTGCCGGTTCCTGTTGTCCATGTATAGGATCCGCAGGCTGTTACAGGTAACGTTGTAT
>Ga0193726_1002350_pt1 | contig 12977 bp, 17 predicted proteins | sample H2c1metaG_FD_144928 | JGI IMG/M metagenome (GOLD analysis project Ga0193726, IMG submission 144928) | Soil microbial communities from a riparian zone of the East river system, Colorado, United States - H2c1 | ecosystem: Environmental > Terrestrial > Soil > Riparian zone | place: USA: East River... | reverse complement strand
CCGCAAACCAGGGAGATGTGGATTTCATCTTCAGTTCCTGGCTTAAGAGTTACAGAGTCTCTCCTTATTGTGAGAAACTTCTAAACACTACCTATTTTACAGAACAACACCGGCTCATAGAAAAGCTCCTTAAAACCAGCCCCACAATAGTAGCCTGCGCCCACGATGATCCTTCTCAGATTCTAGGGTACATATGTGCTAACCGTATTGATGGCGTATTCTGTCTCCATTATGCATACGTGAAGAAAACCTTCCGGTTAATGGGAATATTTAACATGTTAATGAATTCCTACAAGGGGAGAGATGAGCCTGGTGTGTATAGCCACTACTCAAAGTCCATGCAGCATATTTCCAGACGATATACGCTGATATTCCATCCCTACATCCTAATAAATGATTATATAAAAACTCCAATCTCAGAAGTAGTATTAGAGTCTCCAGCACTATCTGAGTTTCTAAACGCTAACAACCAGGAGATTGCTAATGGCTAAGAAACCCTCTTCTGGGGCAGTAGAACTGTTCCACATGTTCGATATCCATAATGAAAGCCGTACCATATTTACGGGACATGAAACCAATGACGATTGCTTCGAACGTTTTTGTAAGAACTTGCATCATCTAGAAAATATCTCCGTAGAACCCATAACTATAAAGATGAACAATATCGGTGGAGATGGTATCATTGGTCTAGCCATGTACGACCTCATAGCTAAGTCTAAATGTGAGATTACTATAGAAGTCATCGGTAGCGCCATGAGTGCTGGATCCTTTATACTACAAGCTGCAGATAAACGCTTGATAAACGCCAATGGACGTGTTATGATACATTATGGATCTATAGGCATAGGGGGTTCAGAAGCTAAAACCCAATATCGCTGGGTAGAGGAGTCTCGTAAGTTTGACTTGATAATGGAGTCTATATATATGAAGCGTATTAAAGAGAAGAACCCTGACTACACCATTGGATCTCTTAGAAAGCTTCTTGCCCACGATACGATATTGGATCCTGAACAAGCCATTGACTTGGGATTGATAGATGGAGTATTAAAATAATGATTTTTAAGATTAAAATTGAATCAAACATAAACGGATAAAAAATGAAACACGAAAAACCAACCCCACAAGATATCGCTGCAAAACTGACTGACCCAGAAGCTATCCTAACAGCCGATGAGCGCCGTGTAGTAGAGCAGAGCCTAAAAGATTTACGATTCCAATTGGGTCGCAGATCCCGTGGTGAATTAGTAACAATCATTATACAACAGATGGCGCAACTACAACGCCTAGAAGCGCAACTGAAGGAGTCCAACAATGCGTAAAATACTACTCGCAATCCTACTACCACTTCTGAGCTGTACTGCTTATGCCAAGAATATCACCCTAACGCCTGAGAACACGATGTATTTCAATTTCCCAGTATCAGAGGCTACAGTGGACTATGCAATCTCACGTATTCTCACATTGGAAGAATCTAATCCCCAGAAGATATATCTAGTACTAAACAGTCCTGGAGGATCCGTAATGGCGGGGATACGATTTATAGGATTCTTAAGGCAGTTTCACAATATTGATACTGTAAGCTTCTTCGCAGCCTCTATGGCTTCTGGGATAGTAGAAGGTAATAGTGGAATTAGATATGTAACACCAACTGGTACATTAATGTTTCATAGAGCCTCTGTTGGTCTAGAAGGTCAAATTGGATCAGGGGAATTTGAATCACGTTTACAGTACATTAAAGACATAGTATTGGAATTAGAAAGACAAGATGCTAAGAGAATGCATATTAGCCTTTCTAAGTTTAAACATCTAATTAAGGATGAGCTATACGAAGTCGGTTCTAATGCTATAGGATCTAGTGCAGATGAGGTAGCCATTATTACATGCTCTCCAGAACTAATGACACATATGACACCGGTTACAATTGGTGGAGTTAAAGTAGGATCTTACATTAGCTGCCCATACATAAATAAAATAGAACAAGAACAGGGATCTGCAGAACAGAAACTCCTCGAGGGTTTCAAAGAAAAGGAAGATAAGAAATGAGAGTTAAAGCATTATACACATACCAGTCCATACAAGTTCCTGGAGGAAGTGAGACCTTCTTCCCAACGTACCAAATGGCACACAAGAAGACTTCTGAGATAGAATTTCTTACAGAATATATGTGCTTCTCTGTTAAAAGGGATGGTGAACATTTTCTAATTCCTTTGGCAAACATAAAGAATGTATCTCTCTGGACTGAGAAGGATGATAAGATCATGTTAGATAGAGAAGAAGAGCGAAAGCGCTCTGAGCCCCAACCGCAAAGAATTAAAAAGGGATCTGATCCTAGGTGAGACTAAAAAATGAAGTTAAAATTTAATCAATTAACTAGTAAATGTAGCATTTGTAAAAAAATTTTAACAAAAGATAAGTTTCATAAGTCTAATACTAGCATTCATAGGGTTCAGTACGAGTGTATTGTATGCAAAAAATCTATACGAAAAAAGGCTAGTCCTGAACAATCAAAGAAGCAAAACTTAAAACATTTTTATGGAATTAGTGTTGAAGATTATAACTTAAAATTGTCAACTCAAGGAGATGTTTGTGACTCTTGTGGAAAACCGGAGACTAGTAGACGGAGAAATGGGGAACTGTTTGCCTTATCTGTAGATCACAACCATGATACTGGGGAAATTAGAGGACTTCTTTGTTTTGCTTGCAACTGTTCTCTTGGAAAATTGAGAGATAATTTAGAAACTATTCAAAAATTATATAACTACCGAAAGAAATTTGAATGAAAATTGATGCAATAAAAGCTGAGATCAAAAAAAGAAGTCTATTAAAAGAGTTTTCTTTTGATAAATTTGCATTTCAGAAACAAATAGACTTCTTTAAAAGCCCTGGACCACGCTTCCGGGTTGCAGATTGTAGCAGACGTTCAGGCAAAACTCTAGGAATTGTAGGAGATATCATAGATACGTGCCTCTCCCAATCAAATTCCACCTGTCTTTATATTTCTTTAACAAGAGAAAATACAAGAAAGATAATGTGGAAAGAGCTTTTGGAAATAATTAAAGAATACTCTATACCATGTAAGATTGATAACCTTGCATTAGAGATACATTTTACTAATGGTTCTCGCATTCTCACTGGTGGTGTTAAGGATAGAACAGAAATAGAAAAGTTCCGAGGGTTTAAACTAAGCAGGGTATATATAGATGAGTGTCAGAGTATGCGTTCTTATATCAAAGAACTTATTGATGATGTACTCATCCCTGCCCTCAGAGACTTACGGGGTTCTATGTTCCTTACTGGTACGCCCTCAGTAGTACGAGCTGGAGCATTCTATGAGTATTGTAACAACCCAAACTGGTTTCACCTCAAGTGGACAGCCTTCGATAATCCCCACATGCATGATCCCCTAAATGGAAAAGATTTAGAGGTAACACTTGCAGAGGAGAGAAAGCTAAGAGGTATTGATGTAAATGATGCGTCATACCAGAGAGAGACTTATGGAGTCTGGGTAGAGGATAAAGAAAGCTTAGTAATACGATACAACGAAAGTGTGAATCATTTCGACGAACTGCCGCGGGGGCAGTATGAATATATACTTTCGGCAGACGTTGGATACAATGACAGTGATGCAATAGCCGTACTGGCATACTCAGATAAACTAAATAAAATTTATGTTGTGGAAGAGTTAGAGAATGCTAAGCAGGATATTACAGAATTCGCCAATAATATTAAACGTCTACAGAAGAAGTATAAACCTGTAAAGATGGTAATGGATGCTGGTGCACTAGGAAGGAAGATACAGGAAGAGCTATTACGCCGACATAGCATTCCTATTGAGGCTGCTGATAAGACTAGGAAGTTAGAATATATTGAGTTCATGAATGCGGATCTAAATAGGGGAATACTACATGCCCGTAAGGATTCTCTATTTGCACAGGACGCCAAATTAGTTATATGGGATAGGACTGATCCTGGTAATCCTAAGATATCTAAGGCATACCACAGTGATATTCTAGATGCGGTATTATACGGTTACAGATGCTGCATGCACTACATAAAGCAGGATGTTCCCCTTACCAGAGCTGCCGGAACTGATTTATATATGGATGAGCTAGAGGAAAGAGATGCAGAGCTATCACGCATGTCTAGAGAAGATCCAGAAATATTTGAGCTAGAACACATGTCTATTATGGACATCGATACCTTTGATTATTAAAACGCCTAACTTACAGGAGTCAGATTGTGACAGTAGAAGAATTTAAAGCCTTAATATTATGGGCTAAGAAAGAAAGAGTCAGGTCCATTAACATTTCTAATGGAGACCAGACCCACGCATTCGAGCTATCCGATCTAGCATTCCTAGAACATCCTCTGTACGTTAAAGAGGATCTAGATAGTTCAAAGACACTGGTAGATTCCGCAGAGGATGTATCGAAGCAGGAGGAAGATGAGAGTCTCTTCTGGTCAGCTGGACACTAAACAATGCGTTCTTCCATTAGCTGATCACCACCCCTAAATCTAATCAATTCTAGGGTTTTCTACGTTCACTCTACTACAAAACAACTCCAATCACTACCAACCGGCACAAACTCCCAAACAATATAGTATCTAATCGCTCCCAGAAGTGGGCTTACGCCGTTCAGCGTACCATAACTGCCTTATATGGCATCATCAACTCTCCGTAAATACCCATATACGACATCATTACTAACCGCAAGTGGTCGGCTAAAGCCCCATATCCACTTCTGAGACTCTTCATACTAATAACCCTAGTGTATAATTTGTTTAGCTTAGCTCCAGCACTGACTCAATAAGATGCACCATACTAATTAAATAAACATCTAGTGGCAGACTAAATAAGAGATCCGCAAGTGCCTGGATTTATTAGCTTCCTAGCACTTGACAATCCTTTCGGGATGTGAGATAATGTATACAGATGAAAGGACGAGCAGGTAGAGGGGATTGAAGAAGCGCCCTCCCCAAACCGCCTCAACCTATCTGAAGCCCTTAGGCTACCTGAATGCGAAAGCGCTAAGGGGTACTACAGGGTTTTTCCTATTTATACCTAACATAATAGGGTATGAAGAGTTCCCAGAAGTAGGCTTACGCCGTTCAGCGTACCACAAGCTTACACCACACCAAGTAATTACACACACCCAGCCATACCCCAACAACGAACTAAAGGTTCTCACATGTCTGACTATGGCGTATACAACGATTCTCAATCCGGTCAATCTTGGTGGATGGCTAAAGAAGATAGCATCTACAAAGAGATCTTCTCCCACCTTTCATATCTAGACAATAACCAAACTCGAATCTCTAATGATAACATCCGCAACATGCGGCTCTATGGGAACTATGACATCTATGGTCTAGAGGCATTCAATTACTCTAAGACTGAAGCAGTCTCCACCACATCGCACCGCGTCACCTTAAATATCATTAGCTCTATGATTGATACGATCGTGGCTAAGATCTGTAAGAATAAGCCTAAGCCACAATTCCTAACTGATGAGGGGGATTGGGACTTGCAGCAGAAGGCTAAGAAGCTAACCAAGTTCTGCGAAGGCGTATTCTATTCTTCCGGGATATACAAGGAGGCTACGAGAGCCTTCACAGATGCATGCATCTTCGGTACTGGCGCAGTTAAGATATTCATCCAGGACAATGAGATTCGGTGTGAACGTGTAATGGTAGAAGAGATCAAGGTTGATGAGCAGGAAGCTATTTATGGTACTCCTAGAACGCTACACCAAACTAAGTTTATTCCTAGAGAGGTTCTAAAGGGACTATTCCCGAAAGATGCTATCGCCATTGACACTGCATCCACTTCCGAGACTGAGTTCCGCCTTTCGTCGTACAACAAACACAAGAACATGATTACGGTTGTGGAGTCCTGGCACCTACCATCTAGTAAGGATGCTAAGGATGGGAAACATACAATCTGTATTGCTAATAAAACATTACTATTTGAGAAGTACGATAAGCAGTACTTCCCATTTGTATTCCACCGGTACCAGGAGCGTCCAGTCGGCTTCTTCGGTATGGGAATTGCCGAGATGCTTACGGGCATACAGGTAGAGATTAATAAGATCCTAAAGACTATCCAGGTTGCCATGCACTTGATATGTATCCCTAAGATACTAGTAGAGGCGTCCAGTAAGATCGTCACTGCCCATCTAAATAATAAGATTGGTGGGATCATAAAGTATGCAGGTACACCACCAACACAGATGAACATGGGTGCGGTTAGCCCTGAGCTCTTCGGGCACTTAGACCGCCTAGTTAATAATGCATACCAGATCACAGGCGTATCGCAACTATCAGCACAGAGCGCTAAACCTGCAGGTCTGAACAGTGGTAAGGCTCTAAGAGAGTACAATGATATAGAGTCCGAGAGATTTATGACCGTTGGTCTACGATATGAACAGTCCTTTATGGATGCTGCTAAGATCATGATAGACCTAGCGAAGGATTTGTATTCCGAGGATGTGGATTTCAAAGTGCGGGTGCAAGGTAAGAGCTTCATAGAGACTATAAACTGGAAAGACATAGATCTAGAAGAAGATAAGTATATGATGCAGGTCTTTCCTATTAGTGCACTATCTAGTAGTCCTGCTGATAGGTTACAGGATGTTACGGAACTGATCCAGGCTGGCTTTATAAGCAAGGATGATGGGATGCGCCTATTGGACTTCCCAGACCTCAGAGCCGTGACTGATGTATATAATGCAGCTATTGATGACATTCACAGAACTATAGACCAGATGATGAATGATGGTGAGTATCAAACACCAGAACCATTTCAGAACCTGGCTCAGGGCATAAAAATATTCCAAAGTGCATACCTACAACACCGAGCACAGAATGCCCCGGAAGATAGGTTAGATCTTCTTCGAAATTGGATCGAGCAGGGCAGGGCGCTACCCCCATTGCTAGTCCACAGGCAGCTCCCCAAAGTGATATAGTACCATTTCCGAGCGCTACGGCGCCATCATAACCGTACGGGTACTAATAGATACGAACAGGGATTAATCATCCCCATAAGGGTGTACTATGAAAGTCGGAACATTGTGGGAGAAATCCATGCAGGGATGGTCTAGGTACCCCACTCTACTTCTGGTGGAGTCCGTTAAGGGTACGAAGGTAGTGGCACGTGATGAGTTCGGGAAGAGATGGATCATTACGAAAGTAGCCTTAACTAATAATTATTTAGAGCTATTTAAGAAATAGTAACCAAGGTCGCTACAACGGCGACATACAATGCGTTTAGTAAACGCCGGGCTAGTCCCAAAGAAGTAAGATAATGTCAGATATTATGAATTCCCAAGAGGTTACCACGAAGTACGATGAGTACAGCCAGAGCGCTGCTGCTGAAGTTGAACCTATTTCTGAGCTTCCAGTAGAGGAAGTTCCTAAGGTAGAGGATGCATTCTCTAAGAAGTTCGCAGCACTATCCCGTAAGGAGAAACAGGTGCACCAAGCAGAGCGCGCCGGTAAGGATCGCATTGCTAAGTTGGAAGCACAGTATAGTGAAAAGCTAGCAGCCTTAGAAGCACGCATGGCTGCACTAGACGCTAAGCCTGCAGCTCCTGCCCAACAACCACTAGAGTATAGGTTGAAGCAGAATCCACTCAAGGCTCTACAGGAGCTAGGTTTGGGTTATGACAAGATCACAGAGCTAGCCCTTAATGATGGCAAGCTCACTCCAGAGATGCAAATGGAGCTCTGGAAACAGGACTTAGAACAGAAACAAGGATCCGAACTAGATAAGATACGAAGAGAGTTACAGGAGCGTGAACAGAACCAGCAGTCTGCACGGGAGCAAGAGGTCCTGAACAACTTTAAACTGAGTATCAACAATTTCATCGATGATAATGCAGACACATACGAACTAATCAAGTCGACCGGTCAGTCCGATTTAGTGTTCCGCGTAATCGATGAGCATTTCCAAAGCAGTGGGAAGGTGCTATCCACAAAAGAAGCATCAGACCACGTTGAAGCCCACCTCGAATCGGAAGCTAGAAAACTTCTGAGCCTTAAGAAGCTGGCAGCCCAGAAGGTTGCCCCTGCACTACAGCCTAAAGTGAAGGTCTCTTCGCCGACTCTCTCTAACTCATCTACGCAGGCTCTCTCTACCCCAAGTAAGAGATTTCTGAGTAATGACGAATCCCTAGCAGAAGCAGCTAAGCTGTTACGTTGGGAAGAATAAAACAAGTAGTGTTGCAATAATGCACACGCTACAATTTCTAAAAGGAAAACTTTCATGACTTTAAACATGACGTCTATGGACGCCGCTCTAAAACAGCATTATACTTCTGATCGTGTAGAAAACATGGTGTTCAAAGATAATCCATTTTTCGCTATGGTTTCTAAATATAAAAACTTCGATGGTAGAAACTTGCCAGTTCCTATTAAGTATGGATTACCACAAGGTATATCTTCTACTTTCAGTACTGCACAAACTAACATCACTAACACCTACTTAAAGGCGTTCTTACTTACACGAGCCAAGCACTACAGTGTTGCCTCTATTGATAATGAGACTATCGAGGCTTCTAAGAATGATAGTGGTGCCTTCTTGTCCGCTCTTACATTAGAAATCGATGGTGCTATCGAAGGTGTTGCACGTGAATTAGCAGTAGCCTTATTCCGAGATGGTTCTGGTGCTATTGGTCAATCCACCTCTGCCATTACATCTGGCACATCCCTAACACTTCTTCTTTTGGATGATAGTTCAAATTTTGAAGTAGGTATGGTTCTTTCTTTTAGCTCTACCACAACTGGTGCAGTTAAGACTGGTGTTCTCTCTGTTACTGCCATCAATCGAGATACTGGTGTCATTACTCTAAGTGCTGCTGGAACTACTATCGATGGTGGTACAGGTATTGCCGCTTCTGACTATATCTTTAGACAAGGTAACCAGAATCTTGGCGTTACTGGTCTTTCTGGATGGTTGCCAGGCACTGCTCCATCTCCTTCTGAGTCCTTCTTCGGCGTTGATAGAAGTGCTGATGCTACTCGTCTTGCTGGTATTCGATATGACGGACGTGGTATGCCAATTGAGGAAGCACTAGTTGATGCTGCTGCTAAAGTTGGTCAGTTAGGTGGACGACCTGACTACTGCTTCTTGTCTTATACAAACTACGCTGCGCTTGAGAAGGCACTCGGAAGTAAGGTTCAATACATCGACAAGAACATCACACCAGAGATTGGCTTCCGCGGTATTCTAGTTCATGGTCCTAGAGGTCCTATCAGTGTAATTCCTGATCAGAACTGCCCAGGAAACAGAGCATTTATGCTTTCTATGGAATACTGGAAGCTTTATAGCCTAGGTGACGCTCCTAAGATCATCCAGACCGATGGTATGAAGTTCCTACGTGATTCTAGCGCAGACAGTGTGCAAGTGCGTGTAGGAGCCTACGCTCAATTAGGTTGCAGGGCACCTGGATTTAATGCGAACATTCAATTATCTTAATTTAGTCTACTAAAACTTATAACTAAGTTAAAAGGGAGCGCAATGCTCCCTTTTTTATTTGTATTTACGCACTTACTCTGCCTCACATGTAACTCCACAAACATCAAACCACATAAGATCTCAGAAGTGGGGGTTGCACGGATCCTCAAGAAATAATTCTTACATTTTCTTACACCTATTGACAGTTGGAGCAGAACCGGTTACAATCAAGAGGTGACTCGCCGCTTAGTAACTAAACGCTTCCCTCCACTAAGACATTACAAGGCTACGCTGAACGGCGTTAGCTACTTCTGAGAGCGTTACAACCAGTGTTACAAAGCGTTACGTACCGGATATAACCCATCCTAACTTGATACAACTCCCTATAATATGTATCAATCTTATTATAGCCTTACAATGCCTAACATCCTTCCTTTACAGGCTACTACTACGTTTAAAATCGCTCCCCGGAAACCCCGGCGAGACTAAAAGGAGTTCTCTCTCATGGCATCACGAAATTGGAAAAGAAAACAAGCACTAGAAACCGAAGTTAAGGAGCTGTATGCTACCATTACTATTGGTGGAACAGGTGCACCTACTCTGACTACTGGATACGGAATAGCTAGCATCACTAGAACCAGTGCTGGTCTATACGTTCTGACTCTCACCGACTACTACTCAGCTCTAAAAAGCTTCTCCGTAGTGCACGTCAACAGTACTGCTGAGGATCTTAAATTTCAAGTTAAGACTAATGGAATCAGCTCTAGTTCAAAATCCATCACCTTCTTCACGCTAGCCGTTGGCACAGCCACAGACCCTACTTCTGGGGATGTACTGCTTGTTAAGATTGAAGTTAAAAACAGTACTGCAATCTAAGGAGGCACAATGGCTAATCGAAATTTTAAAAGAAAACAGGCTCTAGAAGAGGAAGTTAAAGATATCTACGGTCTTAGCACATACACTGCTGCCGTTGTAGGAACTGCCACTCTGGCTACTACCTCTCCTATAACTCTAACACAGGTCCAGGCAGCCTTTGGTGGTGTTGCACATAATGGATATACATTCCATACAGTAATTAATGCTGCTGCTGCGAATCCTACCAATACTATTCTATTTGCCTTCACTGGTACTGCCGCTGCGATAACTCTGACCGTAACTCCCAATGACGGTACTAATAACACAGCGACTCCTGTAACAGTCACAGAGGCGAACCTAGTCCAGCTAATCACTTCCGGGATCGTAACAGGAAAAGTTCCAACGATTACTGATGCTAGCTCTCTAAGAACTCTAAATACTGCTACTGGTGGATCAACTAATATCCTAGCGCATGCTGGAAATGGAGATGGTCTTACGGGAACATTCTCTGGTGGAGTATCACAAGGATTTAGTGCTCTTAATCCATCTAATGTTGGGATTACTAGTATCACAGAAGTGGCTGTAGGAACATACCGAATTCTACTTACCAATTCTTACCATGGTGGGTTAAAGTTTATAGAGTCACTCCTCATTGGCGCAACTGCCAGGGATGGAAAGTTTCAAGTAAAGACTGATGGATCTGCCGATATCACTAAGAAGTATGTAGATATATTTTATTTAGTGGTGGGTACTGCTACTAATATTACAAACGGTGATGCAATACTTCTGAATCTTAGTTTAAAAAATACAACAGCTATTTAAGGATACACAATGATACTATCAGACGATAAGCATGGCATCGTGTCCATGATCATAAAGAAAATGGGAACCGTAGGTCCTGACCATGAGAACATGGAAGAGATTGATAAAGAAGATGGGGCAGAACAGGATTCTGACATAGGTCATGATGCTGCAGTAGACGAGATCTTTGAGGCTATCGAATCAAAAGATAAGGCTAAGTTTAAAGAGGCTCTAAAGTCATTCATAGAAATCTGCCTAGATGAGTGTGATGATGATGGAGAATACTCCAACGAGGAGAAATAGTACCTCTAATCTCTAAGGAGATCCCATGTCCGTTACCCTTCTATCAATGCGTACACAGGCTAGGCAACGAGCCGATATGGTCGGTAGTACGTTCATTTCTGATTCTGAATTAAATAGTTACATCAATAATAGTGTGGCGGAGCTACATGATATCATGATTCAGGCTTATGGGTCTGAGTATATCGTTAGTACTGCTCTGTATACCCTCCCCTCGTTCACAGATACTGCCATGGGCATAGCTCCATTCGACTTGGCATATTATGACATAGCAACCGTTGTAGGTGCTTCAGACTTCTATAAGCTTGTTGGGATCGATGCCCGTGTAAACAATGTTAATTGGTCCACGCTCTCTCCTATAAATTGGAATGAGCGCAACAGAATGCAACGTTATGGTGGAGCTGGCGGAATGTGGTTTACACCACTAAGGTACAGACTTATGGGTGCTAAGCTGTATATCACACCAGTTCCATCCGTACCACTTTCAATCAGATTGTGGTACATTCCTACCGCACCGATCCTATCTGCTGATGGAGATACTCTCTTAGATCTCAATGCATATTCTGAATATGTTGTTGTAGATGCTGCAATAAAGATGATGCAGAAAGAAGAGTCTGATGTGTCAGTGCTTATGGCTCAGAAGGTAGCCCTGAAAAGACGTATTGAAGAAGCTGCTAATAACAGAGATGTTGGTAAGGGTGATTCAATAAGTGATATTTATGCTGAGGATGACATGTTCTGGTTATGACACTACGAAAAACAAAAACCGTAAATTTTACTGATGATAAGATAAATAGAATGCAGGATAATATTATCACCAACTTGGACCAGCTGAGAAATCTAGAAATTCTCGACGGGATATTGCTAGAAGGATTAGCACTCACTTCTGGGGATAATAATATTAATCATGGACTAGGAAGATCTATACGGGGATGGATTGTTGTGCGTGTTAGAGCATCTGCAACATTTTATGATAAGCAGGACTCTACTTCTTCAGATACTTCTAGAATACTGGTACTAAATGCCAGTGCGCCTGTTACAATAGATCTATGGGTGTTTTAAATGGCTCTTCAAAAACAAAAGATATCAATACCATTTCTATCAACTCTAGACACTAAAAGTGATTCTAAGCAGTTGCAGCCCGGCAGTTTAATAACTGCTGAAAATGTAACCTTCGACTCCCCAAATCAATTAAAAAAAAGAAATGGATTTATTGCAGCCTCTAATAGTACTAGCTGGTTAGATATGGCTACTACCGATACTGGAGTATCTCTATTTGATGGTACACAATTATTTCCATATGTCCAGCCTACTACTACCGGGAGAGCTGCAGGTCAGCTAGACACTTCCATGGTAACCACTCATCAAATTACTGCTAGACAAGTAACACCTGGAATAGGGTCCTCTTTACATCCTATATACGGATCGGTTAGGGTTAATGGGCTAGATGTAACATTATATACGATATCGGGTTCAGATTTATGGTTTACTGTCACCGACTCAGTGACGGGGACTGTTATTAACATTTCTCAGTTCATAGGGACAAATTGTATTTTTGGACAAATAG
>Ga0193726_1002348_pt1 | contig 12984 bp, 9 predicted proteins | sample H2c1metaG_FD_144928 | JGI IMG/M metagenome (GOLD analysis project Ga0193726, IMG submission 144928) | Soil microbial communities from a riparian zone of the East river system, Colorado, United States - H2c1 | ecosystem: Environmental > Terrestrial > Soil > Riparian zone | place: USA: East River... | reverse complement strand
TACCCGCAGCGCTGACGGCAGCATTGAAGTTTACTACTGATGCCTGCGTATAACTATTTTCAAGATAGCCCAGCCCTTCATCAATATAAGATAAACTGCCAACCCTTTTTACCCTTCCATTATTTACATAGGACAACGCCTCAAACAATGCGGGGAAACGATATCCCTGCTGATAGGTAAAGCGGAAATTGTGTTTATCCTTTAATGTATATACAGCTGCGATTCGCGGCGTGAACTTTGGATCAAATTCAGGATTGTAATCAAATCGCAATGAACCAAACAATTTTAATTTTTGATCAAAGAAGGTTTTTGTGACTTGTGAAAATGTTCCGAATTTTTTATAATAAATATTATCTCCAAAACTTCCATCTTTCAGTGGCTTATTTCTTTGATCAATCGGGCGGGAGAAGTCAACAAAATTATTTCCATCAGGGATGATCTCATAGATACGTGCGTCTGCACCGATCAGCAAGTCGAAGATCTTTACTTTGCTTGAAAGATCCCATTGTGCCTCTGTATGGTACAAACGGCTTTTCTGAACAAGTGCCGCCCCTCCTGTTTCGGGGGCATCGGGTATGGAACTTGATTTGATGTCCCAGTTATTAATATGGCGGATAACATTCATTAATGAATCAAACCTGGCTGTACCCGGCACCGCGCGACTTGCATCAGCCTGCTGACGGGCATATTGTGTGGCAGCAGCAAGGTTTGCATCAGTCAACGAGCCTCCATTGGCAGCGGCATATGCATTCAATGCATTTTTATATTTTGTTCCCCAACTGGTTGGTGTTTTTGTATCGGACGCTCCACCGGTATATAGATCCATGTTATCGGCCAATGGTTTTACATTGTAAGAATTTCCGGTGTTTTCAATCGAAACATAACCAAGGATCGTAAAGTTGTTTCCTTTTAGCTGGATGGAATGATTCTGGACCACAACTCCATCCAGTTTAATTTTATTTCCCCTTTGAAATACGCCATCCATGGTTCCTACCCTGTACGCGTAAGAGAGTTCCGTTTTCTCCTTTATGCGATAATGAAGTGCAGCATCAAACTTTATATTTTTTACGTTTGGATCAACGAGCTCGTTTTCCCAATATCCTGTTCTTGCTACGCGCAATGTCCGGTTGTTTTGACCGTTTATCGTCAGCCCGCCGATCGAAACAACATTACTTCCGGCCAATGCATCATCGCCATATTTATTCCATCCGTCAAAGGTTGCATTGTTGGCGCCATTCAATGCAGTATAGGAAGGATTGGCACTGGGAAGGTTGTTAGGGTTCTGATCGAGCCTCGTGTTTGAGATCCAATCTGTGCCATGCAGGTAATCAAAGTTTACTTTAAAGGCAAATTTATTGTTGAAAGCTTTTGCGTACCGGATAGCTGACTCAGTTAAAATTGAAGGATTATGGTCGATTCCATCTACATGGTTGACCCCGGTTTTCTGATATACACTCAATCCCTGGAATGTAAAAGGAGACTTAGTAAGTAGGTTGGCCATTCCATTGATGGCATTCATTCCATAAAGTGCGGAAGCGGCACCAGGTGTGATCTCCACACTTTGAATATCCAGTTCAGTGGGCCCGATCGCATTCCCCAAAGGTACGCCCAATGTAGCTGCCTGCATATCCACTCCATCCACTAACTGCATAAACCGAAAATTATTTGGAATATTAAAGCCCCGGGTGTTAGGGACCTTGAACGTAAGACTTGAAGTGGTCATCTGCACACCTTTCACATTTTCCAATGCGTCATAAAAACCGGGTGCAGGAGTTTCTCTAATCGTCCTGATGTCTAATTTTTCAATGGCGACCGGCGATTTTAAAAGCCTGGGATCTACCCTGGAAGCTGTAACCACCACTTCATTTCCTAAAACAGTTTGGGTGGAAAGGCCCACCTGCAGATTAGATCCCAGGCTTTTTATTTCCAGCTCCTGCGCTTTAAAACCAACAGAAGAAAAAACGAGTGTAAAAGGAAGCTTTGTTTTTGTTTTTAATATAAAGTTCCCGGTAGCATTTGTAATAGTACCTGTTACGGTTCCTTTGATCTGAACACTGACATCCGACAACGGAAGATTTTTCTCCTGGTCCGTTACCTGCCCTGAAATTTCAATAAGACTTCCCGTCTGCGAAAAAATAAAATGAACAGCTACCATGGAAGCCAACGTTAAAAGAATCCTCTTCCCGCTTTTTGCTTTTCCTTTAAGAAATAATTGCTTGATTGACCTTCTCATAAATTTTGATTTTGTTTGCTAGTCTATTGATTAAGTAGACTAATAAGTCCTAAAAAAATCTCACAGCTACCTGGAGACATAATTTATTTATACTATTTTTTTACTCAGTTTTCATTTATCGTGAAATTTGTGATATCGCGTTCCAAAAAGTGTTGCAACTGGTTAAAATAACCAATATCCCGACCGCAATAAACATAGCCTTGATAGGAACCTTTCCCACTAGCCTGGCAGCAATAGGAGCCGCAATGAGACCACCTACGATTAGCCCCAAAACATCTAAAATCGGGATGCTTTTTAAAAGAATAAAAAAAGTGATCGAGCTGACAAATACCACAAAAAATTCTGCAAGGCAAACAGAACCGATTACATAACGTGGGCTCCTTCGCTTGGACATTAAAGTACTTGTGACCAGGGTTCCCCACCCGCCGCCTGCAAAGGAATCCATAAAACCGCCGGCAGTAGCAAGCCATCCTGCCCTTTTTACCTTCGAATGATATCTTGATTTGGCAAAAGCTTTCCTCATTATAAAATACCCGAGATAAAGGGTATACAATGAAAGAGGCAACCGCACCCAGGAGGAATATTGCTGCGCATAAAAAGCAAGAGTGGCTCCCACTATAGCTCCTATGATCCCAGGCACCACCAGCGTCCTGAATAATTTTTTATTGATATTCCCAAAACGATGATGGCTATATCCTGAAACTCCGCTTGAAAAAACCCTGGCCGAGTGTACCCTGCTGCTTACAATAGCCGGGTTAACGCCAATGGCTAATAAAAATGTTGTGGATATGGTGCCGTAGCCCATTCCCAGCGAGCCATCAACCATTTGAGCAAAGAAGCCAGTAAGCAACATCATTAAAAATGTTTTGGCCTCGGTTAATTTTGAAACGGATTGAATGCTTGCCATGATCTTTTCAAATGGAACATAAGAAAGAATGGTATGCCCAATGATCATAAAACAGAATGCAAACAAGCACCATTTCACAATTTTCTGCCATCGCTTTTGTTCAGGCTTATTTACCTCCTCAAGTGTGATCTGTTTTGAAACGAGCATTTTTGTAAGACCATTCAATTGCTTAACCTTTTCTTCAAAATCTCCATTCATTCTTTGCCGGAGTGTATGCATATCCTCCAACACGTTTTCCATTTCATATGGGATCATCTCAGTGATCACTTCCTTTATCCGTTTAGCAATTGTAGGAGACAATCCATTGGTAGAAATAGCAATTTTCAAACTTCCTTTTTGAACAATACTCCCCAGGTAAAAGTCGCAGAGGTCCGGAGTATCGGCAACATTGACTATAATTCCTTTCTTCTGGGCAAGATCTTTAATGCATTGATGTAATTCATGATCGTCCGTTGCAAGAATGACAAAATCTTTATGATCAAGGTCAGTTTCCTTGAAGGAACGCTGGATGAATTTGCTGGAGGGATGGGCCGCGATCAATGTCCTGGCAGCATCTTTTATTTCGGGAGCCACTACAGTAACCCTGGCACCTGGCGAGTTTGAAAGTAAAGATTGCAGTTTCTCCAATCCCACATTTCCCGCCCCTACTACAAGAGTTTCTAATTGATCCAGCTTTAAAAAAATCGGATACAATTGATTCTTATGTTTCTGAACATCAGTCACCGGCTCTTCGATATCAGGTATTGCTTCCTTCATTCAAATTCTAATATTCTGCAAGATTAAGAAATGTAAAAATATGGATTCTCTACCATTTTTGTAGACTAATAATAATTATTTTTCTAATCCCATGATTTTAACACCTGAACTTACATTTGTTATTATTAATTTTTTTTGCCTGAACCGCATTTCATGTGTACTTTTATAGTCCACTAACTAAGTAGGATAATATTTTTGCCCGGGAAATCATCGGAATAAATATTTGACGCTATTAAAACATAAACCATGCAGAGCTTCCGCACTGAATTGGAAAATCCCATTGTTGAAAAAGATATCCTGGAACTGGAACGCAAGATCCGTGAATTCCGTGAAGGAAAAATTGCTGATGAAAAATTCCGCAGCCTCCGTCTTGCACGTGGTGTGTATGGTCAACGGCAGCCTGGCGTGCAAATGGTCCGTATCAAATTACCCTATGGCAAAATGACTTTGGCGCAATGGAAACGAATTTCTGACGTATCAGACGAATTTGCAACCGGTAACCTTCATCTTACTACCCGGCAGGACATTCAAATACATTTTGTAAGTCTCGACAGAACCCCTGAATTATGGGCCTTATTGGAAAAAGATCATGTTACAATAAGGGAAGCCTGTGGCAATACCGTAAGAAACATAACCGCTTCGGACCAGGCAGGTATTGACCCGGATGAACCATTCGATGTAACTCCTTATGCGCACGCCGCTTTTGAATACTTTTTAAGAAAGCCTGTTTGCCAGGATATGGGAAGGAAATTCAAAATAGCCTTTTCGAGCAGCGAGAAAGATACCGCCTTAATATTCATGCACGACCTGGGTGCTATTCCGCGAATCCGGGAAATAAACGGAGAAGTGAAAAGAGGGTTCAAAGTAATGATAGGCGGCGGTTTGGGCGCACAACCTATTTTCGCAATTACGACTCATGAATTTCTTGAAGAAGACCTGTTGATCCCATATATCGAGAGCGTACTCCGTGTTTTTGACCGCTATGGTGAACGTTCCAGTCGTCACAAGGCCCGTATAAAATTCCTGATTCAAAAGATCGGTATTGATGCATTTAATGAATTGGTGCAGGAAGAACAAAAAGCATTGACCTGCCAGGAGTATAAAGTTGATACCACTGCATTTGAAAATTCAGTGTTGCCTTCTTACGTACTACCTGCTGGCAAAACCGAAATAAAAAACCCTCTATATTTTGAACGCTGGAAAAAGACTAACGTCTATCCTCAAAAACAAGAAGGATATTTTGCAGTATACATCAGGGTGCTGAATGGAAATATCAGTTCGGTTAGCAGTCGTACGCTCATCGAAAAACTTCAACCTGTAATCGCAGACGATATAAGGGTCACCATCAACCAGGGCCTGCAGTTGCGGTTTGTAAAGCCTGAACATCTTGAATTCATCTATAGTGCTTTAGAGCAGGAAGGTCTTGACGCTGCTGGTTTTGGGAGTGTAGCCGACATTACGGCCTGTCCCGGAACAGATACCTGCAATCTTGGTATTTCAAACAGTACAGGTATCAGTAAAGTTCTATCTGAAGTGATTGAAGAGGAATATCCCGAATTCTTATACAACAAGGACATTGCCATCAAGATAAGTGGCTGCATGAATTCATGCGGACAGCACGGCATGGCCTCCATTGGGTTTCATGGTAGTTCAATGAAAGCAAAAGGACAGGTATTACCGGCATTACAAGTACTTATCGGCGGTGGCGTATTGGGAAGCGGAGATGGAAGGATTGCGGACAAAGTATTAAAGGTACCAAGCAAACGTGGGCCGGACGTATTAAGAGCCCTGCTTGATGACTACAAGACAAATGGTCAAACTCATGAAACCTATCTTCAATACACAAAGAGAGTTGGAGAAAAATATTTTTATGATTTGCTGAAACCACTGGCTTCCCTTGAAACACTCCTTGCGGAAGATTATATTGACTGGGGTGAAGAAGAAAAATATGCTACTGCGATCGGTGTAGGAGAATGTGCAGGCGTCATGATTGACCTGGTGTCAACTCTTATTCTTGAAGGAGATGAAAAATTAGAATGGAGCCAGGAAAATATTGATAAAAAATCTTTTGCGGATGGCATTTATAATTCCTATTCTGCATTTATTCATACAGCCAAAGCCCTGCTACTACAACAAGGCGTGCAGTGTAATACCCAGGCTGGCATCATAAAGGATTTTGACGTTCATTTTACTCAAAAAGGTTTGTATACAGAATCAAATAGTTTAAAAGAAACCGTTTTACAAATAAACGAAACAGAACCTTCCGAAGAATTTGCTCTGGCGTACCTGCAGCAAGCAAGGGATTTTGTTGCTTTCGCAAAACAATTCCGGGAACACACTGTAATGATTGAAAAAGAAACCGTGTAAGTATCGGTTTAGGGGATTTTTACCAATTCATTGAAAACACTTCCTTCCCCACCTGTTTTGAACCAGTTGAATTGCTGGTAAAGGCTCACGACTTTTCCAATGATAACTAGTGATGGGGAACTAAAGCTTTTTCCGGCAAAATCTCTCGCACAATTTTTAAGAGTAGTAGTATGTACCTGCTGGTGGATCGTTGTTGCCTGTTCGATCACTGCCAGGGGGGTATTTGGCTTACGCGTATATCTCAGGAGTAATTCGTCAAGGTCATCGATATGTTTGGAGGTCATGTAAAATACAAGTGTCTCCGTTGAATTGGCAAGTTGCTTCCATGTTTCAGAAGTATAATGCTTGCATTGAGTAAGCGTAAGAAACTTCACTTCCCTTGAAAAACCTCTCGCCGTTAAGGGAATGCCTGAGTATGCCGATGCACCGGAAGCAGCAGTAATTCCAGGAATGATCTCAAATGCAATTCCATTTACTGTTAAACATCTCAGTTCATCAAGTACATTACTGAAAAATGCCACATCGCCCCCTTTCAGTCGTAGTACTCTCTTGCCAGCCAGGGCATGACGAACAATCAATTGATTAATTTCTTCCTGGGATACAGAACCATCATGATATCCCTGCTTACCCGTGAGAACAACCTCAACATCTTTTCCTGCATGCTCTTCAATAATAGCGGGGTTTACAAGACGATCAGTAATAATTACATCAGCTTCTTTCAAACGCTTTTGCAATTTCACGGTAATGAGTTCAGCGTCACCAGGGCCGGCACCGGCGATGATCACCTTGCCTCCAATCCAAATATCGTTTTGCTTTTGTTCCAAGAGAAATGAAAAATTTAAAAGGAAAAATGGAAAAATTGCTCCCCAAACTCTGAACCCGCAATTCGGATTTCTGATTTCTGATTTTTTGATTTCTGATTTCTTAACCCGGAGTCTGCACTTGTATTAACTCGAAACCCGAAACTCTTAACTCCCAACTCTGAACTAATACATTTCACGCAAAGAAATACATAAGGTGCAAAGGAAAATGAATAATTAAAAATGAATAATTTGCCCTCCGAACTCTAAACCCGAATTGCAATTTCTGATGTCTGATTTTTTGATTTCTGATTTCTTAACCCGGAACCTGCACTTGTATTAACTCGAAACCCGAAACTCGAAACTCAGAACTTGTATTGACTCTGAACTCTAAACTCGTAACTCAAATTTTCAAATTATCAAATTAAATTATTGTATCATACAAGCACCGACGGTCACATTACTTGTCTCGTCAATTAAAATGGCGCCGCCATTCACCTGTAGATCCTTATACAGATCATACGGAATATCTGAAGCAGTTTTGACCGTGGCCTTTACAATATCATTCAAACCAATAGTAGCGGGGTTATATTCTTTCTCCAATGTATTTACATTCAGCTTGTATTCGATTTCCCGCACAACACATCTAACCAACCGGCTATTTAATTGCAAAAAATATTTATTGCCGGGGACCAGCGGCTTATTGTCCATCCAGCAAAGCAACACCTCTAATTCATTATTTACTTTAGGCTGGCTATCTTCTTTTACAATCATATCACCGCGGCTAATATCAATATCATCTTCCAGTTGGATCACTACACTTTGGGGAGCAAAAGCCTCCGCTATGGCTGTTTCGCCAATCTCAATTGATTTGATTTTGCTTTTCAACCTGGAAGGCAGGACGGTTACCTCATCTCCTTTTTTATAGATACCACTGATAATTTTTCCAGCATATCCACGGTAATCATGAAGCAGATCTGTTTGCGGACGGATCACATATTGCACAGGGAACCTGGCCACGCTCAGGTTAATGTCTTGCTGTATCTCCACATTCTCCAGCATTTCCAATAAAGATTCTGAATCGTACCAATTCATCTTCCCGGATCTATCAACGATATTATCTCCGTTCAATGCACTTACGGGTATGTAATGAACATCCTGCAAGCCTAATGATTTTACAACCTCAGCATAATCGATCACAATATTATTATAGACATCCTGGGAATAATTTACAAGATCCATTTTATTTATAGCAACAAGTACGTGCGGAATATTCAGCAGGGAAGCGATAATAGAATGGCGGCGTGTTTGCTCCACCACACCCTGCCGGGCGTCAATTAGGATAATAATCAGGTTGGCATTTGATGCTCCTGTGATCATGTTGCGGGTATACTGAACATGGCCAGGTGCATCAGCGATAATAAACTTTCTTTTCGGTGTTGAAAAATACCGGTAGGCCACATCAATTGTGATGCCTTGCTCCCTTTCTGCCCGCAACCCATCAGTCAGGTAGGCAAGGTCAATTTCACCGGAGTCTTTGTTCTTGCTTTGTTTTTCAAGTTGCTCCAGCTGATCGATCAGAATATTTTTACTGTCGTACAACAATCGCCCGATCAGTGTACTCTTTCCATCATCCACACTTCCGGCAGTTATAAATCTTAAAATATCCATAATAATGAAAAGTAAAAATTAAAAATATCCTCCCTTTTTTCTGTCTTCCATGGCAGCCTCTGTCGCCTTATCGTCGATCCTGGTCTCCCCTCTTTCACTTATTCTTGTTAAAATAATTTCATTCACCACCTCGTCAAGGGTGATCGCATTTGATTCTACTGCAGCCGTACATGTCATGTCGCCGACAGTACGATAACGGACTTTTTTCTTCATGATCACGTCTGTTTCATCAATGCGGATAAATGGGGAAACAGCCACCAACTGCCCCTCGTGTTCAATGACTTCACGCTCATGAGAAAAATAAATAGAAGGAAGATCAATTTTTTCCGCCCGGATATAATTCCACACATCAAGTTCTGTCCAGTTGCTGATAGGGAAGGCACGAACATTCTCTCCTTTGTGAATGCGGCCATTATACGTGTTCCAGATCTCTGGTCGCTGAAGCTTTGGGTTCCATTGGCCAAATTCATCCCGTACAGAAAAAATTCTTTCTTTGGCCCTCGCTTTTTCTTCATCCCTTCTTCCACCTCCGATGCAAGCATCGCATCCAAGTTCTTCAATGGTATCAAGAAGTGTATATGTCTGAAGCCAGTTACGGCTCGCAAATTTTCCTTTTGGCTCGGTTAGGTTTTTTGCTTTGATCGTATCTTCAACTTTACGTACAATCAATGAGGCTCCCATTTGTTTTGCCAGCAGATCGCGAAATTCCAGTGCCTCAGGAAAATTATGCCCTGTATCTATATGCACCAATGGAAATGGGATCTTGCCGGGTGCAAATGCTTTTTTAGCAAGATGCACCAGTGTGATGGAATCTTTGCCTCCGCTGAATAATAAAACCGGTCTCTCAAATTGAGCAGCTATTTCACGAAAAATGTGGATACTTTCTGTTTCAAGTTGTTCAAGATAATTCAGTCGGTAGTCACTCATACTTTATTGATATAGGTTAGCATGATAAATTATTTTACGATCCCTTCAGGTTGTACATGAAGCCCGCACTCCTTCTGCGAAGTTTCCCACCACCATCTTCCTGCTCTTGGATCTTCGCCCGGTTCAACGGCCCTCGTACAAGGCGCACACCCAATACTGATAAATCCTTTATCGTGCAAAACATTGTAAGGAACGTAAAATTCTTTTATATAATCCAGTACTTCAGTATAGGTCCAATGGAGTAAGGGATTAAATTTATACAGTTGTTTGTCTTCTACCCATTCTATTACGGGCATATCTTTCCGGTTATCGGATTGTTCAGCCCGAAGACCCGTTATCCATACCCCGGCACCCTTCAAAGCGCGATTAAGTGGTTTCACTTTTCGTATGTGACAACAACCTTTCCTGTTCTCAACTGATTCATAAAAACTATTGACCCCTCTTGTCTTTACAAATTCTTCCACATCATTCGCATCGGGAAAATAGACCTCGATTGGTTTCTTATATCGTGCTGTCGTCCTTTCAAGGAGTTCGTATGTTTCATTAAACAAGCGCCCGGTATCAAGAGTAATTATTCTTATTGGTAAGTCGTTCCTGAAAATCGCATCTGTGATCACCTGGTCTTCCTGGCCCAATGAGGTTGAAAAAACAACTTTACCAGGAAAGATTTCACTTACGATTTTCAAACCCTCGATCCATGAAGAGTTTTCAATTTGTTTTATCGCTTCAGTACCTAAGGTCACTTTTATAAATTTGGTTGCGGAGTATATCGCAAATAAGGTTTTACTATTTTAACACCTTTTGGAAATTTCTTTATAGCATCTTCGGTTGAAATAGCAGGAACGACAATTACATCTTCACCATTTTTCCAGTCTGCCGGGGTAGACACGCTATAGTTGGCGGTCAGTTGCAATGAATCCACAACCCTTAATACTTCAACGAAATTTCTTCCCGTAGAAGCCGGATACGTGATGATAAGTTTCACCAGTTTATCAGGCCCGATCACAAATAATGAGCGAACCGTTGCTGTAGCCGAAGCATTGGGATGGATCATATCATAAAGACCCGATACCACCCTTTCGCTGTCTGCAATAAGCGGGAAATTTACATCGCAGTTTTGTGTTTCATTTATATCATTTACCCAACCTTTATGACGATCAATCGGATCCACGCTGACCGCAAGTACTTTGACATTCCTCTTATCGAATTCATCCTTTAACAAAGCTGTTTTACCAAGCTCTGTGGTGCACACCGGCGTAAAATCTGCGGGGTGTGAAAATAGAATGCCCCAGCTATTGCCCAGGTATTCATAAAAATCAATTTCGCCTGCTGTTGTTTGTGCTTTAAAATTGGGTGCAACATCCCCTAAACGGAGTGACATAGTCTTTGATTTTAAGTTAGAAATGAAATTCGAAATTAAGGTAAAAACAATACCCTACCAAGTAAGTGGACTTCATTATGATTTCTTTTGAAAACACTTGTTAGTTGCCAGAAGAAAGGTCTTGTAAGGTCCGGTGTTCCAGGATATTCAAGGTTGCATCCCGGACAGCTATCATCGTATCGTGCAAGGCACAAAATTGTTCATTACAGTTTTTACAACGTTCATAAAAATAAAGACTTACACAGGGCAACATGGCTATCGGACCATCTACGATCCGGATAACATTTGCCATATGCGTCCTTGAAGGATGGTTTCTCAGGTAATATCCCCCTCCTTTACCCTTCTTACTTTCAAGGATCCCGGCTTTCTTCAATTCTAACAGGATATTCTCAAGAAATTTTAAAGGGACCTTTTTCTTTTTTGAGATCTCGGATATAAGCACGGGCCCCTGGTCGTATTTCTCAACGAGGTGGGTCAGAGCCCTGAAAGCATATTGAGCCTTTTTTGATAACATATAAGAATTAAAGGATTTGCAATTTATAATGAATTGGAGAATTCTTTTTCATCATGGCCGAAACGCCACAATATTTATTTAAAGACAGCTCAATGGCTTTTATAACCTTTTCCTCGTTCGCTTTCTCCGTTTTCAATTTATATACTACAAAAATATCTTTAAAGACCCTTGGATGATCTTCAGTCTGTTCCGCTTCCGTTTCTATGACCAGGTCAGAAAAATCAACTTTCATCTTTGCGAGGATACCCACAAGATCAATTCCACTGCAGGCAGCAACGGCAGACAACAAAAGTGCTTTGGCTCCGAAGCCTTTTTCCTTTTTCCCATCGATACGGATCTCATGATCTCCATGATAACTTTTGAATTGTTGATCCTCCTGCCAGTAAGTGACTGTTTTCGTACTCATAGTTTAATTATAATTCATGTTTTTTATCGCGTAAAATATTTTCAAGTGTCCATTCAATTTGTTTTTCTAAAGGATGGTGGCGAACCGGACAATCTGATTTGATGCAAAGTGGACATTGAACATATAAACAACCATCAGAGTGAACAAAAAGTTCAAGAGACTCACCAAACTCCTTTCTTATCAGGGAAGCCAAAACCTCGATTTCAGAATTTGACTCATGCACATTCAGGTACCAGGGCACCGTAAGGTGGCAATCTACATGTAAAATACTTCCATATTTAATGACCCTGAGGTTATGCAGGTCAATCCAGTTTTCCCTTCGATTGGAATTCAGCACCTGTATCATCCTGGTCAAAAGATCGACGTCCGCTTCGTCCATGATTCCTGCGATTGACCGGCGGAGGATCTTATATCCTGTATACATGATAATGATTGAAAAAATAATTGCTATCGCGCTATCAAACCAGGCAAATTTTGTAAAGAGGATCAACACCAGGCCTGCAATGATCCCAAATGTAGAATAGGAATCGGAAATCAGGTGGCGACCACTTGCTGCTAACGCAAGCGATTGATTTTTTTTGCCTTTTCTCAGAGCGATCCATCCAATGCCCAGATTGATGAGCCCCGTAATTCCTACGAGAAGTATCCCACTATCAATTTTTTCAATCGTAATCGGGTAAAGTAAATGCTGAATCGATTTGTAAACGATTATTGCGCCGGCAGAAAGAATCAGCGTGCCTTCTACTGCCGCCGACAAAAACTCTGCCTTGCCATGTCCATATGGATGGTTGATATCCCGGGGCAATGAAGCGATATACAAGCTGTATAACCCGATAAATCCGGCTGCGACATTTACAATACTCTCCAGGGCATCCGTCAATATTGCAACCGAGTGAGTGAGATAATAGGCCAGAAATTTAATGGCTAGCAAAAGCACAGAAATGGAGGCCACCCATTTTTGAATGTTGAGATTTTGTTGTTGTGGTTTCAATAAAGGCAAGTTATTCAAATTTATTTTCTGC
>Ga0193726_1002347_pt1 | contig 12989 bp, 15 predicted proteins | sample H2c1metaG_FD_144928 | JGI IMG/M metagenome (GOLD analysis project Ga0193726, IMG submission 144928) | Soil microbial communities from a riparian zone of the East river system, Colorado, United States - H2c1 | ecosystem: Environmental > Terrestrial > Soil > Riparian zone | place: USA: East River... | reverse complement strand
CATCCAAGCGCTTCGATGACCGGCGCTTGAGATCTCGAATGAAGGCCTTGCGCGCACTTATGTCCATCTGCCGGCCATGCGCCTTCCCCAGGACGGCCGCCAGAAATGTCGCTGCGCCCACCGCTTCCCCGTGCGAGATTTGGTCAATCTCAAGTTTCAGATCCTGCGGCAGCAACTCCCGCAGAAAAACAGACTTTCCGAGCAAACGCGCAGCCTTCATGCGCTCGCCGAGTGCGGGTGCAAGCTGGCGCGCACCTTCGACCACTCGTTTGGCATTGTTCCTCGGCATCTTGCACCCCGTCGTACGCGGTGCCGCGGCGGGTATCGCTTCCTTAATATCGATTAAGCAGTAGTCATCATTTTTTCCGCGCTTACTTCCCACTCCCAAGAGGACCGCGTAACGCAGGCGACCTAAGGAACTGCATCCCTTCATCCAATAGGCAGCGTCCAACACCTCAATGTCCGAGTTCGCTTCGCGCCCTTTTAAAGCCGTCACCAGCGCTCGAATCTCCCTGAGCGCAAAGAGTGCAGTCAGTTCGCGCCGCTCCTCGCGTGCGAGGGGCCAAAAGCGCTTTCCGAGCGGGATCTCGGGCCGCGTATCCTCGAGGCGCTCGCGCGCGAGATGCTTCCAGGTGCGTCCCAAGGCCCTCTTCATCACCACTTTGATGCAGTCTGGTTTGGGTTCGTCGACCTTGGAACGGTCCGGATCCACTCTCAGTCCGTTTTCATATCCCTCCATCATATGCTCGAGCATTTGAGCGGTTGCGACGCCGGGCAGTGCCGATCCGCGAGCCGCCGATGCGAGTGAGAGGGCGAGACGAATGAGGTCATGATTCGGGTTTCCGATGACGGTTTGATCAAGATCACGAATCTGTATTTCTATGCGGCCTCTTGCATCGGCAATCGGACCTAGATTGCCCGAGTGACAATCTCCACAGATCCATACCGCAGGAGCCTCGGGGATCTCCCGTGCCCTTCCCTCCTCCAACCACTGGTAAAATTGGGCCGTACTACCTCGCACAAAAGCATGCGGCGAGCTAGCCATTTTCAGGTTGCGCGTCGCGGCGAGGTGCGCCTGGCGATTTTCCGGAGATACAGATTTCATTTTCCTAGCATGCCCTAGTCTTACTCTATGACGCCTGCGGCAACCGCATCGGCCTTAGGCTCCATGCCAAATCCAAGTAGCGCGCCCGGGACCCGGCATCCATCGGCGTCACGCGTGATCGCACTTGGGTGAGACTGCGTATGGTTTCCGCGACTCGCTTCGGAGTTCCCAAATCAGTCCAACCGCAGCCCGGCATACGCAGTACCTGTAACAGATGCTCGTGGCGCTCCAGGACATCGCGAGAAAAGTCACGCGATTCCAATTCCGCATAAAGGAGTTCCAAGGCCGCAGGTCCAATGCGCTCGCTCTGGGCTAAATCAAGCGCCTGTCGCATGGTCTTCACTGTCACTGCGAATGGCCCTTCGAACAGGCCTAACAGGGCCCGCACCGAGCCTGCGAAGATGAATGTGTTCCACAAAGCTCCAGTCCTGATGAGTTCGCGCGCTTGCTCCGCGCTCGGCTTTTCGGCGAACCGCAGCACGCTTGATGCGGCGTCGCGGCGTTGTTCGCTCGGAACGATGTAGCCCAGTTCCGGGTCAGGATGGTCGGGTTCCACACCGACCAAATAGATCAGACCCTGATTATCGGCCGCAAGATTCGCAGCGGTTCGCAGCGAGCGAACCATTGTGGTCTCATCACTCAAGTAGTGATCGGCCGGCAATAGCACGACGACCGAATTCGGTGCGCGCCTCTCAATCTGCAAAAGCGCCAATAATATGCCATGCGCCGTGCCGCAATTCTTCGGCTGCGTGAAAATATTGTGCTCCGGCACGCTATCGAGTGCGCCACTCCACCAGCGACGGTGCTGCTCGGCCACGACGCTACAGATGTGCTGAGCACTCGCCACCGCCTGAGCCCGTCCGATCGCATCCTCGAGCAGACAGGTTTTTCTCAGCAGCGAGCAAAATTGTTTCGGAACCACTTCGCCGGCCGCCGTCCTGGTGATGTCGCGCAGCCTGCTGCCGTCGCCTCCAGCCAGGACGACCGCCCACGTACTAGAAACATTGCGCATATAGAGCCTCCCATTTGGTAACGCATCGCCCAAGCGCTGTGCAGTATGCAGACGCAAGCGCGCCTTCGTAGACCCAAAGGTTCCTCACAAACTGTAGGAATTAACTGGCTACATAGGGAGGCGAAGCGCGGGCGACAACGGCGTGGGGGCGCCCTACTATGCGGCCGCGAGGAACGCCCCTCGCCCTGCACAGGTTGATCACCCAGGACAGACAAAGTGGCTTCAGCGATAAGCAAAGTTCGAGAAGGCAGCCCCGCGGCGCACGGAGCTATTTGGGAGGGCAAGGGCACGAACTTCACCTTGTTTTCGGCGCATGCCACCAAAGTTGAGGTGTGTTTATTCGATCACGCCGGGGAAAAGGAGCTGGAACGCCTGGCCCTTCCGGAATACACCGATCAGATTTGGCACGGCTATATTCCCGATATCGGACCCGAAACGGTCTACGGCTTTCGCGTCCATGGGCCCTATGAACCCGACGCGGGCCACCGCTTCAATCCCAATAAACTCTTGCTTGATCCTTATGCACGCGCGCACACGGGGCAGTTGATTTGGGACCCCGCCTGCTTTGGCTACACGATTGGCTCACCGGATGCCGATCTTAGCTTCGATGAGCGCGACAGCGCGCCTTTTGTCCCGAAGTGCGTGGTCGTGGATCCGAACTTCGACTGGCGCGGACAGCCGCGATCGCGGGGTATTCCCTGGGATCGCACCATTGTCTACGAGATGCACGTCAAAGGATTTACGCAGCTGCATCCCGGCGTTGGGGTCAAGCAGCGCGGCACCTTCGCAGGTCTTGAGGGCGAGGTCATTGAATACATAAAGTCTTTGGGCGTCACCTCGGTTGAACTCTTGCCGATTCATACTTTCATCAACGATAGCCATCTCCTGGAGCGCAGCCTCACCAACTATTGGGGCTACAACAGCATTGGTTTTTTTGCCCCCGACCCGCGCTACGCCTCGGAGCCCGAGCAGTGCTTGCGCGAATTCAAGGAAATGGTGGCAAGATTTCACGATGCCGGACTGGAGGTGATTCTGGATGTGGTTTACAACCACACGGCCGAGGGCAACGAATTGGGCCCGACCCTGTCTTTCAAGGGCATCGACAACGCCTCCTACTATCGCCTGCTCCCCGATGCAAAACGCTTCTACATTAACGATACGGGGACCGGCAACACGGTCAATCTTTCGCATCCCAACGTGATGGAAATGGTGACGGACAGTCTTCGCTACTGGGTGAACGAGCTCCACGTTGATGGCTTCCGTTTTGATTTGGGCACCATCTTGGCAAGGGAGCCCGACGGCTTTGACAATGAAAGCGGTTTTTTAAAGGCCTGCAATCAGGATCCTATCTTACGAGGTGTGAAACTTATCGCTGAGCCCTGGGATTGCGGTCCGGGCGGATATCAAGTCGGCCGCTTTCCCCCCGGCTGGGCCGAATGGAACGACCGCTATCGGGATACGGTGCGAGATTTCTGGAAAGGCTCCGCCGCGGCCAAAGACATCGCCCCGCGCCTGTGCGCCTCAGGGGATGTATTTAATCACCTGGGACGACGTCCGTGGGCCTGTGTAAATTTCGTGAACGCACACGATGGATTCACGCTCAATGACCTCGTGAGCTATAACGAGAAACACAATGAAGCGAACGGAGAGGAGAATCGCGACGGCAGCAGTGATAACCGCTCGTGGAACTGCGGTGCGGAGGGCCCCACGGACGATGCGGCCATCAATGCACTTCGCGACCGACAAATGCGCAACTTGTTGGCGACACTATTGCTTTCGCAGGGAACGCCCATGCTCCTCGCGGGAGATGAATTCGCCCGCACTCAGATGGGCAATAACAATGCTTATTGCCAGGACAATGAGATCAGCTGGCTGAACTGGGACCTTAAGGAAAAGGGTAAGTCCCTCATCCAGTTTGTGCAAACCGTTTGCGCCTTACGCCACAAGTATCCGATTTTTCATCGCAACCGTTTCTTGACCGGTGATTTCGATGAGGAGCTGCAGGTCAAGGATGTCACCTGGATCAACGCATCTGGCGTCGAAATGAGATCCCAAGATTGGAGCGACGAGGGCATGCGCTGCTTTGGGATGCTTATCGACGGTCGCGCCCGTCCCACGGGATTGCGCCAACGCGGCACGGAAGCGACCATGTTGTTGGTATTGAACGCTCATCATGATCTGGTGGAATTTACCTTGCCAGAATGCGCAGGGGGAGAGCAATGGAGTCTTGAGCTCGACACCAAGGTGACAATTGCTGTGCACCAGGCGGCAAGCGGCGATGTCTACGGTGTTACGCCGCGATCTTTGGTCTTGTTCAGATTGGTCTCTGACTAACTCGCCTGCCAACTTTGATTGTCGTGTGAGAAATGGCCGACCCGACCAATGTGAATTTGTCCGGCTAGCATGCCAATTCCCATGATCCTATGCTCCTGTCCCGCGTCGAGGGTTCCGCCGATGCCTAACAATTGCGTTCCGCTGGTCCCTAAGGTGATCGTCGGGCCTTCAACGCGGACCGTCGACCCTGCGCTCTGCAGGAGAAGTCCTCGCGCGTCAATTCGCGATTGATGGCAAAGGCCGCACGCGCACCGTCACCTGCCGCCACAATGGAGAGCTGAACGCCCTGTAGAATGTTGCCGGCCGCAAAAATGCCTGGCACGCTCGTCGCCGCCAATTCATCGCAGGCGACTCTGCCATCGTGCATCAACCGACACCCCACCCGTTCAGCAAGGCTCGATTGCTGCCTGCAGGGAGTATCAAAAAATAGGGCGCCCGTTGGCAGACTTGCCCCTCCTTGAAAGACAATCCGGCGCAGTTGTCCTTTGGAGCCAACGAGCCCCGCAATTCTGTCCGTCAGCACCCTGATGCCGTTTGCCTTGAGCAGTTTTAACTGACGTGCGTTTAATTTCGAAGGTCCGTTGCTGCAAAGCGTGAGATTGGAAGACCACGCCGTCATCGCCCGCGCCATGTCGAATCCACGAGTGCCCCTCCCGTAGACCGTGATGGCCTTTCCGCGCATCTCCCAGCCGTCACAATAAGGGCAAGGCAAGACTGTTTTTCCAAAGTAGACGTCAATGCCCGGAATGGATGGCAAATTGTCGAATACGCCGGTCGCCAACAAGAGCTTGCGAGTGCGAACCGACGCAGCACCCGCAATTTTCACCCTCAGCCCATTAGCTCCGCGAAGAACCGCTGTGACCTGCGCGGTGCGGAACCGAACATTTCGATACTGTCGCAGCTGCCGGCGCCCCAGAGCGCGAAAATGATCTTGTCCCTCACCGTCGCGCGTCAGGAATCCATGCACCTGATGGGCCGCCCAGCTTCGGGGTGTTCCATCGTCGCAGACCAGGACTCGGCGTGCGCAGCGTCCCAGGATTAAGACGGCACTCAAACCAGCAGGTCCCGCCCCCACAACCACCACGTCGTATTCACCCTCAGATCGGCGCGCCTTACTCATAAGCGCTTCGCCCGCACGGCACGGATCACAAGCGCATCCTGCACGAACTCCTTTTCGTATTGGCGTCGGCGCGAGCGCCAAAAACCCACGTCCAGCCTTTGCGACATGACTTCATACACGACAACATCATCCCGATCGAGCTTCGCGCCGCATCGTCGCCACAATCCTTGGGCTGGGGCCCGCGTATAGGCGGTTACGCCGCCAAATTCCTTCGCGAGCTGTTTGGCAGTCGAGCGCAATAACGCGCGCGATACTCGTCCCCCGCTTTTCTTGTATAGAGGTAGCAGGATCTGAATTAGATGCATGGGCCTCACCGGTAAGCTCCCTGCCGGCACTAGCGCGGCATGTGCCGACTATGTTTTCCCCGCAGAGACAGAGGCCAGACATACCAAATGCCAATCAGCAGAACAACAGTCAGGATCATCGCGCCTAACGCTGCAAAATGCGCGAATTTCGCGCCTGCCGGCATTTCACTGAATGCATGGCTCATCGTGACAATGAGCTGGAATCCCAGCATGGCCTGAGCACCGGGAAGAATGACCCGCGCCTCGGTGAGCATCTGTTCGATCTTGGTGTGCAAATCCACCTCTGGGTGCCTCCTCATGGGTTTACCGGCCTCATCTTAGACTGACTCCATCCGAGGCCCACCCCGAACCACAGAGCGACTGCCAGGCCGGCCGCAGCGGCGGCGAGCCCGAGGGGATGGGAAATACCCTGCAGGCGTACGACTACGTAAACATCGCTGCCGAGCGCCAGCGCCAATAGCCCCAGTCATTCACGACGCCGTACGGTGCGTGTCCGCAAGCCGCAAGAACTGGATGCAAGAGAAAGCTCGAATGTGCGAAAAGGTCCGGCCCCTGGCCGGCCGGACCTTTAGCATTCACTTAACGTTTGGCTGTGCCCGTTGACCTGCGCTTAGCGTCGTTGCTTGTGTTTTCTTCCTCGTTCAAGCCCATTGTTTCCTTCAACGCCGTTTTGCGCTTGAACATCGTGACGCCGAGCGACTCGGTGTCGACTTTGGCCTTCTTGGCCTTTGGAAACATCTGCCCCTCTTCTTCCTTCACGTGATGATCGATTTGCTCGCCCAGCACGGTCACTTTGGCGTCATACAGATCATCATCCGGGCTCGCAGCTTCAAGTTGGGCAATCAAATCCTTAGCCCCAGCATGTTCGACGAGAGCCTCATCCATGAGGTCAGCGTCCTCGATGGCTTTGCGCACTGCCGGATAGAAAATCTCCTCTTCGAGTTCTGTGTGGATTTTTAGTTCGTTGCAAATCTGTTCGACCAATGCGGCCTTGTCCTCATCGCTACCTTTTTCTTTGAGCTTGTCAAAGTCCGAAAACAGCTTCTTCACCTTTTTGTGATCGGCCACGAGCATGGCAATCGCGTCCTGCTCTTGAGTGTCGCTGGCGGCTTTCTTAGTGCTGGTTGGCATGATCTTTCTCCGTATCTAATGGGATGTGCTGATTCGGCCGCGAGCGACCGGGGCGCATAGGCTAGCTGGCGCGGCGGTGCGAATCAGCCGTCAATGGCGCAATCCGTTGTAGGATTTTGCGTCACGTTCCTTCTAGCTCACCGCGACTAACGCACGTTAAGACACGTGGTTGATCTGCAGCCCGAATTGCCGCCGCAGGCTCGTCTGCGACGGACAGCCGCCGGGTCTGGAATCACGCTACTCGTGGGTCACTCGCCTTGTCGCCCACAGCCTCGGACCTGGATGCGATGTCACGCGACCTTCGTAGCGCGGGGCTTCATACTCAGGAATGCCCATGCCTACCAGCGCGCCGACGCCGGCGAGAACTCCTAATGTGCCGCCGATCACCCGCCGGCGGTCACTCCGACTGTCGCCCCTTCTGGCGCTTTCGTGTCCTTTTGATGTGCAAATTCCCGGGTGCTTTGGCTATCCGGCAGCAGCACGGAGATCGCGGCGCTGGGGCAACCTGGCGGAACTTCGGCGGACGATGCCGCGCAATGTGCGGCTGACTCTACATGTCCACTGGAATTGCAGTAGGAGGGCCACCACAAAAGAGCGTCAATTTGCGCCGTAGCGGGTTGCTGGCTAAGGGTGTTTCGAGCCGCCCTACGAGCTTCCCGCGGCGCGGGCAAACCCCGTTTCCACTGGAAGATCCAAGAGTTCGGCGATGCGGGCCGAAAGTTCCGCGGGCGCCGCAGTGCTCTCTTCCAAGACCGACGACGATGCAAGTTGGCTTATGCGCGCATCTCTCGCGGAAGCTGCAGCACGCCACCCCTGCTGAAAGCCGCGCGCCGCGGATGCGGAAGCGCAAGCCGCGGCATTAAGACCAATCCACGGAGTGAGCAGGCGCGTTGCACTCACGAGAGCGGCTATCCGCCAGGCCTCAGGCTGGCCGATCAACTCTGCCAATGCATGACTGATCAGGCAGGCCAAATGGCCGACGGTACCCTCTTGGTCCATGGCAAGACCGTCCGCACGATCTTTAAAATAGATCTTTAGCCCCGCCTCCACAAGGGACACTGATGCTCGCGCAATATTGTCGCTATCCTGCGATGTGCCCGGTGGCGAGGGAGCGATTCCGCTTTTCCTTAAGTATTGTTCCAACGGGGCCCGACGCAGTCTTGCCTGCAGCGCTCCATCCCAGCGGCTGGCGACCGCCTCGCTCGGAAATATAATGCCCATGAAATAAGTCCGGTGGAATCACGACATCGATGTGCTGTCCGTTCTTATCATGACGGCGCAAGCATTCATAACTTGAAGGGATGTCGATCTCCGGAAATGCGACCTGCGTCTTAAAACCGGCTTCAGACACCTTAAGGAAGAAGCCCTGAGACGGATGGTCTGCGATGGTAATTGAGGCAAGAAAAAGCGGGAAAAGACCACGACGGGCGCTCCTTTTGCAACCTGTGACTACGGCGCGCCAGGAAGTGTCAGATTTCCCGAAGAACAGCCGCGGTAGGTGGCGCCACACTCAGGGCATGCGTATGGCGTGCTTGCGCCGCAAAAAAAAAGCCGGCGAACGGTCCGCCGGCAATTTCGGAGAAAGAAAAGTGCCTTACCTCTGATTCTGGCTCCCGCCGCTCTCTTTTCCAGATTCTTTCGAATCCTCATCATCGGTTTGCACCGCACCTTGTTGCGAACGGCCGGAACCTGACTGGTTCGCCTGGCCCGAACCGCCGCCGCCTTGCGACTGTTGACCGCCCTTCTTACCGGCTTCGCTGGCGCGCTCTCGATCGTTGGCGAAGTTACCCGAACCGCCGGGTTGCTTCGATTGATCGTCGCTGCCGCCACTCTGTTTCTCGTTTCCCATGACGTACACCTCACTTGGATTTAAGGACAGGTCGATTGTGCGGAACGCAGCCTGTGGGCCCAGAGGTCGATCACTGAAAGGTGCGTCAGTATCCGCGCGGTAGGGTGTGAGTAAACGCGCGTGCCGCGGGGCGGCGTCGGTACCCGCACGGGGGGAATCCTGAGGCACAATTCGCAAAGGAGTTTTGATGGAAGGGATCACCTAGCGAGTGCTGTACCCCGGTCTCGTATATCGCGCGCTTAATCGCGCGTCCGTCAACCTCGGGACGGCCCGCGATATGCAAGCCCTGGTCTATCGCGCGGCGCCGCTCGCCACTGTCGGCGTCGAAGCGCCCAGAGTCGCGAGGTATTCGCGGATTTGCTCCCGCTCAAGATGCGAGGCACTCCACCGCGTCTCACAGGTGCACCTTACACTCAAGGCTCTGCTGCTGAGCAGCGCCGCCGCACACGCCGCAACGGACAACGAATATAATCTCTCCTTTGCACACGCTGGGCAGAACATCGGCACTCTTATAGTTGGTTCTTGCATGGCATCTCCGGCTGTCAGGCGACACACAAGAGGGCCCATGGCTAGGGTGCCATGGGCCGCTCACCGTTAGCTTGCGATTTGGATGCGTCGCGGCATGGCTTTGGGTTGTTTGGGGATCGTTACGGTTAAAACTCCATGGTTGCCCGTCGCATTCACCTTTTCGCTGTCCACCGTATCCGGCAACACAAAGCGACGGTGAAACTGCCCGTGTCCGCGCTCGAGGCGGCCCGCTTGCGCCTCCGCGCCTTCCTTGCGCAGCCCTTGCGGGCGTTCACCCGACAAAGTCAAAATGCCCCCGTCCAGGGTCAAATCGACCTTGGCGGGATCGACTCCCGGTAGATCCACATACAGCTCAAATCGATCGGTGTACTCATAAATATCGGCGAGGGGAATCCACATGGCCGTCGCCGAACTGCTATCGTTCTCGCGCGCATTGCCAAACAAACGGTTGATCTCATCCTGCAGGCGCGGCATCACGCCCCATGGATCTTGTCGTATCACAGCACTCATGGCACGACTCCTCTTAGGTTGTGAAAAAGCTCGACCGGCGCAAGACTAGGGTTAGGCGTTTTCTTTTCAAGACCCCGGGGCATTTTTTTTCGGTTGCACCCTTCAGTTGGGGCACCCCAGACGATCCCGCAGTAGTCTACGGGCTACAAGGGATTGGGCTTTTCGATTCTTCATTCACACAAGGTGTACATGCAGGCTATAGCAATCCGACAGCGCAGCAGTCCCGTGTCTCAAATCATGTCCTTTGGCCTCGCAGTACCTCGACGTCTAATCCGGCTCAGCCCGGCACGCCGCCATCCCATAGCGACGAGCCATTGGGCGGCCCCCACGCCTATCGGTACCTTTCTCTGCAATCCGCATGGTCCGCACTCACACAATGTTGATGCGCTGCACTGCCCGGGCCTCATCCAAAGCGATGAATACATCCTCCGGCAGCAGCAAGCGCTGTCGCCTGGCATCCGTCAGACGCCAGGGCGAGCGCGACTTGGCGGTCATACGGCGTCGCAGGAACCTTTATGAGAGCCCTCATCTTTGATCTCGATGGCACGCTCGTCGACTCGGTTTACCCTCACACCCTGGCGTGGCAGCGGTCCTTGCTCGATTTCGGCCTCTCGTGCTCGGCTTGGGCAATTCACCGGCGTATCGGTATGAGCGGCAAGCTATTGGTCAAGACCATCGCGCGTGAGCAGCACCGCCGCTTAAGCGCGTCGGATATAGAGAAATTGGGCCGACACCACGCGCAGCTATTTCACAAACTCGCTCCGATCGGCATCCCGCTCCCGGGCGCAGTGAGATTATTAGCCTTCCTGCGTAAATCGAAGATCCCGCATGGAATCGCCACCTCGGGGAAACACGCTGAGATCAAGAGCTCATTGAAATCACTTTCATTGCGTCCAGCCACAATCGTTATCGATGGGGACATGGTGAGCGAGGTTAAACCTGAGCCTGATTTGTTCCTGCTCTGCCAGCAAAGCCTAAACGTAAAGCGTGCCGATTGCTTGGTTGTTGGCGATGCGATATGGGACATTCATGCGGCGCGGCGCTCCGGTATTCAGTCCGTGGGACTACTCAGCGGCGGGTTCGGAGAACAGGAGTTGTACAACGCTGGCGCAATGCGCGTCTACCGGGACGCGAACGCCCTTCATCAGGCAATCAATGAGTTGGGTTTCGAATAGAGCCAGCGCAGACCCTGCAGCTAGCGTCGACGCCACGGGACAAGGATCACGAGCGCGACCACAGCCGCGATTGCGATGTTGAGTCCTTTGGAAGTCAAGGCTCTCTGGACTAATTGTGTGCCGAGCACCGTACGCGTTGGAACCTGATCCAATTCGTGCCCCAGCGCTGCGCGACTGGCACGCATCTTTCCAATAGCTCAACTAGTGATTCACTCATGCGGTGCTGCCGCAGGGCTTTTAATGGCCGCTAGATCAAGCGGAATCTCAGACCCAATATTCGCAAAAGGAGATGAACCCTTCATCAAGAGCCGCGCTACGTATGCGCACACACCGGTGACAAGCCCCAGGCACCGACGATTATCCAAGCAGCGCGAATGCGATACGGGGTGTCCCATTCAGTGATAATCACGGCCACACATACGAACCCAAGCAGTAACAGCAGGGATGCCACGCCAATCGCAGCCTCGACGATGGCAGCGTTCATTTCATTGCGGAAAGTGATGAGATCCAGGCGTGCCAACTGCGCATAGTCAGCGAGCCGCCGATTGAAGAACGAAATGAGAATCTGTGCTTTGCGGATTGATAAGAACATTGTGCTCTTCGGTTGATAACCGCTATTCACACACACCGAATCATCAGCCGCGTCCCGGCTCTGGCAAAACTCGCCTGATCAACGATGTGCAACGGGCAAACCGTTCTCCCCTCCGATAACCACCTCGACGCGTCGATTCAGCTGCCGGCCGCCCGAATCGTCATTGCTGGCCACTGGATACGCCTTGCCGTAGCCTTCACTGCCTATTCGCGAGAGGGATCCACGCCTCGAGACAACAATGCGGACTTGACTGCGTCAGCACGGCGCCGCGAAAGATCTTCGTTGTACGCGTCAGGTCCGACACTATCGGTGAATCCGTCCACCTGCACGCGCCGCTCAGGATGTGCGGCTAGGAATTGTGCGAGCTGCTCGAGTTTTCGGCTCGCTGCGGGTTTCAATTCGGATTTCCCCGTATCAAACAGTACGTCCCCTAAGGTCAAGACCGCGCCGCGCGGGGTCGAAGTCGCCTTGAGTGCATCCAGCTCTGCCTGTGCCCGAGCCGCTTCTTGCGCGGCCCTACTAGCATCGAAAGCTCCACAACGACAGCTCCCCGACTCTAGCAAAGCGCGGCCACGGCGTTAGCCGTCAACCATCGACACGGGCAGGCACATTTTTGATGCCCAAAAAAGCTGACGAAATGATCTCAGGCGATAGTGATACTCGACTCAGCTCGCGGAATGAATATCATCGGACCTTAGCCAGTTATTTCCGGACCCTTTGGAAGTGGCATATGGGCCTCGAGAATCGTCCCGGTGGCGCCGATTCGGAGCAGCTCGACAGTTCCTCCGAGCGCACGAATTCGATGCTTCATTGAAGTCATTGCGTTCGCAGCTCCCACTTCAATTCCCCCGACCATGTTGGGGACCCCATCGTCGGTAAAGCGCATCGTGATTCCGCCATCTTCAATCTGAAGATTAATACCGGCGGTCTTCACGCTGCCCCGGTTGAAAATCATGGTGATCGCCTCTTGAGCGACCCGAAACAACGCTGTTAATGCGGCAGGTTGGAAAAATGGCTCTGCCGCCGGATAGCTCTCGGTCAGCTTTGCCCCCGAACCTTCGCTCGCTTGCTTTAACTGCCACTTCAAGGCCGCAAAGAGGCCAAAGTTGTCTAAGATACTCGGGCGTAACTCCTCGAACATACGTCGGCTCAATGCAATTGCCGACTCCAGAGTTTTTCTGCCACGCTCCAGGTGTTCGAGAATAGGCAAATCAAGTTCTGGTAAGCGCTGTCGCACCGACGTGAAATCCATAGCCGCGGAAACCAGGAAGCCGCCTAGGTCGTCATGTATTGCTCGCCTCAGTGCCTCTCTTTGTGTTTCCGTTTCG
>Ga0193726_1002346_pt1 | contig 13000 bp, 10 predicted proteins | sample H2c1metaG_FD_144928 | JGI IMG/M metagenome (GOLD analysis project Ga0193726, IMG submission 144928) | Soil microbial communities from a riparian zone of the East river system, Colorado, United States - H2c1 | ecosystem: Environmental > Terrestrial > Soil > Riparian zone | place: USA: East River... | reverse complement strand
CGCGTAGCGGCCACTGCCGAAGGCGCGGCGCGCACCATCCGTTACCAGCCGCTGCACACCGAGACGGGTCTGCTTTATCTTGACTGGGTTACGCAGAACCGGGCGCGTGTCGACACCTTGAGCCACGGCCGCCTGGGCTATATTCATCTGCCCGACATGGGCGATGCGGGAATTCGCGAGTTCATCAAGTGGTGGTATCCGCAGGTCCGCAAGGAAGGCCTGGTCGTCGACGTGCGCGACAACGGCGGCGGTAATGTCTCGGAAATGCTGATCGAACGCTTGGCGGGCGCTTTGCAGGAGACGCGCTTCGTGCGCAATCATGAGGCTACCGGCACGTATCCCAGTGTGGTGCAGCCTGGCCCCAAGATCGCATTGGTCAACGAAGGTACCTCGTCGGACGGCGATATTTTCTCTTATCAATTTCGGCAATGGAAAATCGGCCCATTGATCGGCAAGCGCACCTGGGGCGGCGTGGTGGGGATTACCGACCACGGAACTTTACTCGACGGCGGCAAGGTGTTTGTGCCAGAGTTCGGTACGGCGGATGAAAACGGTCGTTGGATTATCGAAGGACATGGTGTCGATCCGGACATCGTGGTCGAACAGGATCCGGTCGCCGTATTGAAGGGACTTGACCCCCAATTGGAGCGCGGTATTCAGGAACTTTTGAAGCTTTTGCCGGCGAATCCGGGCGGCTTGCCGCATCGACCCGCCTCACCCGTCAAATCCGAGGTGCATTGAACGTGTCGGAACTCGCCTCTGTGGGTTTGGCGCGAGTGACCGATGCCCGCGAAATTGCGGAAATGTCCCGCGATCTCATCGAGCAGGGGTTGACCTGGTCGTGGACGCCGGCGCGCGTGCAACATTTTATCTCAGGGCCCGAATCGTCCGTCGTTGTCGCGCGCCGCGAGCAACGGATTGCGGCATTCGCCATCATGCATTTCGGCGACGACGTCGCGCATTTAAACCTGCTGGCGGTTGCGCCGGAACATCGGCGTCAGGGCATCGGATCCCAGCTGATGGACTGGCTGACCAGGACCGCGCTCGAAGCCGGGGTGTTTCGCATCAATCTCGAATTGCGGACCCACAATGAGGCGGCGCGAATTTTCTATGCGCGCTTGGGCTTCGATCAACTGGGTGTTGTCCAGGGCTACTACCAGGGCCGCGAAGCGGCACTGCGCATGTCGCGGCACTTGGCCAAGACTTGAGGCTACATCGAGGCGGAGCGGGCGTGCCCGGTAGCCTTGCTGTCACCGCCCTGGTCAGTTTGTTGAGCCCGCGTTTTAACCGTACCCAACGGGAAAACCACCGTCACCCGGCATCCGCGGCCGGGGCCGGTCTCGACGCCCATTTCACCGGCGGCGTCCCGCACGCGATCGGCGACGCTCCATAGGCCGAATCCGTGCGCGCGCGGTTCGAACAAACTCAGTTGCCACTCGAATCCGACGCCGCGATCTTCCACGACGGCGCGCAGTTCCTCGCGATTGCGCGTTATCGTGACCGCCGCCGCTTGCACGCCGGCGTGCTTGACGACGTTGCGCAACAGTTCCCGAATGACCTTGAACACGAGTACCCGCAAATCAATGTCGATCCCTGTTTCATCCGCGGCGACATTTAATTCAACCTGCAGATTGTCCTTGCTTCGCATGTAGACGCTGAGCCATTTGAGCGCCGGCTCCAAACCCAGCTCATACAGGCCGGGCGGACTCAAATCGGCAATCACCCGTTGCGCAATGGCCTGCACCTCGCGCACGGTATTGGTCGCCTCGCCGAGAAGCAGGCGAATTTCGGGCGGCGAACGCGCCACCAAGGCACCCAGGGTCATCGACAGTCCGACCAGCTGCTGGCCAATGCCATCGTGCAGATCCACGGCAGTTGCGCGGCGCGCCCGCTCTTCGGCGCCCACCAATTCGCGCGCATAGAGCTTCAATCGCTCCTGTTTTTGGCGCAGCTGTTCATTGAGCGCGACCAGCTCCGTCACATCGCGCGCAACGCCCCAGACCCGTACCAGCTTGCCCTGTTCGATGACGCCGCGAAATCCGGTGATGTAGGTGAGCCGCTGTGATTCAGCCGCCATGGTGAATTGAAGTCCGTCCATGGAATAGCCCTGATGCGAGGCTGCGCCCAAATGATCTATGAACGTTCGCACCCAGGGCGCGTCGCTGCGCCACTGACGCGCATCCGCGTCTGACAGGCCCATCTGCCGATTCAAACGCTGATAAGTCAGGTTGCTTTCGGCAACGTACGCATGCGTTTGCAGCCAGGCGATTTGATCGGCCACCGGAAGATGGGGATCCAAGGGCTGGGCCAGTTCAACCCGCCACACGGCCTCGGAACTGTATTCGATGAAGTTGCGATACCGCTCATCGCTGGTGTGCAACAGTTGAAACGTATTGCGCTTCTCGAGCAGCACGACCGTGAGCAGAAAATTAATCACGACGAGGGTCGCAAGATACAGTTGGACGGCGCCGACGCGCACGAAGGGACTAGAATCGCCCGCAAAGGGTCCGAGGCCGCGGCTCGCGAAATATGACACCAGGATGGCTGTCGCGGCAGTGAGGATCGATGACCATCGCGGCGGCATGCGAAATGCCGCGATCACCACGAATGCCAATATCACAAACGGCATATCCAGGATGGTCGTGGCGCCACCGGGCGGCGCCGAGAACACCCAGCTCGTCATGGCCAGCATCCCAAAGCCGATGAACATCATTTCGACGGCGGGCCCTGCCGGCGCGGAAAGCTCCCGGGCGCGCAAGCGCACCGCCCAACCCATCACGATCGGCGCAATGCACAGTGAGCCCAGCCAATTCCCAGCCCACCATAGCTGCCATTCACGCAGATACTCCGGTCCACCGAACACGTGAGTCGTGCCGAAGGCCCCCAGCACCGCGCTGGCCGCCGAACCGATCGCAACCGAGCCGATGAACACCAACACGTTTCGCAGCCGCGGCGCTCGCGGCGTCGAAATCAGTCGTGAGGCAATGAATGCGCCGACCATGCCGTCGATCGAGTTGGCAAGCACGAAGGGCAGGTAGCCTCGTAAAGTGAAATGCTCGGAATGCGCGGCGTCGGCCGACAATTCGACGATCAGTTGTACCGCCAGGATCCAGGCCCAGCGGCGGCGCGGTGCAAGCCATAGCGCCACGAACAAAAGACCGGCGGCCGGCCAGATAATCGTTAATGTCTCGGCGCTCTCATGCAGGACCAAGCCCATCCACACGAGAATCAGGTATAGCGCCGCAAAGACAACCAAGGTGAGCGCGCCCTTGGCATTTCCCTGGCGCATGAAATCCCATTCGAGCCCGGGTTGCCGGTCGGCGAGCGCGGTCGGCGTCACGTTAGGACCTCCCTGTATTGAGGTGATTGTGCGCCTGTTTCTTGCAATACTCCAAAGGTAACATGGCCGCTAAAAGCACCACCCGCATATTCGGCGCGACTCGGCGACACGTCGCCTGCGTCGGCCAGGGAACGTGGAAAATTGAGGGCTCGGCCGCCGCCGGCGCCATCTCGGCGCTGCGACGCGGACTCGATCTCGGCCTGACCCACATCGACACGGCAGAGATGTACGGTTCCGGGACCTCGGAAAGAATTGTCGGCCAAGCCATCGCGGACAGGCGCGACGAGGTTTTTTTGATCTCCAAAGTGCTGCCGGGCAATGCCTCGAAAAACGGCACGTTGTCCGCCTGCGAAAAGTCGTTGGCGCGCCTGCGCACCGACCGGCTGGATTGCTACTTGCTCCATTGGCGAGGGAACTTTCCTCTGGAGGAAACGATTGCCGCGTTCGAAACGCTCGTGCAACAGGGCAAGATATTGTCCTGGGGCGTCAGCAATTTCGATGTCGAGGACCTTGACGAGGTGGCCTCGATCGCCGGCAAGGGCCACCCGGCATGTAATCAGGTGCTGTACCACCTGCAAGAGCGCGCGATCGAACATGCCGTACTTCCCTGGTGCCGCAAGCACGGCAGTGCGGTGGTCGCCTACACGCCCTTCGGCCAATCGCCGCGGATCTTCGACGGTGGATCAAAGCAGAGCGGCGTGCTGCGCGAGATTGCCGATGCACATCAGGCGACACCCAGGCAGGTTGCATTGCGCTTTCTGCTGCGCCATGCCGAGACCTTTGTGATTCCAAAGGCGTCCGATGTTTCGCATGTGAGCGAGAATGCCGGGGCTGGTACGCTGGAATTGAGCGAGTCCGACATTGCGAGGATTGACGCGGCATTCCCGCTCGGAAAAGCGCAGCGCGGATTGCCGATGATCTGGACCGCCGGTCAACGCAAAATGTGCGGCCCGACCGCATCGACAGTCGCTGTTCCGGTCAACGCCAATGTCACGCGCAGTTCATTGCGCATGATTTCGATCGCCTTGGTGACGCCGGCCTCCCCCGCCGCGGACAGCGCATAGAGAAAGGATTTGCCGATGAGCGCCCCGCGCGCACCAAGCGCCAGTGCCTTCGCGATGTCCTGACCGGAGCGCACACCGCCGTCGAACATCACCTCGCAGCGTCCGGCAACCGCGTCGACAATTTCGCTCAACACCGAGATCGACGAGGCAGCCCCGTCAAGCTGGCGCCCGCCGTGATTGGATACGACGATGGCGTCCGCGCCGGCGGCAACGCCGAGACGCGCGTCCTCAGCATCGAGCACGCCTTTCAAAATGAGTTTTCCCGGCCAGCGGCTGCGCACCCATTCGACATCGCGCCAGTTGGCTGAAGCGTCGAATTGGGTCGCAATCCACTCGGCCAGCGTATTGATTCCACTGGAACCGCCGATGCGGCCCACCAAGTTGCCGAATGTGCGTCGTTTGCCGAACAGCACACCGAGTGCCCAGGACGGTTTCGTCGCCACGTCCCAGGCATTGCGCAGCGTCAATCGAGGCGGAATCGTCAGTCCATTGCGCGGATCGCGGCGCCGCTCGCCGATGACCTGCAGATCGAGCGTGAGCATGAGCGCCGAACAATGTGCCGCCGCGGCTCGATCGATGAGTTCTTGATTGAAGCCCCGGTCCCTCATCAGGTATTGCTGGAACCAGAAAGGTTGCGGAGTGGCCGCGTGCACGTCTTCTATCGAGCAGATTGACATGGTGCTGAGGCAGAACGGAATACCGCAGGCGGCAGCCGCCCTTGCGCCGAGAATTTCGCCGTCCGCGTGAAACAGCCCGGCAAGCCCGGTCGGCCCGATCCCCAGGGGCATGGAAACGGGCGAGCCCAAGAGAGTCGTGGCCAACGATATTTTCGACACATCGACCATCACTCGTTGCCGAAAGGTCATGGCGTCGAGATCCGCGGCGTTGCGTCGAATCGTGCGTTCATCGTACGAGCCGCCGTCGGCGTAATCGAATATCGCGCGCGGTATGCGGCGCTTCGCAAGTTCGCGCAGATCCTCAATATTAAGAACCATTGGCATGGGCGTACGACCTCTTGTCGGCACAAGATACCTCATTCGCGGCCGGGTTGCCGCCGTCAGGGATTGTGCCAGGCGCCCATGCGACCCGGCCCGGTGCGCAGGCATCGGGCCGGGAGATCACCAACGATTTAGCGCCGGAATCGGCGCGGACGGATCAGAGCGCGAGCCACACGTCGATGCCGCCGTGCTTGGTGCACGCGCGATTCCGATCTCGTGTGGCCGTAAAAAAGCCGTCGTGACAGCGCGCTGATGAGTGCGGGTGATCGTGACGGTAGCGCTCAGCCGGATCATCGGCTTTTCGATCGTCGCGGTGCTCATCTTTATGATCATCTCGATGCTCATCGGCGCGCATCGCGCGGTGCTCGTCAGGCCGTTCTTGTGCGCTCACCAGCGCCGGGGCCAACCCGGTCATCGCAAACGCGGATAGGGCGAGTAGAGTCGGTTTCCAAAAGTGTCGGTGCATGACGCCATCCTCATCGGTGGAAAGGGAGACGATGCTATGAATGGCAACAGCAGACGGCAATCGCCGGCTGCTTACATCGCGTGTCGGTGCTAGCCTACGTGCCGGGTGCTAAGCTTTAGGGCCCTTAGGGAGATCCACGTTGCGAATAAATAGAACATTGATCCGCGGCGCCGCACTGGCGCTGATCTCGGGTCCGGCAATCGCGGCCGCCGGCCCCGCCGCCGGAAACGTCGACACGGCGCGGCTGCAGCAGGCGGACCATGAGCCGCAGAACTGGTTCACGGGCGGCCGCGATAAGGACGGCACGTATTACTCTCCGCTGACGACGATCGACGCCAACAACGTCAAGCAGTTGGGTTTCGCCTGGAGCTACGATTTGGGCGGGCCGCAGCGCGGCCAGGAAGCCACGCCTCTGGTCATCGATGGCGTGATGTACACATCGGGAACTTGGGGCTATGTCTACGCGGTGGACGCCGCCAGCGGAAAGGAGCTGTGGCGCTATGATCCGAAGGCCGATTTCTTCATGGGGAGAAATCCCTGCTGTGATCTCGTCAATCGCGGCGTCGCCGTTTGGGGCGGCAAAGTATTCGTCGCTTCCGTGGACGGACGCCTGCATGCGCTGGATGCCGCCAGCGGCAAAAAAGTCTGGGAAGCCGACACCATCATCGATCGCAAACTGCCCTACTCCAGCACCGGCGCACCGCAGATCGCCGGCAGCGTGGTAGTCATCGGCAACAGCGGCGCGGATATGGGGCATGGCGCCGTACGTGGGTACATATCCGCGTACGACCTGGAAACGGGCGCGCTCAAGTGGCGCTTCTTCACGGTTCCTCCCGCCGTGGGCCAGCCCTATGAAAATCCGGAATTGGCTGCAGCGGATAAGACCTGGGATCCGCACCGCAAACCGGAGTTCAAAGGCGGTGCGACGGCCTGGGATGGACTTGCCTACGATGCGAAACTGAATCTTCTGTATTTCGGCACGGCGAACGCAGCGCCTTACGATCTTCGGCAACTGGGCCCTAGACGGCTCGATGCGCTGTATGCCACCTGCATCATTGCGGTGGATGCGACCACGGGGCGCATGGCTTGGTACTACCAGGAAACGCCGCACGATAGCTGGGACTATGACGCTGTACAAAAAATGGTGCTGGCCGACATCATGGTCGATGGCGCTCCGCGCGCAGTTCTCATGCAGGCGTCAAAAAACGCCTTCTTTTACGTGTTGGACCGCAAGACCGGCAAATTGCTGTCGGCCAAGAACTATGCATTCATGAATTGGGCGACGCATGTCGACATGAAGACCGGAAGACCGGTGACCACCCCGCAATCCGTTTGGTACGACACTGCCAAAATCACCTACCCTTCATGGTTCGGCGCGCATACCTGGAACCCGATGTCCTATAGCGCGCAAACGCACCTGGCCTATATCCCCGTCATTGATGTGCCGACGATCTGGGTCGACATGTTGCATAACGGCAGCAAGGTGAAATACGTCGAAGGCTTCTTTACGGTTCAGGGCATCATCCCCGACGACACTTACGATTCAAAGGATGCCACGCGTCTGTTCGGCCCGGTGCCGGATGAACCGGCGGTCAAAGCCATGCGCCACGTCAAGCCTGTGCGAGAACTGATTCGCGCCTGGGACCCGGTTGCTGAAAAAGTGGTTTGGGAACACGAAACTTCGTCCGGCATACGCGGCTATGACGGCGGCGTGATGTCGACCGCGGGCAACCTGGTGTTCCAAGGCCGTGGGAGCGGCGAGTTATGGGTCTATGCGGCCGATACGGGCAAAGTCTTGAAGGTGCTGAAGACCGGCAGCCACATCATGGCGGCGCCCATGACCTATGCGATCAACGGTGAGCAGTACGTCGCCGTTCAGGTCGGTTACGGGGGCACGCCGATCACGGTGGGCCCCATCCCACCGAGCAGCGCGGCCCTCAAGTATCAAAATACCAATCGAATCATCGCCTTCAAACTTGGCGGAGGCGCGGTGCCTACTCCGCCGCCGCGAATCGAGCCGGCCTTCCCGAAACCGCCCGAGCAAAAGGCCACTCAGGCGCAGATCGATGCGGGCGAACTGAAATTCATCGAGCAATGCACGCGCTGCCACCAACTTGGCCCCAGCAGCACACCCGATCTTCGAAAGCTCAACGACGGCCTGCATGTCGCCTTCAAGGATATTTTGATGCGCGGCGCGTTGGCACCTGCCGGCATGGAACGCTTCAACGACATATTGAGCGACCAGGATGCCGACAACGTGCATGCCTACTTGATCGAGCAGAGTTGGATCGCTTACCGTGCGCAGGAGAGCGCCGGCGCGGGGAAATAAAAAAATAATGCTTCAGCCAGGACTCATGATGGATCGGCCGCTGCTGATTTCCTCGATCATTGAGCACGCGGCGGCGCAGAACGGCGAGACCGAAATCGTCTCGCGCGAAACGCACGGTCCGGTATTCCGCTATACGGTTGCCGACTGCGCGCTGCGGGTCGGCAAGCTCGCCAACGCCCTCGCCGATTTGGGCCTGCCTCCCGGCTCGACGGTGGGAACCCTGGCTTGGAACAACCATCGCCACGTCGAGATCTACTACGCCGTCTCGGGCAGCGGTTTGGTCGTTCATACCTGCAATCCCCGCCTGCATCTTGAGCAGCTGATCTACATCGTGAATCACGCCGAAGACCAGGTGTTTTTTTTCGACACGAGTTTTGCGCCGCTGATCACGGCTATCGCCCGCGGTTGCCCGAACATCAGGGCGTGGATATGCATGACGGATGAAGAGAACATGCCGGCGCTCGAAGCGGTCCCAAACGTCTATTGCTACGAAACGCTGATCGCGACGCAGAGCGGAGAATTTCCGTGGCCGCAGTTCGACGAACGCGCGAGCGCCGCCATCTGCTACACATCGGGCACCACCGGGAATCCAAAAGGCGCGCTGTATTCGCATCGAGCGATTGTTTTGAATGCCATGACCATCTGCATGCCCGGGCTGCTGTGCCTGTCGCCCAGAGACACCATGCTTCCCGTGGTGCCGATGTTTCACATCAACGGATGGTGCGCGCCGTATGGATGTTTGATCGGTGGCGCGAAACTGGTCTTGCCCGGAGCGCGGTTGGACGGCGCCGGTCTTTACGAAATGATGGAAAACGAAAAAGTCACGGTGAGCGCCGGTGTGCCCACCGTCTGGCTGCAGCTGCTGCATTACGTCGAACAGCATCATCTGAAATTTTCAAGTTTGCGGCGTGTCATCTCCGGCGGCTCCGCGGTGCCGCTCGCCCTGATTGCGAAGTTTGACGAACTCTATGGCATCGAAGTGCGGCAGGGCTGGGGCATGACAGAGACCACGGCGGCGGCAACCATGAGCTGCGCGGCGGCGGAGCAGGCGGAGTGGGTCCCGGCGCGCCGGCACGCCGCTGCCGCCAATTGCGGCAAGGCGGTGTTTGGCATCGACATCAAAGTCGTGGGCGAGGATGGCGAGACGTTGCCGCGCGACGGCAAGTCGCAAGGCGAACTCATGGTGCGCGGACAGTGGATCGTCAGCGCCTACTACAAGGGCGGCGACTCGCCACTACGGGACGGGTGGTTTCCGACCGGTGATATCGCGACCATCGATTCGCGCGGCATCTTGCAGATACGAGACCGCGTCAAGGACCTGATCAAGACCGGCGGCGAGTGGATCAGTTCGATCGATTTGGAAAATACCGCCATCGGCCATCCGTCGGTAGCCGCCGCGGCCGTCATCGGCGTGAAGCATCCCAAATGGCAGGAGCGGCCGCTGCTGTTCGTGGTTCGCAAGCCCGGACACAGTTTGGAGCCGCAGGATATTCTCGCCTTTCTGGCCGACCGCGTGGCGAAATGGTGGGTGCCCGAAGAGGTCATATTCTTGGAATCGCTGCCCGTAGGCGGCACGGGCAAGGTCCAAAAAGCGCTGCTCCGGGAGAGATACGGAAATATTTTCGACTAACAGCGGAGCATCCATGAACCGACACTTCTCTCTCGCCGCCGCTCTGAGTCTCGCACTATGGCCCGTCTGCACGCTGCGCGCGGCCGATGATCCGCCCGCCGATCCGTCGCTGGCCCGCGTGAGCGACACCGTGAAGCACGATGCAAAAGTGGTCGCTGATGCGGCGAAGGAGGGGGCTAAACAAGTCGCGGTGGCCGCCAAAGAGGTGGCACACGAAGTGGCCGCCACCACCAAGGAAGGTGCCCAGGAAGTCGCGGCGACGGCGAAACGGGGTACGGAAAGGGCCAAGGCCGCGGTGAACGGAGAAAAGACGCCAACCCCGCCGGCAAAGCCCGTGCACAAGCCTCCCAGTCCGGAAAAGACGCCCTCCCCTTAAAGATTCAGCCTCGCGCGTCCATGCCGCTAACTCAGGGCGTACAAATACTCCACGAATGAGGCAACCGCTCCGTCCAAGCCCTGGACTTTCGGATTGGTCGATTCGATCAAATAGTATTCATCTGGAGCATGTGCGCCGGTCCCGTGGCCCAGGCCGAAATGGCCCGCCGGCATACTCAAGGGTGCGTCGGTGAACACATAGCCGGGCCAGGATCCCGCGGAACGCGGCCATAGTTGCGGATCAACCCCGAGTTTTCGATAGGTCGCCAGCTGCGTTTGAATCAACTTGCTGCCGCCATCGGTTTGGGTCGGGTTGTAGCCGCCGCTCATATTGACCTCGATATCGCCAAATCCCCGTTTCGCGAGATGCGCTTTGAGCTTGGCGAGCGTGTCGGCCGCCGTCATGCCCGGCACCAGGCGCATATCGATCTTCGCCACCGCCTTGTGCGGCAGTACGGTTTTGCCGCCGGGTCCGGTGTAGCCCGCCACCAATCCTTCGATGTTGATGGTCGGCCGCGACTCGAGCAGCATCAGTGAGTCGACCCAATTCTTGTCGTGCACCCAGTGCTGTACGCCCAGCGCCTTCTTCACGGTGCTCTCCGCGGCCTTTGCCGCGTGGTCCTTGATCATTTGCTCCTGCGCCGCAGTCAGCGGTTTCGCCTTGTCGAAAAAACCCTCGACGGCAGGCGTGTGCCCATCTTTTTCGACCAGTGTGTTCAATGCCTGCACGAGATGCCAGGAAGGAGAGTCGACTTGCGCCTCGAGACTCGAGTGCACATCGTGCGCAGGGCCCCGGCCCCACTTCTCGCCGCTCGAGATCAGTTCCAACTCGACCACGCCTTTGGCGCCCAGGGACACCTGAACGCCGCCATCGCGATCCTGGCCGGCCTCCGGCATGAAGACGCCTACGCACTTCTTCAGTTCCGCCATGACCTCGGGATTGCTGATCACTTCCTGAAAATGCGGCGAGGCAATCTCCTCCTCGCCCTCGCACACCAGCACCAGATTGACGGGCAGCTTTTTTCCCGCCGCTTTGAACGCCATCAGCGCGCTTAAGAAAGAATTCTCCGGACCCTTCTGATTGACCGCGCCGCGGCCCATGCAAACGGTCCCCAAACCCTCTTTTTGAACCAGACGCGCCTCCAGCGGAGGCGAACTCCATTCCTCCGGCACGAATTGTTTCACGTCATACATGAAGTAAATCGCCATGGTGGTGCCGGCGCCCGCATCGATCTTGCCGAATACCCCTGACTTGCCCGACGTCGGTACGAGTTTCACACCGGTAAATCCCGCATCCTGGGCCAGCTTCGCCATGTACTCGGGGCCTTGAGGAAAATTCCTGTTCTCGGCGGCAATCGAGGGCAACGCGATCCAATCCTGCAAACGCTTGAGGTTCGCGGCGTGCATCTTCGGGATCTGAGCCAACACCGCTGCCTTGTCTGCATCTTTCGCCGGTGCAGCGGCAAACACCCCCATCGGAACCGCCGCCAGGGCCGCACCGGATACGGCGCCCTGTACAAAATCACGCCTACTCGAGTCCAGGTCTTGTTCCTTCGCCATCCGCTTCTCTCCCATGTGAGCGATTTAAAAATACAGGGTGCGAGAATAGCAGCCCCGCAACGGCCGGCGTCTAAAGAACTTGCAAATGAGTCCGGTAGTACGCACCGCGCTCGGCGTAATTCTCCGCCACTTTGAGCAGATTCTCGCGCTCCTCAGCGGTGAGTTCACGCACGACCTTGGCAGGCGCGCCAATGATCAGACAGCCGTCGGGAAATGCCTTGCGCTCGGTGATGAGCGCACCGGCGCCGACCAGACAGCCTTTGCCGATGCTGGCGCCGTTGAGCACGATCGACTGGATGCCGATCAAGGAGCCGTCGCCCACCGTACAGCCATGCACCATGGCTTGATGACCGATCGACACATTTGCGCCGATCGACAGTGGAAACCCGGGATCCGTGTGCAGAACGCCGCCGTCCTGCACATTGCTGTTCGCGCCGATGCTGATGGTCTCGTTATCGCCCCTTAGCGTCGCACCGAACCATACGGTCGATCTCTCGGCCAGAATCACTTTGCCGACAACCGTCGCATTCGGAGCGATGTAAGCGCTTGGCGCCACTATGGGCGAATCATCGCCCAGTCTGTACACGGCCATGCACACTTCTCCAGAAATTGATCAGCCTCGCCCGCTGCTCTGAAGGCTGCGAATGTCCGTGACCCAGGGCAGCGCCGAATGAAACCAGATCTGGCGTTTAGCGGACAGCGCCGCTCGTTGAGTGAGCGTGCCGACTCGCAGGCCATAGCTCTGCGGATTCTCTGCGTCGGCCGCATAAATCGGCGTCCCGCAGTTGGCGCAAAATGCCTGCGCGCGTCGGTTGCCGCTTTCCGCCGTCTTGATATAGATCTTCGGCATACCCGACAGCAAAACAAAACTCGCGGCCGGCGTGGGCACGCTGACACGATACGCCGTGCCGGTCAGTGTCTGGCAATCGGTGCAATGGCAGATATTCACCTGGTCCGCATTAATTTCCGCCTCGTAGCAAATCTGTCCGCAGTGACAACGTCCATCAACTTTCATTGCGCCCTCCTCACAGGCATCCCGACATCATCCCGCCGACTGCGGGTCGCGCGCAACACCGGCGTGCCGGGCTATCATCCAGTCATGGACGAGACTGATCCGCTGAGTGAGCTGCCGGGCGACCCGATCGCCGCCGCGCCCGCATCGGCGGAGCCGCCGCAGTCCTTGGTTGCAGGGCTGCTGCGGCTGTGGGCATTGAGAAGGGTCGGCCCGGTTTCCACTC
>Ga0193726_1002345_pt1 | contig 13004 bp, 8 predicted proteins | sample H2c1metaG_FD_144928 | JGI IMG/M metagenome (GOLD analysis project Ga0193726, IMG submission 144928) | Soil microbial communities from a riparian zone of the East river system, Colorado, United States - H2c1 | ecosystem: Environmental > Terrestrial > Soil > Riparian zone | place: USA: East River... | reverse complement strand
TGCAACCCCTAGGAGTGTCCGTGCCGAGTACCGCGAAGCGGCTGGTCATCGTCGAATCGCCAGCCAAGGCGAAGACGATCTCCGGCTATCTCGGTCCGGGTTACGTCGTCGAGGCCAGCTTTGGCCACGTCCGCGACCTGCCGCGCAATGCGGCGGACGTGCCGGCGAAGTACAAGGGTGAGTCCTGGGCACGATTGGGCGTCGACGTCGACAACGGGTTCAACGCGCTCTATGTCGTGAGTTCCGACCGCAGGCAACAGATCGCGAAGCTCACCAAACTTGCCAAGGAGGTCGACGAGATCTTCCTTGCGACCGATGAAGACCGCGAGGGCGAAGCCATCGCCTGGCACCTGCTCGAGACGATCAAGCCCAAGGTGCCGGTCAAGCGCATGGTCTTCCACGAGATCACGAAGCTGGCCATCCAGGCCGCGGTCGCGAACCCGCGTGAAATCGACCGCGCGCTCGTCGACGCCCAAGAGGCGCGGCGCATCCTCGACCGGCTGTACGGCTATGAGGTCTCACCGGTGCTGTGGAAGAAGGTCGGCCGCGGCACGTCGGCCGGCCGTGTTCAGTCGGTCGCAACCCGGATCGTCGTCGACCGCGAGAAGCAGCGCATGGCGTTCCGGTCGGCCAATTACTGGGACATTTCCGCGACGCTCGCGACGTTGCGCGCCGGTTCGGGTTCGGGCTCTGGTTCTGGCTCGACGGACGCCGCCGAGCCACGTTCGTTCAGCGCGACGTTGGTTGCGCTCGACGGTGATCGGGTCGCCTCCGGTAAGGACTTCGATCCCGCGACCGGTGCCGCCCGCGGCTCTGTCGTGCACCTGGACGAGCAGGGCGCGCGGGGCCTGGCCGCTCGACTGCATGGTCAGCCGTTCCAGGTCAACCGGGTCGAAGAGAAGCCCTACCGGCGCCGGCCGTACGCACCGTTCATCACCTCCACCCTGCAGCAGGAGGGCTCCCGCAAGCTCCGGTTCTCGTCGGCGCAGACGATGCGCGTTGCGCAACGACTCTACGAGAACGGCTACATCACCTATATGCGTACGGACTCGGTCAACCTCTCCGAGGCCGCGATCACGGCCGCGCGTACGCAGATCCGCGAACTGTACGGCGACGCATCCGTGCCGCCGCAGCCGCGCCACTACACGAGCAAGGTGAAGAACGCCCAGGAAGCACACGAGGCGATCCGTCCCGCCGGCGACACGTTCCGGACGCCGGGCGAAGTCGCGAAGGAGCTGCCGACCGAAGAGTTCAGACTCTATGAGCTGATCTGGCGCCGTACGGTCGCATCACAGATGACCGACGCGGTCGGCTCGTCGGTGTCGGTGCGCATCCGGGCCGCGTCCACGACCGGGGAAGAGTGTGACTTCGTCGCGACCGGCAAGACGATTACCGACCCCGGCTTCCTGCGGGCCTACGTCGAGTCGTCCGACGACGACGACGCCGAGGCCGACGACGCCGAGCGCCGCCTGCCGAACCTGGTCAAGGACCAGCCGCTGCGCGCCGACCACCTGGAGGCGGTGGGCCACAACACGCTGCCGCCGGCGCGCTACACCGAGGCGTCGCTCGTCAAGGTCATGGAGGAACTGGGCATCGGCCGCCCGTCGACGTACGCCACGATCATGGGCACGATCCAGGACCGCGGGTACGTGTTCAAGCGCGGCCAGGCCCTCGTACCGTCATTCCTGGCCTTCGCCGTGGTCAACCTGCTGGAACGCCATTTCGCGCAGATGGTCGACTACGGATTCACCGCGCGGATGGAAGACGAACTCGACGACGTCGCCGGCGGGTCGGCCGCGGCGGTCGACTTCCTGACCGGCTTCTACTTCGGCGGTGAACTGGGCGATCATCGTTCCGTCGCCCGATCCGGCGGTCTCAAGAAACTGGTTACGGAGAATCTCGGAGACATCGACGCTCGGGGCGTGAACTCAATCCCGCTGTTCACCGACGACGAGGGCCGCAACGTCGTCGTACGCGTGGGGCGCTACGGGCCGTACCTGCAGCGCAGCCTGCCCGGCGAGATCGAGGCGAACGGCAACGGTCTGTCGGGTAACAGTGCGTCGAATAACGGTGCGTCGAATAACGGTGCGTCGAGTAACGGCGCTTCCGGCGATGCCGGCGACGGTGACGGTGACGGCAATGGTGACGCCGCGGCGAACCGGGTGTCCATTCCGGAGGGCATCGCGCCGGACGAGCTGACCCCGGAGAAGGTCGACGAGCTGTTCCTCGGCGGCGGTGGCGAGCGGAAACTCGGTGAGAACCCGGAGACCGGCGAGCCGATCATGGTGAAGTCCGGACGCTTCGGGCCGTACATCTCCTCGGGCGATCGCAACGCGTCGTTGCTGTCCACAATGTCGCCCGAGACGCTCTCGCTGTCCGACGCGTTGCGGCTGCTGACGCTGCCCCGGGTCATCGGGCTCGATCCCGATGGGCAGGACATCATCGCGTCCGGTGGTCGATATGGCCCGTACATCAAGCGGGGCGCCGACACGCGGTCGCTGGCCAGCGAGGATCAGCTCTTCACGCTGACCCTCGACGAGGCGCTCGCGCTGCTGGCCGCACCGAAACAGCGTGGCCGGGCCGCTGCGAAGCCGCCGCTGCGTGAGCTGGGTGTCGACCCGCTGAGCGACAAGCCGCTCGTGATCAAGGATGGACGCTTCGGCCCGTACGTCACCGACGGCGAGTCGAACGCGTCCCTGCGCCGCGGGCAGCTGCCCGAGACGCTGACGATCGAGCAGGCGTCGGAAATGCTGTCGGAGAAGCGGGCGGCCGGCCCGAAGCCGCGCAAGACGGCGGCCAAGAAGGCGCCGGCAAAGAAGGCCGCGGCCAAGCAGACGACCGCGGCCAAGAAGACCACCGCTGCGAAGAAGACGACCGCTCGGGCCACGGCGAAAAAGACCGCCGCGAAGAGGGCCGCACCGCGCAAGGCCGCTCCGCGCAAGTCCTGAGCCCCCGCAAGTCCTGAGCCCCGCGTACCGCGATCTTGGTGCTCGACCGGTGCTGTGGCACCGCAAATCCACCAAGATTGCGGGCCGGACGGGCGGCGGGGCCGCGTCCGGCACCGTATCCACAGGCATCAAACCCGGACTTCCGCGATGGCCGTCGTTTGAGCACACTCGGCGAGCGTGCCAGATGTTCGCTTCGACGAGGCTTCAGATCTCGATCTCCTGTTGTTCCGTCAAGACGGCGTGTTGTCGCTCGCCCAGGCCAAGCTGCACCTTTCCGTCGACGCGATCCGGCACCGGGTGCGGTCCGGCCGATGGAAGCAGTTGCATCGTGGGATCTTTCTGACCCACAACGGTCCGCCGACCCAGGCTCATCGCGAGTGGGCCGCTGTCCTCGGTGTGGGCTCAGCCGCCGTCCTCGGCGGCAGTACGGCGCTTTCGCTCGCGGGCCGGCAAAGTGGATCATCGGCGATCCACCTGCTCGTCGCGACGAACTATCAGCCGCGAAGCGTGCCCGGCGGCGTCATCGTGCATCGGACGACGACGCTGCCGGACTCTCACGTGCATTGGTTGGCGAAGCCGCCGCGAACGAGGCCGGGTCGATCCGTTGTCGACGCGGCGCAGTGGGCCCGCACGGACGAGTCCGCTCGGCTCGCTGTGGCCGACGCCTTTCAACGGACACTCGTCATCTTGGACGAGATCATCGACGTGCTGGCGATAATGCCCCGAGCGCGTCGCCGGGAGCTGGTGCGCCAGACGGCACACGACTGCGCCGGCGGCTCGCGATCGATCAGTGAGTTGGACTACCTCCGGCTCGCTCGTCAGTGCGGTCTTCCGGATCCAACACGTCAAGCGATCCGACACGACGCTAGCGGCCATCGCCGCTATCTCGATGCGCTTTACGAACCGTGGGGAGTGCATGTCGAGGTTGACGGAGGTCAGCACACGGAGGCGAAGGAATGGTGGGCTGACATGAAACGGCAGAACGCGCTGTGGATCACTGGCGATCGGGTGCTGCGATTCCCCGCCTGGGCGATCCGGGAACGGCCGGATGAGGTGTTTGCCCAGGTTCGTGCCGCGCTTGTCGCGGCGGGGTGGCCAGATCATGGTGCGAGACCGGTGCCGGGACGCCGCACCGGCACCAAGATCGCGTAGAGCCAGCGGCGTCAGGGACCGAAGATCTGGCGCGTGTAGTCGTTGGCGAAGACCCGGGACGGATCCAGCCGGTCGCGCGCGAGGACGAAGTCGTCGAAGCGCGGATAGGCCGTACGCAGTGATGCAGCGTCCCGCCAGTGCAGCTTTCCCCAGTGCGGCCGGCCGCCCAACTCCGTCGCCACTTTCTCGAAGGCCCGCATGTAGGGCTCGTACGGCATGCCGACGTACTGGTGGATGGCGACGTACGCGTTGTCCCGCCCGTACCCATGCGAGAGCCAGATGTCGTCGGCGGCCGTGAAGCGCACCTCGACCGGAAAAGCGACCTTGAACGGCAGCCCGTCCACGACGCGGCGCAACGCGTCGAACGCCGTCGGCAGTGCCGCGCGCGGCAGCCCGTACTCCATTTCGGTGAAGCGCACCCGACGCGGCGTGCAGAAGACCCGGTCGGACCGTGCCGTGTAGACACGCGCGGACAGCGCACGGGCCGACACCCGGCTGATCGGCGGCACCAGCGCCGGCATCGCGCGACCGAGCCGGCAGGCACCGGCGAACACGGTGTTGGACAGCAGCTCGTCGTCGAGCCAGCCGCGCCAGCGCGGCAACGGCCGATCCGAGAAGGGCACGCGATCGTTGCACTTGATCTGCACACGGTCGGTGTACGGGAACCAGTACATCTCGAAATGATCGTGGCTGTCGACGAACGAGGGCAGGTCCCCGAAGACGTCGTCCAGGCGAGCCGGGCGCTCGTCGGCCCGCAGGGTGAACGCGTCGACGCACTCCACCGTGACGTCGACGATGACGCCGACCGCGCCGACGCCGACTCGCGCTGCCTCGAAGACGGACGGGTTTTCGGTGGCCGAGCATGTCAGCACGGCACCGGTGCCGGTCACCAACGTGAGCCCGACGACGAAGGTGGCGAGACAACCGAGGGCGGCGCCGGTGCCGTGCGTGCCGGTGGAGATGGCACCCGAGACCGTCTGTACGTCGATGTCGCCAAGGTTCGGCAACGCAAGCCCCATGTCGGCGAGCGCGTCATTGACCTCCCGGAGCCGCGTCCCGGCGCCGACCGTGACCAGCCGTCGCGACCGGTCGACCGTGCGAATGCCGGCGAATGCCGACATGTCGAGACGGATGCCCGAGGTCGCGGCGGCACCGGTGAAGGAGTGCCCGGCGCCGACCGGCTTGACGGTCAGCCCGTCATCGGCCGCGGCCTTGATCGTGGCGCACAGCTCATCGACCGTGGTCAGCCGGACCGCGCGTGCGGCGACGGCGCGCTGGTTGCCGGCCCAGTTCGACCACGTCGAGCCGCCGGGTGCGGCCGATGCGTCTGCCGGCGCCGGTCCCGCCGAACCGTTCGTGCTTGGCATCCGCCGAACCTCCCTGACCAGGTCGCAGGATGTGAGTACGCCTGAAGCCAAACCGATGTCAAATCTGGGCGGACCGTTGTGGCGCTGCGCTCGTTGAGCAATGCGACACCGGTGGCCGTGTCGTGAGCCTCTCGCGCCGTGACACCGAACGACAGAACCGTAACGCCAGGTAGATGGCTCGTCAGCCGGTTCGCCGGGGCGATATCCGCCCGGCCCACCCCACAGGAGTGGTACGTGACAACTCAGGCTTCCCGACCGGCACCGCCGCGGTCCCCGTCCCCGGCCGCGAACGCCGGCCCGGCAATGGACGTGGCACCGAACGCGACCGGGACGAACGCAAGCACCACGGGCACCCAGGCAACTGGCGGACCGGGTGGACATAGCGGCGTGGGGAGCAACGCAGGCGTGGGGGGTAACGCAGGCATGAACGGCAACGCGGGAACGGGCGCGCACGCGACGGCCGAAGTCCACGCCGGAACGGCCCCGTCGTCCGCGACGAACGCCGGCCCGCTTCGCCGCGTGCCGGTGCAGGGCCGCAGCGTCGCTCGGGTGGCCCGGATGCTGGATGCGTGTGCCGAGCTTGTCGACGAGATCGGCTACGAGGCGCTGACCACGACCATCCTCGCCGAACGGGCCGGTGTTGCCATCGGTTCGATCTACCAGTTCTTCCCGGACAAGCGCGCGGTCGTACAGGCGCTGACCTTGCGGAGCCTGGAGGCCTATCTCGAGCGACTGTCCGGGCGGCTGTCGGAGTCGACGTTCCCGCACTGGTGGGACGGTGTGGACGCGGGCATCGACGAGTACATCGACATGCACCGGACCGTGCCGGGCTTCCGTACGCTGCACTTCGGCAACGTCGTCGACGTCCACCTGCTCGACGACGAGCGCGACAACAACGCCGTCATCGCGAACGCACTTGTCGGGCAGCTCGTCGCCGACCTGGACATGCGTGGTGGGCCGAACGTCGAATTCGCGGTGATGATCGCGGTGGAAGTGGCCGACGCGCTGATCCAGATGGCCTTCCGCCGCGACCCGAACGGCGATCCCCGCGTACTGGCCGAGGCCAAGGGGCTCATTCGCGACTACCTGCAGCGTCAAGGCGCCTGACCGCCGCTGTGCGCGCGGTCCGCCCACCACGACGCCTTCGTGGGTACGGCGATCCGCGCCGTTACAGGAACGTCTGACCCTCGCCCCGGTACGTCAGCGCAGTGCCCGAGATCTCGTCGCCGTCGATCAGGTGCAGCACGTCGACGTGCTCGCACAGTTCGCCGGCCTTCGCATGACGGAACCACACGCGGTCGCCGACCCGGAGCCGGTCCGCGGTTGCGCCGACGAGCGGAGTCTGCACCTCACCGGCGCCCTCGGTGCCGATGAGCCGGAGTCCGGTCGGCAGCGCCGCGCTCGGTAGCCGGCTCGGATGCGCCGGACCGGACGCGATCCAGCCCCCGCCCAGCACCGTGGCGATGCGAGGCGCCGGACGGCGTACGACCGAGAGTGCGAAGTACGCCGCCGGGGTCGGCTGCCAGCGGCGGTATGCGTCGAATAACGTCGGGCCGTAGAGCCCGGAGCCGGACGTGACCTCGGTGACCGCCGGATCGGCCGCGGTCGCGACGATGCTTCCGGTCCCGCCGCCGTTGACGAACTCCAGGTCGGCATTTTGCCGCACGGCATGGACGACGGCGCCGCGTCGAGCCACCAGTTCGGCCATGGAGCGCTTCTGCATGGTGCGGATCGCGCCGCCGCGTACGCGTTGACCGGGCGGCGCGTCACCGAGCCCCGCGATCTGCGCCTCGTACGACATGACTCCAACCAGCCGGACGCCGGGGCGGGTCGCGATCGCGGCTGCGAGCGCGCCGGCCTGCTCCGGGCTATGTACCGGCGACCGCCGTACACCGACGTGCACCCGACCGCCGGCCAGTCGCCAGGACGCGTCGAGATCGAGACAGACGCGGACTGTCTCGCGGTCGCCGGGGGCAAGGACGCTGTCCAGGAAGTCGATCTGGTCGGTTGAGTCGATCATCACGGTGATCGCGGCCGCGAGTGCGGGATCGGTCGCCAGGTCGCGAAGGCCGGCCCGGTGCGCGGACGGGTAGGCGACCAGGACGTCATCGGACGTGCCGCCACGGACGAGCCAGATCGCCTCCGGCACGGTGTAGGCCATCACGCCTTGCCATCCCGGGCGGTCCAGCACGCGACGGACGAGATCACGGCAGCGTACGGACTTGCTGGCCACCCGGATCGGCGTACCCGCGGCCGCCTTTTCCAGCGCGGCGGCGTTGGCGTCGAACGCCGCCAGATCGACCACCGCGAACGGCGGATCGAGCGAGGCGGTGGCTTCGTCGAGTCGGGATCTGAGCGCGACGGACCGGTCGGCACCTGGGGTTGCGGGCACGGCGTCACCCTATCGCCACGTGCGGAGGACAGGTATGCCGCGATACGGAGAGTGAGCGCACGACCGGCCGGGCTGCGTTGAATCGGCGCGGTGTCACTCTCCGTGCCGGCGCGATGGTGCGGGTGGAATAGGTAACGCTTCCGTGCCGTTCTGCGGTGTGTTCAGCAGAACTCTCGCGGCGCTAGGCCCGTTCTCATACCCCCCGTTTACAGTTAGACAGCAGGGGCCGGACCGCTGGTAGTCGCAGAAGTCGACTCGCCGCGAGTCCTGCCTACGATCGGCGTGGGGGTGCCAGGGGTGGATGCGGGTCGAGCGGTCGGTGCCGCCGACAGCCCGGCGGACCTGTCGGGTGTCGCGGCGCTCAAAGCTCTGATGCAGATCCGGGCCTTCCGCCGTCTGTGGGCTGTGCTCGGCCTGTCCTCGCTCGGCGACTGGTTGGGTCTGCTGGCCACCTCGACGTTCGCAGCCCAGCAGGTCAGTGGTTCGGCGGCGAAGGGTGCGGCCTTCGGTGGCGTCATTGCCGTCCGCATGCTTCCCGCGCTCATCCTCGGGCCGCTCGCCGGCGTCGTCGCCGACCGGTGGGACCGTCGCTACACGATGGTCGTGTGTGACGTAATCCGGTTCGTGCTGTTCACGTCGATCCCGACGGTCGCGCTGCTCACCAGCAACTCGAAGCTGGTCGTGGGCTGGGCCGCCGTCGCGACGTTCATTATCGAGTCGACCCAGATGGTGTGGGCGCCGGCGAAGGACTCGTCGGTGCCGAATCTGCTGCCCCGCGAACGGCTGGAGAACGCGAATCAGCTGACGCTCGCGACGACGTACGGTCTCGCGCCGATCGCATCGGTGATCGTGCTCGCCTCGTTCACCTGGATCGTGGAGGGCATCCATTCCGCGTCGCCGCGCAGCCCGATCAACGCCACCCACATCGCGCTGTATTTCAACGCGCTGACGTTCCTGGCCACGGCGCTCACGGTCGGCTTCGGCATCAAGGAAATCAGTGGTCGGGCGATTGACCGTCGGGCCAAGCGGCCGAGTGTGCTGCGCGAATTCGTCGCTGGCTGGGCGTATGTGGCCCAGACCCGGCTCGTCCGTGGCCTGGTGTTCGGCATCTTCGGGGCGTTCGCCGGCGCCGGTGTCGTTGTCGGGACGGCGAAGTTCTACGCACAGTCCCTCGGTGGTGGCGATCTCGCGTTCTACATCCTCTTCGGCAGCATTTTCGTCGGCCTCGGGATCGGCATCGTCGCCGGCCCGAAGATCGTCGGCGGATTGTCGCGCCGTCGATGGTTCGGCCTGTCGATCATCTGGGCCGCGCTCGCGGTCACTGGCCTCGCGTTCGCGTGGCACCTGCTCATCGGCGTGATCGGCGCGCTGTGCGTCGGCATCGGCGCCGGCATGGCGTTCCTGTCCGGCACGACGCTGCTGGGTAAGGAGGTGACCGATGACGTACGCGGTCGGGTGTTCGCGTTCATCCAGACCGGCACGCAGGTCACCCTGCTGCTCACGATCTCGCTGTCGAGCTTCCTGGTCGGCCTGGGCGGATCCCGTGACATCTTCGGTTTCACCATCTCGACCACCCGGCCCCTCCTGCTCGCGGCCGGTGTGTTCGGCACCATCGCCGGCATCGCCGCGCTGAAACAGATGGATGACAGACCCGGCGTTCCGTTGTTCGCGGACCTCATCGCGTCGTTCCGTGGCCGCGCGCTGCGCGATTCCGACGAGGAGTTGCCGGAGATCGCCGCCGCCGGCCGGCCGCTGCCCGGCATCGGCCGTTTCATCGTCTTCGAGGGCGGCGAGGGCGCCGGCAAGTCGACGCAGATGCAGCGCCTCGCGGACACTCTGCATGGGTACGGCCGTGTGGTGGTCACCACCCGCGAGCCGGGCGCGACGCCGGCCGGGGCGCGGATCCGATCGATCGTGCTCGACAAGCCGGACGACGAAGACGACGCGCCATTGGCGCCACGAGCAGAGGCGCTGCTCTACGCGGCCGATCGGGCCCACCACGTCGCGACCGTGATCACGCCGGCGCTGCAGCGCGGTGCCGTCGTGCTGAGCGATCGGTATATCGACTCGTCGCTGGCATATCAGGGCGCGGGCCGGACGCTGCCGCCGGAGGAGGTGGCCTGGCTGTCCCGGTGGGCCACCGGTGGCCTGAGGCCAGACCTCGTCGTGCTGCTCGACATCGACCCGGCGATCGGGCTGGCTCGGGCGGCACGGCGCAGCCACGCCGATCGACTGGAAGCCGAGTCGCTCGCGTTCCATCAGCGCGTCCGCCAGGCGTTCCTCGATCTCGCCGCGGCCGATCCGGACCGCTATCTCGTGGTGGACGCGACCCAACCGGTCGACGTCATCGCCTTCACCGTGCGGGATCGGATCCACCGGATGCTCCCGCCCGCGCCGGCGGTCCCGTCGGCGGCCACCGGCTCCGCGACGCCGTTGGCGCCGACCGTCGAGCCGGGGTCGTGGGCGGCGTTCGACAGCATCGGTCCGGACGGCTCACCGATCGTCGTGGGGGCCGCCGGCGCGGCGCGGCACCGCGCTCCGGACGATCCGGTGCCGCCACCGCCGACCGATGCACTGCCGCCCGAGGTTTCCCCGGCCGAGATCGAGGCGGCCACGGCCGCGGCGGTCGACGCGGCGGTGACCGATGTGGACCTGCCGTTGCGCTCGTCGACGGCGGACAGCCGGTGGCGGTGACGATGCCGGGCGCGTCGACCGCAACACCGGCGGCGACGGGCGTCTGGGCCGCCTTGGTCGGTCAGGTTGATGCGATCGAGACGCTGTCGGCCGCCTCCGACGCGGCGGCGGCGATCGTACGCGGCGACGAGCCACCGCCCGGCGCGATGACGCACGCGTGGCTGTTCACCGGCCCGGCCGGCTCGGGGCGGTCGGTCGCAGCCCGGGCGTTCGCGGCGGCGCTGCAATGTCGCAACGGTGGCGACGGCACCTGTACGGCATGCCACACGGCACTCGGCGGCACGCACGCGGACGTACGTTTCGTGGTGCCGGAGGGCCTCACGATCGGCGTGAACGAGATGCGGGCGCTCGTGCTGCGGGCGCAGACCGCCCCGACCATGGGGCGCTGGCAGGTGCTACTGGTCGAGGACGCCGACCGGCTGACCGAGCAGGCCGGCAACGCCCTGCTCAAGGCGATCGAGGAACCGCCGCCGCGGACCGTCTTTCTGCTGTGTACGCCGTCGACGCACCCGGACGACGTGTCGGTGACGATCCGGTCGCGATGTCGCGTCGTGACGCTGCGGCAGCCGTCGGCCGAGGCGGTCGCGTCGGTGCTCATCAGTCGTGATGGCGCCGATCCGGAGGCGGCCGCCTGGGCCGCCGCGGCGGCACAGGGCCACGTCGGCCGGGCCCGGCGGCTGGCCCGGGATCCGGACGCACGCGACCGGCGCGCCGCGGTGCTTGCAGTCCCGCGGCGGTTGACCGGGATCGGCGCGTGCTTCGAGGCGGCCAACGCGCTGATCGCGGCGGCCGAGGCGGAGGCATTGAGCGCGACGGTCGAACTGGACACCAAGGAACGGTCCGAAATGGAGACCGCGCTCGGTGCCGGTGGCACCGGTCGAGGCGCGTCCGGTGCGATCCGGGGCGCCGCCGGTGTGCTGAAGGATCTGGAGCGCCGGCAGAAGTCGCGGGCCACCCGTACGCAACGGGACGCCCTCGACCGCGCCCTCGTCGACCTGGCCGGGTTCTACCGGGACGTTCTGGCGATGATCCTGGGTGCGCCGGTCGCGTCCGTACACACCGATGTCGCCGAGGCGGCGGCGCAGGCGGCGGCACGATGGACGGCCGAGGGCACGCTCCGCCGGCTGGAGGCGGTGCTGGCGTGCCGCAGCGCGATCGAGGAGAACGTCAAGCCGCGGATCGCGGTCGAATCGATGATGCTCGCGCTCTGGCAGGGCTGATCCGCAGGTCCCACGCGATCCACCCGTGCCGTCGTCGGGCGGTTCCGGTTATCCACAGGGCCCGAATGCGGGCTTCCGCGATCGACGCGGCGTGCCGTAGGTTTCGAAGCGGATCACCTGCGGCCGCGGGCTGATCCGGCTCTACGGGCGGGGAGGGCAGTCGCCGATGGCGCGCGAGATCGACGAGGCGTTCATTGACGAGGCGATCGACCGTTATCAGCGTGTCGAGGCCCAACTCGCCCAGTTCAACCAGTCCTGCGCCGCGATGGAGGTGACCGTCCGTTCGCCCGACGGGCTAGTCGAAGTCATCGTGACGCTCGCCGGCACGATCCGCGACGTGGTGATCGACGACCGGCTCCTCGGCGAGTCCGGCCGGACGGTCTCGACATCGGTGCGTCTCGCGGTGACCGCCGCCGCCGACGCAGCCACGTGGGCTCGACAGAAACTGCATGCCGAATCGTTCGCCGACTATCACGCGGTAGGGAGGTCCTGATGGAGCTCGACGATCTGGAGAAGCGGCTCGACACGGCGGCGACGCGACTGGCACGTGCTGCCACCGCGTTGGCACAGCTCGACCCCGGCCCACGAGCGTTCGGGGCCGACGGGCCGGGTCGCCTCGGCGACCTCGGTCGCGCGATGTCCGCCCAGTTCACCGCCGCACTCGATGCTCGCGATCGGCAGGCCGGTGCCGCCGGCACCGAGGTGACGCGCCTCGGCGACGGTATGCGCCACGCCGCGGCCGGCTATCGCGACACCGACGCTAACCGGGGCGGCACGTCGCATGGTGGCGGAGGCTCCTGATGGACCTGCTCGATCGCGTCTATCCGGCGGCGAGCGATTTGCTCGCGCGCGTCGACCAGGCGCTGCTGACTCTGGGTGCGCCGCCGAACCATCCGATCTGGACGGTGATGCGTACGGTCGGGGCGACGCCCTCCGACGCGGTAGCGCACCTGATGAGCCTGGACCCCGCGCAGTTGGCCGATGCCGCGCAGTCGGTGACGGCGTCGATGTCGGAGTGGCACGACATCGTCGCCGGCCTGCCCCGGTCGATCGATTCCCAGGGCGTCGCGGCGGAGGCCTACACGAATGCCTGGCCCGGCGTCGCGGCACACCTCGATGATCTGGCCGGCGGCCTCGACGACGCGTCGGCGTTCCTGCGGGCGACCGCCGACTGGATCGCGCGCAGCCGGCGCTCACTCGCCGGGACGCTCGCGTTGTGCCTCGGCTCCCG
>Ga0193726_1002344_pt1 | contig 13011 bp, 14 predicted proteins | sample H2c1metaG_FD_144928 | JGI IMG/M metagenome (GOLD analysis project Ga0193726, IMG submission 144928) | Soil microbial communities from a riparian zone of the East river system, Colorado, United States - H2c1 | ecosystem: Environmental > Terrestrial > Soil > Riparian zone | place: USA: East River... | reverse complement strand
CACTGTCGGCGCCTGGCCTACAACAATACAGTTGCTCCACTGCGCCTCGCGGAGCCTGTCCCGAGCGAAGTCGAGGGGCTCGGCTCCGGTCGGGATGACGGGTGGTGGGGCGGTTCGTTCAATAAGCATCCAGCCAAACCAGCACATCGGCGCGAGTCGGCGCGCGCGACTGCAGCAGGTCGGCGAAAGCGGCGACGACATCGATATGGCCGACGCCCGGATAGAGCTTGAGCTCGACCGGCGCGCCGGCTTTCCGCCACGCCGCCGCCAGGTGCTCGCTGTTGCGCGGATAGACGGTAACGTCGGCGGCGCCGTGGATGAGCAGCGCCGTCGGCAAGGGCCCCTTGGCGAACGTGATGGCCTCGATGTCGGGATTGTTGGCGCCGCCGAAGATGTCGATCAGCTTCGCCGAGGTGAGCGGCAGGAAATCGTAGGGACCGGAAAGGCCCACGACCCCCGGCAGCGTCATGCGATCGACTCCCGCGGCCTGCAGATAAGGCGTGTCGGTCATCAGCATCAGCGCGATGTGGGCGCCGGCGGAGTGGCCCATGACGAAGAGCTTGCCGCAGCCGACGCGATCCGACGCCCAGCGGACGGCCTGGGCGCCGTCCTGGACGAAGGCGGGAAAGCGCACATCGGGATAGATCCGGTAGTCGGGAATGACCACGGTGTAACCGCTGGCGGTGAGCGCCTGGGCGACGAACAGGTAATCGCTCTTGCTGCCCGAATCCCACGAGCCGCCGTAGAAGAAGATCACGGCCTTGCCGTCGGCGCGCGGCTTGTCGGGTCGGTAGAGGTCGAGCTTCTGTCGTGGCCCGGCACCGTAGGCGATGTCGGGCTCGAGAGTAAAACCCTTGCGCGGGACCGTGGCGTTCAACAGCGCAGCGGGAGAGCAACCGTTCAGGAATGCCGCCAGGCTGGCGATGAAGCCTCGCCGGGCCACGCTCATGCCTCCCAAGGCTTACGCGGCCGCGATGTCGCGCACCTGCTCGGCCAGCGCCAGCGAGGAGGTAAGCCCGGGCGATTCGATGCCGAAGAGGTTTATGAGCCCCGGCACGCCGTGCTCGGCGGGGCCCTGTACCGTGAAGTCCTGGGCCGGCGCGCCGGGCGGCACGATCTTGGGCCGAATACCGGCATAGCCCGGCTGCAGCGCGCCGTCCTTGAGCTCAGGCCACCAGCGGCGCACGGCGGCATAGAACTTGTCGGCGCGGTGCGGGTCGACCGTGTAGTCGATGCCGTCGATCCATTCGACGTCCGGGCCGAACTTGGCCTGGCCGCCCATGTCGACGGTGATGTGCACGCCCAAGCCGCCCGGCACGGGGACGGGATAGATCAGGCGCGAGAAGGGCGAGCGTCCAGCCAAGGTGAAATAGTTTCCTTTGGCGTAATACGCAGGGGGAACGCGGTCGGATGGCATGCCGGCGATTTTTTGCGCGAGAGCGGGGGCATGCAGGCCGGCGGAGTTCACGACCAGGCGGCAACGCAGGTTCATCGGCTCGGTCCCGCCGACCTCGATCTCGATGCCGTCGTCCGCGACCCGGCCCTGCTTCACCGGGCTGTGGAAGGCCAGCATGGCGCCGCGCTCCTCGGCATCACCCTGCAGCGCCAGCATGTAGGAGTGGCTGTCGATGATGCCGGTGCTGGGCGACAGCAGCGCCGCGGTGCAGTTGAGGTTGGGTTCCATCGCCCGCGCTTCGCCGGCGCTCAACAGCCGCATGCCCTCGACGCCATTGGCCTCGGCGCGGCCTTTGATCTCGGCGAGCTTGTCGTTTTCGGCATCGTTGGTGGCCGCGATCAGCTTGCCGCAATTGCGATGCGGCACGCCGTGCTCGGCACAATATGCATAGAGCAGGCGGCGCCCGGCGACACAGGTGCGCGCCATCAAGCTGCCCTTGGGATAGTAGATGCCGGCGTGGATGACCTCGGAATTGCGCGAGCTGGTCTCGGTGCCGATGCCCTCGGCCGCCTCCACGACGATGACCTCACGGCCGGCAAGGGCAAGGGCGCGGGCCACGGCAAGGCCCACCACGCCGGCGCCGATCACGACGCAGTCGACAGACTCGAACGGGGACGAATTCATGGTCGCATGCTAGTAGAGACCGCCGTGACTACGCCAGCAAGACAAGCTCATGCCCTTTCGCTGGGGGCGCGCCACTCCAGTGGCGCGATCTTCCTCAGGTGCCGACAAAGACGCGCGACTGTAGTCGCGCGCCCCCAGCCATGAAGGGGGCGCTGGTCACGGGAGCGGGGATGCGGGTCGGCCGCGCACTGGCGATGGCGCTGGCGGCCGACGGCTTTTTCACGTTCGTGCACTACAACCGCTCGGCCGGCCCGGCGCGCGAAACGGTGGCCGAGATCATGGCGGCGGGCGGCAAGGCCAAGGCGGTGCGCGCCGATCTCTCCTCGGCGCGGCAGGCCGAGGCGCTGGTCGGCAAGTGTCGCGCGCGGGGCGTGCACCTTACCTGCCTCGTGAACAGCGCTTCGCTGTTCAAGCTCGACCGCGCGCCGACGGCCAAGGCGGCTGATTTCGACCAGCACATGGCGGTCAATCTCCGGGCGCCGCTGCTGCTCTCCCAGGCGCTGGCGCGGCAGCTTCCCGCCGGCGAGACCGGCGTGATCGTGAACATGCTCGACCAGAAGCTGTTCAACCTCAATCCGGATTTCCTGACCTACACGCTTTCCAAGATCGGCCTGCAGGGGCTGACGACCCTGCTCGCCCAGTCCTTCGCGCCGCGGCTCAGGGTGGCTGGAATCGCGCCCGGCCTCACCTTGCGCAGCGGCAGCCAGACCGATGCGCGCTTCGCCCAGCAGCACACGGAAAATCCCCTTTGTGTCGGCGTCACCACGGCCGACCTGGTGCGCGCGCTGCGCTTCATCGTGGCGACACCGACTTTCACCGGCGACGTCCTGATCGTCGACAGCGGCGAGCATCTCAGCGGCCGGCCGCGCGACATCGCTTTCGATACCAAGAAGAAGAAATGACATGGCCTCCGACTCTAACCGCCGCATCTTCATCCGCGACTTCCGGCTAAAAGTCTCGATCGGTATCCACGATTTCGAGCACAAGACGCCGCAGACCGTGGTGGTGAACGCCGATCTCTTCCTCGGACCGGCCGAAAAGGCGCACGGCGACAGGATCGCCAATGTCCTCAACTACGACACCGTGCATGACGGAATCATTGCTCTCGCCAAGAGCCGTCACTTCAACCTGCAGGAAGCACTGGTCGATGCCATCCTCGAGCTCTGCCTGGCGCAGCCCGGCGTGATCGAGGCGCGCGTGTCGACCGAGAAGCCCGACGTCTACGGCGATTGCCGCGTCGGTTACGAGGCCGTGCGTCGCAAGACCGTATGATGATTGCGAAACGGTCTTTCCCTCCCCCGTCATACGGGGGAGGTGCCCCCGCAGGGGGCGGAGGGGGAAGGCTGCAATCGACGCGCTCGCCCATTTCAGATCATGACATTTCAGAAATTGTCGATGGGGCTCTCCCCCTCCGGCCCTGCGGGCCACCTCCCCCGTATGACGGGGGAGGCGAAGAGAAGCGATGACCCGCGATCTTCGTCATCTGCTGGGCGCGTTCGCCGCCATGGTGTTCGTCGGCGCGAGCTGGGGCGCCAACCTGCCCGTCACCAAGGTGATGCTGCGCTACTACGACCTGGTCCCGATGGCGGCGCTGCGCATCGCGGCGGCGACCGCGTCGTTGATCCTGCTGCTCTGGCTGATCGAGGGCAGGCGTGCGCTGCGGATCGATGTCGGCCTCAGCCGTTTCCTGCTGCTCGGCCTGATGATGGGGAGCTTCTTTGCCTTCTATGCGCTCGGCCTGCAGTACAGCAACCCCATCACCGCGGCGGCGGTGCAGGTGGCGGGCCCGCTGGTGGCGTCGGTGACCGTGCGGCTGGTGACCGGCCTGCGCTTCGATCCCGGTTTCGGCGTGGCGCTGGCGCTGACCGTGCTGGGCGGGTTGATTCTCTCCGCCGGCAGCCTGTTCGGCACCGGGGCGGTGACGCTCGGCGGCGGCGAGATCATCATTCTGCTGAGCAACGTGCTGTGGACGCTCTACAGCATTAAGGCCCAGGCCTGGTTCAACCGGGCGAGCCAGCTCCACCGCGCCTATGTCGCCTCGCTGTCGGCCATGGGCTGGCTGATCCTGTGCAGCCTGGCGCTGGTCGCCCTCGGTTGGGCGCGATCGCCGTTCGGCGTTTCCGATCCCTGGATCTGGACCCAGCTCATCACCGTCGCGATCCTGGCCAGCGGGCTCGGCAGCTACTGCTGGAACGTGGGCGCCAGCCGACTCGGTGTCGCCGTCGCCTCGCTTTGGGTCAATCTCGTGCCGTTTTGCGCCGTGCTATGGTCGATGGCCTATGGCTTCATCCCCAACGCCTACCAGATCGTGGGCGGCCTCGTGGCCCTGAGCGGGGTGATCTACATGCAATGGCGCAAGCTGCAGACCGCGCAACGCTGAGCTAGGCTTTACCGACCATGACCGAACCCGTCCTCACGACACGCTCCTGCCGCTGGATCCCCGTTCCCGGCGCCGCCGATCCGCGCGGCCGCATCAACTTCCTGGAAGTCGGCAAAGGCTTGCCGTTCCGGCCGCAACGCCTGTTCTGGCTGCATCACGTGGCGCCCGGCCAATGGCGCGGCCGCCATGGCCATCGCGAGTCGGAGCTGGTGATGGTGGCGTTGCATGGCGCCTGCCGCGTCCATCTCGACGATGGCCGCGCCACCCAGCAGGTGGCGCTCGACGATCCGGCCAAGGGCCTGTTCGTCGGGACGTGGGTATGGCACGAGCTCACGGATTTCACGCCGCAGGTGGCGGTCCTGGTGATCGCATCGACGCTCTACGACGAGGCCGAATATTTGCGCGACTACGAGGTCTTCAAGCGCGAGGCGGGGCTGCGGCCATGATCCCGTTTCTCGACATGAAGGCGGTCTATGCCGAGCTCAAGCCCGAGCTCGATGCCGCCTACGCCCGCGTCATGGAGTCGGGCTGGTACGTGCTGGGCAAGGAAGTCGAGGCCTTCGAGGCCGAATACGCCGCTTTCTGCGGCACCGCGCACTGTGTCGGCCTGGCCAACGGACTGGAGGCGCTGGAGTTGGTGTTGCGCGCCTGGGATCTCGGCGCCGGCGACGAGGTCATCGTGCCGTCCAACACCTATATCGCCACGTGGCTCGCGGTGACGGCGGTGGGGGCCACGGTGGTCCCGGTCGAGCCGACGCCGGGCGGGATCAACATCGATCCCGACCGGATCGCCGCCGCGATCACACCGCGCACCCGGGCGATCATGCCGGTCCATCTCTACGGCGAGCCGGCCGACATGGACGCCATCATGACGCTCGCCCACAAGCACGGACTGAAAGTGGTCGAGGACGTGGCGCAGGCGCAGGGCGCCAGGGTGCGCGGCAGGCGGACCGGCGCGCTGGGCCACGCCGGGGCGCATAGTTTCTTCCCGACCAAGAATTTCGGCGCCTTCGGCGACGGCGGCGCCGTCACCACCGACGATGCCCGCTTGGCCGAGCGGCTGCGCGTGCTGCGCAACTACGGCAGCCGGGTGAAATACGTGAACCTGGAGCGCGGCTTCAATTCGCGGCTTGACGAGATGCAGGCGGCCTTCCTGCGCGCCAAACTGCCCCGGCTCGATGCCTGGAACGAGCATCGCCGCCGGCTGGCCGCGCGTTACGACGACAAGCTCGCCGGCATCCCGGGCCTTGGCCTGCCGCGCGTGCCGCAATGGGCCGAGCCAGTGTGGCATCTCTATGTCGTGCGCATCCTTGATGGCGAGGGGCGCCGCGCCGAGCTGATGGCGGCGCTCGGCAAGGCCGCCATCGGCTCGCTGATCCACTATCCCATCCCGCCGCACCTGCAGCAGGCCTATGCCGATCTCGGCCGGCTCAAGGGCTCGTTTCCGCTCGCGGAGAAACTCGCAGAGACGGTGCTGAGCCTGCCCATGGGCGCGCACATGAAGCTGGAAGCGGTCGACGAAGTAGCGGCGGTGGTGCGGGCCGTGCTGGGTTGAAGGCGACAGGAAGGACGGGGCAATGATCAAGAGCGACCTTGTACGGGCGATGAATGAAAGCTACGCAAAGCTTCAGCTCGACGCGGCACGCGTCGAGGAATTGCCGATCGAGCTCGAGCAGTTGCGCCGCGCGATCGAAGCGTCGAACCCGAAAGTCGACTTCGATATCGATCCCTTCGACTTCCGCGCCGCCCTGCTGGACGTTGCCGCCGGGTCGAAGAATGACTGATTGGTCGAGAGCATCGCTTACCGAAACCGCCGGCGCGATTGCGGCCGGCACGACGACCGCGCGTGATGTCACGGAGGCCTGTCTCGACCGCATCGCACGGCTCGGCGACACGCTCAATTGCTTCGTCGACGTCGACCGGGACGGCGCGCGCGCGGCCGCCGATGCGGCCGACAAGCGCCAACGGGGTGGTGCGCCGTTCGGACCGCTGCACGGTGTGCCGCTCGCGCACAAGGACATGTACTACCGGGCAGGCCGGGTGTCGGCCTGCGGATCGAAGCTGCGCGCAGACTGGCGAGCGCCCTACACCGCCACGGCGCTCGGCAGGCTCGACCGGGCCGGCGCCATCGATCTCGGCCGCCTCGTCATGGTCGAGTTCGCCATGGGACCGCACGGCTACAATCAAAATTATCCGCAGTGTCGCAATCCCTGGAATCCGCAATACATCCCCTGCGGCTCGTCGAGCGGCTCCGGCGTCGCCGTCGGCGGACGCATGGTCCATGCATCGTTGGGCTCGGATACCGGCGGCTCGATCCGCTGCCCCGCCGCGGTTTCGGGCGTCGTCGGCCTTGTGCCGACTAACGGTCGGGTGAGCCGTCGGGGGGCGATGCCGATGTCGCACTCGTTCGACGTCGTCGGCCCGCTGGCCCGAACGGCGCGCGATTGCGCGCGCCTGCTGGGCGTCATTGCCGGTCACGATCCTGCCGATGCGAGCTCGCTCGACCTCGCGGTGCCGGACTACGAGGCCGAACTGGCCAGCGCGGCGCCGTTGCCGACGATCGGGATCGCGCGCGGCTATTTCGATGTGGGCGTGGATGCCGACGTCAGAAAGGCGCTCGATCGCGCCGTCGACGACCTGCGGCGGATCGGCTTCGTCGTCGAAGATGTCGCCATGCCGGGCGACCTGCTCGACGAGATCGCCGAGTTGCATCCGCTCATCATGAAGGCGGAAGGGGCGGCGAACCACCTATCGACGATGCGCGAGCGCGAGGCCGACTATACGTTCGAGGTCGGCCATCGCCTGCACGCCGGCTTCTTCATCCCGGCGGCCAGCTATATTCGTGCGCTGAAGCTGCGCGGCGCCTATCTGCGGACCTTCGCCCAATCAGTCTTGTCGAAAGCCGACTTGATCCTGACCCCGGTCTTGCCGACGCCGGTGCCGACCATCGCCGAGACCAGCGGCCGTACAGGCAAGGCCTATCTCGACATGGTCGTGGCGCTCACACGCAACACGAAGGTCATAAATTTCCTCGGCCTGCCGGCCGTGAGCGTTCCGTGCGGTTTTACCTCGAACGGACTGCCGACCGCCTTCCAGCTCTTCGGCCGGCCGCTTCAGGAAGCGGAGCTGCTGCGCGCGGCGGACCGCTACCAGCAAGCGACGGACTGGCATACCCGCGAGCCTGGGCTGGTCGCCGACGCCGCGCGGCCTGTCACGGTGTGACTTCGGCGGCGAGGGCAGACGCGCCGCCTATGGCCAGGTTTCCGGCCCCGGATGAATGCCGTTGTAGTGACGGTATTCGTACGCACTCGACCTGTAGCCGTAGCTCGTCGGATAGCTGTAGGCGGACGGATAGTAGGTCGCTTGCGAGTAACCGTAGCGCGGATAAGAGGTTTCCTGCGCGCAGCCGGCAACCGTCGCGGCGACTGCCGTCAGGGCGACGATGGAACTGATGGCTCTCATGGCGGTCTCCTTTCACCGCCAGGACAACCCGGGTCCCTGCCCGAAAGTTCCCGACGCCGTAGCAGTGCGCCGCAATCCTGCCATGGTTATATTCGGTGACGGTTGGTTGGGGGGAGATGTCTCATGAAAATCGGCGCGGTGATGTTCTTCACCACGGACTCCATGCAGCCCGCTCCGCTGGGGCGCGCGCTCGAGGAACGCGGCTTCGAATCGCTGTGGGTGCCGGAGCACACGCACATTCCGTCCTCCCTCCGGTCGGCTTATCCGGCGAGCGGCGGACTGGTTCGCGCCTACTACGAGATCATGGATCCGTTCCTGGCACTCAATACCGCGGCCGCCGTGACCACGAAGCTCAGAATCGGCACCGGCATCGCCCTGGTGACCCAGCGCGATCCGATCGTCACCGCGAAGATGGTTTCCTCGATCGACCAGCTTTCCAGTGGCCGCTTCCTGTTCGGCGTCGGCAACGGATGGAATCAGGACGAAGTCGAGAATCACGGAACCGCGTTCAAGAGCCGCCACAAGCTGGCGCGCGAACGGATCGAGGCGATGAAGACGATCTGGACTCAGGAAGAACCCGAATACCACGGCGAATTCGTCGCCTTCGACAAGATGAAGCAGTGGCCCAAGCCGGCCCAGAAGCCGCATCCGCCGATCATCGTCGGCGGCGCGTTCCCTTATGCCGCCAGGCGCGCGATCCGTTACGGGGACGGCTGGATTCCCCGCGACGACTGGCTGGAGCGGGACGGCATGGGCGTGCTCGACCAGTTCCGCAAGATGGCGACGGACGCCGGCCGCGATCCGGCAACCTTGCCTATAAGCATCTTCCGCGTGCCCGACGACATCGACCGCCTGCGCCTGTGCGAGGAACTCGGCATCGACCGCGTCGTCTTCTCCCTGCCGGCGGAGAAAGAGGACAAGCTCCTGCCCATTCTCGACCGCTGGGCCGAGCTCAAGCATCGACTGAGCAGCGGAGTCGCGTAATCCTGTTCTTCTGAGAATGTCCTATTTCGGACAGTGGCGCGCGCTTGCGCCTGTCTCGGTTGACACGCCAGGGAGCGGGGCAACACTGCGCCATGCTGGACGACGGATTCACCCGGAAATTTGGCATCGCCGGAACGGGCCCATGACTTGGGAGTTTCTCGGTCTCGTCGTTCTCGGTGCCGCCGTGATCGCTGCCCTGGTGGCCGCTCTTGTCTGGTACTGCGTTCTGAAAATCGCGAAGTGGTGACTTCGCCCATGACCACGGCAGCGTCGCCAATACCGCCTCCACCGCCGCGGTGATGGCCTCGCCTTGGGTGGCGTATCGCTGGGGATGTCGTCCGCGGAAGCGGACCATCAACTGCCGCCGAGGAGCACAATGGTGAAGACATCTCGTGCCATCGGTCCAGCCTTGGCAGAACCGCTCTTGACAAAACTGAGCAATGTTGTGGCGTATGCCTGCCGATACTCACGCGAGAGGTTCGGCATATGTCCATTCACATCCGGCGTCACGGCGAAGGCTGCGGCCAGCACGGCTGGCCTGATTTCGACCGCCCCGCCGTGCGTCCGACGCCCGAGCCGCCGCTGGGCGGTCAATCCGGCGCTGACGGAGCAGGACGATGAAGGGCACAAACCTCCGAAACCTCCCGAACCTCCGAGGCGTTCCGCTCACGCAAACCTCCCAAACCTCCCAAACCTCCAAAACCTCCAATACCCCCTGTCCCCGCGGTTATCGATTTCATACATCGCGTCACAAGCCCTCTCTGCCCGCGTCATCGCGCAGCGGAGGCAAGGAAGATGTCAGCTCGCCAGCCCGAGTCGCTCGCCGCGGTAGGCGCCGCTCATGACGCGCTCCCACCAGCCCCTGTTGTCGAGGTACCAGCGCACGGTCTGGCGCAGGCCGTCGTCGAAATTGTGCCGCGGCCGCCAGCCGAGCTCGTTCTTGATCTTGCTGGCATCGATGGCGTAGCGCGCATCGTGGCCCGGCCGGTCGGTGACGAACTGGATCAGCTTTTCATGCGGACGATTCATGCCGTTGGGCAGCAACTCGTCGAGAGCGGCGCAGATCGCGCGCACGACGTCGATGTTCCGCCGCTCGCTGTCGCCGCCGACATTGTAGGTCTCGCCGGGCCGGCCCTTGCGCAGGACCAGGCTGAGCGCCTCGGCATGATCCTCGACATGCAGCCAGTCGCGCACGTTCTCGCCCTTGCCGTAAACCGGCAGGTTCTCGCCGCGCAGCGCGCGGATGATGACGAGCGGGATCAGCTTCTCGGGAAAGTGGTAGGGCCCGTAGTTGTTGGAGCAGTTGGTGGCCAGTGTCGGCAGGCCGTGCGTGTGGTGCCAGGCGCGTACCAGATGGTCGGACGCGGCTTTGCTGGCGGCGTAGGGCGAGTTGGGCTGGTAGGGCGTGGTCTCGCTGAACTTGCCGGTCGGGCCCAGCGAGCCGAACACCTCGTCGGTCGAGATGTGCTGGAAACGGAAGCGCGCGCGGGCATCGGCGTCGAGCGTCCGCCAGTAGGCCAGGGCGGCCTCCAGCAAGGCATAGGTGCCGCCGACATTGGTCTCGATGAAGGGCGCGGCGCCGTCGATCGAGCGATCGACGTGGCTCTCGGCCGCCAGGTGCAGCACGGCGTCGGGCCGGAAGCCCTGGAGGATGTCGGCGATCGCCGCGCGGTCGCGGATATCGACCTTGAAATGCGTGTGGCGGTTGCTGCTGCGCGCCTCGGCCAGCGATTCGAGATTGCCGGCGTAGGTCAGCTTGTCGACGTTGGCCACCGTCCAGTCGGTGTCGCGGATGATGTGGCGGACCACGGCCGAGCCGATGAACCCTGCGCCGCCGGTGACCAGGATCTTCATGGCGTGGTTCTAGGGCGATTCGCCGTCCGAGTCATTTGCCTCCCCCGTCACACGGGGGAGGTGGCCCGAAGGGACGGAGGGGGAAAGCCCCAGTCGACGTTCCTGACAATTTCAGATCATAGCTTTGGCGAGATCGCCTGTGCGGCCTTCCCCCTCCGCCCCCTGCGGGGGCACCACCCCCGTGTGACGGGGGAGGCATGACCCGAGGTCAGTGGTGCAGGATCTGGCCGAGGAAGAGCTTGGTGCGCTCATTCCGGGGATTGGCGAAGAACGCTTCCGGCTCGTTCTGCTCGACGATCTCGCCGCGGTCCATGAAGATCACGCGGTCGGCGACGGCGCGGGCGAAGCCCATCTCGTGGGTGACGCAGAGCATGGTCATGCCCTCGCGCGCCAGCTCGATCATGACGTCGAGCACCTCCTTGACCATCTCGGGATCGAGCGCCGAGGTCGGCTCGTCGAACAGCATGATCTTGGGCCGCATGCAGAGCGCGCGGGCGATCGCCACGCGCTGCTGCTGGCCGCCCGAGAGCTGGCCGGGATATTTCAGCGCCTGCTCGGGGATGCGCACGCGCTTCAGCAGGTTCATGGCGATCTCTTCGGCCTCCCGCTTGGGCATCTTCTTCACCCAGATCGGCGCCAGGGTCAGGTTCTCGAGGATGGTGAGGTGCGGGAAGAGGTTGAACGACTGGAACACCATGCCGACCTCGCGGCGGATCGCCTCGATGTTCTTGACGTCGTTGGTGAGGGTGACGCCATCGACGACGATGTCGCCGGCCTGGTGCTCTTCCAGGCGATTGATGCAGCGGATCAGGGTCGACTTGCCCGAGCCCGAGGGCCCGCAGATCACGATCTTCTCGCCCTCCTTGACGTCGAGGTTGATGTCGCTCAGCACATGGAACTGGCCGAACCATTTGTTGACGCCCGTGAGGGTGATCACGGACGGGGCGTTGCTGAGGTCGTGCGCTACGCTTGCAGCCATTGTCGTGTTCTCCTGGCCGCCTCTAGCGGCGCGTTCCTCTGTTGAGCTCGACCTCGAGATACTTGCTGTAGCGCGACATCGAGAAACAGAAGCAGAAATAGATGAAGGCGGCGAACAGGTAGACTTCGCCCGGGAAGCCCGCCCAGGCGGGGTCGACGAGCGCCTGGTTGGCGCTGTTGAGGAAGTCGAAGATGCCGATGATCAGCACCAGCGAGGTGTCTTTGAAGAAGCCGATGAAGGTGTTGATCAGGGGCGGGATCACCACCCGCAGGGCCTGCGGCAGGATGATCAGCAGGGTCTTCTGCACGTAGTTGAGGCCCATCGCGTCGGCCGCCTCGAACTGGCCCTTGGGCAGCGACTGCAGGCCGCCCCTGATGATCTCGGCGATGTAGGCGCCGGCGAACAGGATGACGGCGACCTGGGCACGCAGGAACTTGTCGATGGTCACGCCGCTCGGCAGGAACAGCGGCAGCATGACCGAGGCCATGATCAGGAGGCTGATCAGCGGCACGCCGCGGATCAGCTCGATGAAGCCCACGCACAGGCCCTTGATCAGCGGCAGGTTCGAGCGCCGGCCGAGCGCCAGCAGGATGCCGTAAGGGAAAGCGAACACCAGACCGTAGGTGGCGAGGATCAGCGTCACCGGGATGCCGCCCCACATGCTGGTCTCGACGTAGCTCAAGGGCGCGATGGCAAGGCTCCAGGCCGGCAGGACGCCCAGGATGCGCAGCGCCAGGCCGACGGCGCCGATCACTGCCAGCGCGCGGTAGGCGTTCATCTCGCCCGCATCGGCGATGCCCTTGCGCATGGCCATGCCGATCAGCCCAACGACGAGGGCCACGGTCAGAAACAGGCTGAGCGGGATGTGTATCTGGCCGAACATCAGCAGGAAGGTGATGAACGAGCCGATGCCCCAGATCACGAGCAGCCGCCAGTTCCACATGCGCCGGTCGGCCGACAGGACAAGCATGGCCAGCATGGCGACGACCGCGAACAGCGGCCGCCAATGCTGCTCGTAGGGGTAGGTGCCGAAGAAGATCAGCCGGTATTTCTCGCGGATCAGCGCCCAGCAGGCGCCCCCGCCGCGGCATTCAGCGCCGGTCGTGGCCGTGAAATTGGCGGTGAAGACCGCCCATTGAAGGAACCACGACAGGATCCAGCCGATGGCCACGATCAACGCGATCGTGACGATGCCGTTCAGCCAGCTCGAGAACAGGTGCTTGCGCGCCCATCCGAGCGGGCCGGTTTCGTCGATCGGTGGGGCGAGCTGGC
>Ga0193726_1002343_pt1 | contig 13012 bp, 8 predicted proteins | sample H2c1metaG_FD_144928 | JGI IMG/M metagenome (GOLD analysis project Ga0193726, IMG submission 144928) | Soil microbial communities from a riparian zone of the East river system, Colorado, United States - H2c1 | ecosystem: Environmental > Terrestrial > Soil > Riparian zone | place: USA: East River... | reverse complement strand
ACGAGAGGACCGGGTCGTACGTACCTCTGGTGTATCAGTTGTGCCGCCAGGTGCAATGCTGAGTAGCTATGTACGGACAGGATAAACGCTGAAAGCATCTAAGCGTGAAACCTTCCTCAAGATGAGTCTCCTTTTAAGGGCCGTCAAAGACTATGACGTTGATAGGCTATAGGTGTAAAGATGGTAACATCAAAGCCGAGTAGTACTAATTGCCCGTACGCTTTAATTTTTTTTTCTTAAATACTTTTCTAACAACTCCAATATGTTAATTTAATTATAGCTGTGAGCCGCTAGCTGCGCGCCTTGAGCCAAAAACTCAAAGCTTGCGGCTAATAGCTCATAGCTTACCTTCTTATGGTGGTTTTTCCGAGGGTGTTCACCTCTTCCCATACCGAACAGAGAAGTTAAGCCCCTCATGGCCGATGGTACTGCACAACAATGCGGGAGAGTAGGTAGCTGCCATATTTATTGAAAGCCTTTCAGGAAACTGGAAGGCTTTTTGTTTTAATATGTTCCCCGGGACCACGTTTTGTGCAACCCGGTGCTCCGATCCTGATCTAAAATTATATTATGAGATTTAAATTTTATTTAGCAGCCACAGGCATACTCCTTTTTGCAACCGGATGCAAATCCAAAATCGCCATGGACTATAATGATATGATCGCAAAAAAAGAAAAAAGCCTTGAACTTAGCATGAATGAATCGGAAGGTAAATTGAAAAGCTATTTCTCCGGTTTTCAATATGATAGTATCGCCAGTGTTAGCACCTTTATGGAATCAAAAATAGATTCAATAGTCGCTGAAATCAAAAGAACGCCCGCCCCCAAAGTAAAACAAGGAGAAAATTTTAAGAAGGCAGCCCTGCAATATTTTGTTTACATGAAAAGCATTTATACCAGCTATAAAGATTATGGATTGCAGACAACTCCCGAAGGCCGCCAGGTTGTGGCTAAAACGATCATCCCTGAAATAACAGGACAGGAAGATAAAATGATCGCTGACCTGCATGAAGCACAACGCATATTTGCAAAAGACAATGGTTTTAAAATCAGATCTTCAAAATAATCTCTGCAACAGGTATCCTGTTTCCTACTCCTGATTAAAATAGCCATTTGTTGATCGCTTATTTCAATCCATCGGATAACAATACAAAAGCATCAAATAAAAGTTCCGGAAATAGTTTTTATGCTTCAGATTGTTTGCTCAATTATACTTTTTTTATAATTGAAGATTGCTATATTTACCCAACACAAATCATTGCCAGCTACCCTATGCAAAAAAGGCCAAAATCCATCACTCTTCCAAACCCATAAATAACTGGTATGATAAAAGAAGAAGCGGGATATGATGAATTGCAAAAAACAATCGCACATCTTACTGCAGAATTAAATCAACGAAGCGAAGAATTCGCTGTCATAAATAGCGTCCAGGAAGGTCTTGCAAAAAAAATGGACATGCAGGCAATCTACGATCTCGTCGGGGATCGTATCCGCGACACGTTTGATGCGCAGGCCGTGATCATTGCAACCCTCGACCATGAAACGGGTATGGAACATTTTGGGTATGCCATTGAAAAGCAGGAAAGATTTCACCTGAAACCAAGACCCCTCGATAAACTACGACAAAGCCTTATTGATACCCGGCAGAAGATATTGATCAATGAGAATTTTGAAGAGGCTTACCGCCAGTTCGGAATGAGGGTATTACCCGGTTCGGAATTTCCAAAATCAGCATTATATGTTCCCCTGATCATCAACGATAAAGTTACCGCTTACGTAAGCTTGCAAAACGTCGATAAAGAAAATGCTTTCAGTGAATCAGATGTTCGCCTTTTGGAAACATTGGCAAATAGCATGAGCACGGCACTTGAAAATGCCCGCTTATTGAAAGAAACAGAACAACGAACTGCTGAGCTCGCTGTTATCAATAGTGTGCAGGAGGCCCTGGCAAAAGAAATGGATATCCAGGGTATCTATGATCTCGTAGGAAATCGTATCAGGGAATTGTTTGATGCCCAGGTGGTGGGAATAGCCACGTTTGATCACAAAACAGATATTGAAAATATCCATTACCTGATTGAAAAAGGAGAACGTTATTATCCTGCTCCACGACCGTTGAATATTTTAAGAAAACACCTCATCGCCACTCGTGAAAAAGTGCTGATCAATAAAAACTTTGAAGAGGTAGCCGCGGCTTTCGGAATGAAAAAAGTTCCCGGTACAGAACAACCAAAATCTGCCCTGTACGTTCCGTTGGTTATCGGTGAAAGAGTTACCGGTTATATGAGCTTGCAAAACATCGATAAAGAAAATGCATTCAGTGATTCCGATGTACGGTTGATGGATACATTGGCCAACAGTATGGGAGTGGCCCTGGAAAATGCAAGACTCTTTGATGAAACCAATAGGCTCTTAAAAGAAACCGAACAGCAAAAAGCAGAACTCGGTGTCATAAATAGTGTACAGGAAGGATTGGCTAAGGAATTAGACATGCAGGCGATCTATAATCTCGTAGGTGAAAGGATTCGCGCCTTGTTCAATGCACAGGCAGTTATTATTGCCACTTTTGATCACGAAACCGCTACCGAACATTTTAAATATGTGATTGAAGATGGCCAAAGATTTTTCTTATCCCCCCGTCCTTATGATAAATTAAGACAACACCTGATCGTTACGCGACAAAAGATTGTGATCAATACAAATTACCAGGACGCGTATGCGCGATTTGGCCTGAAAACATTGCCTGGCACTAACCAGACGAAATCCGGAGTGTTTGTACCCCTTATCATTGGTGATAAGATCAATAGCTATATCAGCTTGCAAAATATGGCCATTGAAAATGCTTTTAGTGAATCGGATGTTCGCCTTTTGGAAACGCTGGCAAATAGTATGAGCGTGGCCCTTGAAAATGCGAGACTCTTTGATGAAACCAATCGCTTGCTGAAGGAAACAGAACAACGCACCTCAGAATTAGCTGTCATCAATAGTGTCCAGGAAGGATTGGTAGCACAGATGGACATGCAATCTATTTATGACCTGGTAGGTGAAAAGATCAGGCATATTTTCAATGCCCAGATCGTAGATATAGTTACGTACGATAAAAACAAGAACCTGATCGAAGACAAGTATGCTTATGAGAAAGGGGATAGAACTCTCCTGGGCCCAAGAGAGCCCAATGGATTTAGAAAACACGTGATCAATTCCTGTCAGCCTCTCCTGATCAATAAGGATATGGAAAAGTTCAGTAAGGAATATGACAACGAGGTTTTGATCGGCGAGGTACCAAAATCAAATCTTTTTGTACCCCTCATTCTCAGGGGCGAAGTAAATGGTATAATCAGTTTACAAAATATTGATCAGGAAAATGCTTTTTCTGATTCTGACCTTAGTTTGCTGACAACGCTTGCTAATAGTATGAGTGTTGCTCTTGAAAGCGCAGCGCTTTTTCACGAGACCAACCGGCTGCTAAAGGAAACAGAACAACGCACCTCAGAATTAGCTGTCATCAACAGTGTCCAGGACGGATTGGTACGTGAGATGGATATGCAGGGCATTTATGATCTTGTGGGTAACCGCTTACAAAGTCTTTTTAGTGCGCAGGCTGTTATTATTGCAAATTTTGATCTTGCAGCCAGGGTAGAATATTTCAATTACGTTTTTGAGAACGGTGAAAAATTTGTCCTCAATCCAAGGCCTATAAGTGACATGCGGCAATTACTTATTGATAGAAAACGTACGATCTATATTGAAACAGAAGAAAAGGCAAGCAAAGAATTTGGAATTACTGCCATTGGTACCACGAAGATGCCAAAATCATTATTGTTTGTTCCACTTCTTTCGGGCAATGATATCAGGGGTTATGTCAGTCTTCAGAATATAGATATAGAAAATGCATTCAGTGAATCAGATGTCAGGCTCCTGGAAACGTTATCAAACAGTATGACCGTTGCCCTGGAGAATGCCCGGCTTTTTGACAAAACGAACCGCCTGCTCAAAGAAACCGAACAACGTACGGCGGAACTTGGAGTAATCAACAGTGTGCAGGAAGGCCTTGTTCGTGAAATGAATATTCAATCTATTTATGATCTTGTTGGAAATAGAATTTGTGAATTATTCGATACACAAACCGTTTGTATCCGCACATTCGATCATGAAAAGGGAATAGAACATTGGCGCTATGCGATTGAAAAAGGAGAAAGATATTATGTAGATCCCCGACCGCTTATATGGGCAAACAAGCAGCTCATTCTAACAAAGCAATCATTGCTTATTAATGAAAACTACATTGAAACTGCAAAAAGTTATGGTGGAACAGGAGTAACAAAAGGGTTTCCTCCGAAATCTGCCATGTTTGTCCCGATGATTGTAGGAGATGTGGTAAAAGGTTCCGTCAGCCTGCAGAATATTGATCGGGAAAATGCATTTAGTGAATCGGATCTCCGGTTATTGACTACGCTTACAAATAGTATGAGTGTGGCGCTTGAAAATGCGCGACTCTTTGACGAAACAACGCATCTTCTTTCAGAAGCAAAACAAAGGGCCACTGAATTAAGTACGGTAAATAATATAAGCAGGGCGCTGGCTTCACAATTAAATGCAGACGAACTTATTGAAGTGGTAGGAGATCATTTAAAGGATTTATTTAAAGCCAATATTGTTTACCTCGCTTTGCTGAATCAAAAGAACAACACGATCTATTTCCCGTATCAATTTGGGGACGCGCTGGCTCCCATCAAACTGGGAGAAGGTCTTACTTCGAAAATTATAACTTCGGGAGAGTCTCTTCTTATAAATAAAGATGTCAAGGAATTAAGCGAGCAACTCGGCGTAGAAAGGATCGGCATACCTGCAGCTTCTTACCTCGGTGTGCCAATACCCATTGGTGATGAAATCATAGGGGTGCTTAGTATTCAAAGTACGGAGCACGAAAACCGGTTTAATGAAAACGACCAGCGCCTGTTATCAACGATCGCATCTTCAGTTGGTGTGGCGCTGAAGAATGCAAAACTTTTTGAAGAAGTGGAGCAGGCAAAAATGGAAGCGGAAGCTGCCAGCAAGATCGCAGAAAAAGCAAATGAAGCAAAGAGCTCATTTCTTTCTACAGTGAGCCATGAACTTAGAACCCCGCTTACTTCTGTACTTGGATTTACAAAGATCATCCGTAAAAGGCTTGATGAAAAAATATTTCCCCTTGTTATTAAAACCGATCCGAAAACTGAAAAAACGATCACACAGATTTCGGATAACCTGAATATTGTTATCTCAGAGGGTGAAAGGCTTACACATCTTATAAATGATGTGCTGGATCTTGCAAAAATCGAAGCAGGAAAGATGGAGTGGAATGTTGAAAACGTTTCTATGGCAGAGGTGGTCGATCGGGCATTGTCCGCAACCACATCGCTTTTTGATCAAAAGGATTTGGTTCTCAAGAAAAAGATCCAGAATAATTTACCAAATATTTCCGGTGACAGGGATAAATTAATACAGGTTATCATAAACCTTATTTCCAATGCAGTAAAGTTTACTGAAAAGGGAACTGTCAGTTGTAATGTGTATAAAACAAATGATGAATTGATCGTAGAGATCAGCGATACGGGAATAGGGATCGCTCCTTCCGACCATGCTGCAGTGTTTGAACAATTTAAACAAGTGGGAGGCGATACCTTAACTGACAAGCCAAAGGGCACAGGTTTAGGATTGCCTATTTGTAAACAAATTGTCGAACATCATGGGGGCCGTATCTGGTTGGAAAGTGATGCCGGGAAGGGGAGTACTTTTTCATTTGCGCTACCTGTCGTCAAATCCGAACCTCTTAAAACCGTCGATCTTGAAATCCTGGTTAAACAACTGAAAGAACAAATGGCAATTACAAACTTTAAGATTGCCGGGAAAAATGCCAGGATACTCGTAGTCGATGACGATGAATCTATTCGTTCGTTATTGAAACAGGAACTCAGTGATGCGGGCTACATGGTGGAAGAAGCGTCAAATGGAAAAGAGGCATTGGGTGCCATCCGTAAAAATAAGCCCGACCTGGTGATTTTAGATGTAATGATGCCGGAGATGAATGGATTTGATGTAGCTGCCATCTTAAAAAATGATCCGGAAACGATGGATATTCCTATTATGATTTTATCTATTGTTCAGGATAAATTGAGAGGCTACAGGATCGGGGTGGACAGGTATCTTACCAAACCGATAGACACCGCTCAATTATTTTCCGAAGTAGGCGCCTTGCTGGAACAGGGGAAATCCAGGAAAAAGGTAATGGTTGTCGATGAAGACATCGCTGCTGTTCGGGTTCTTACGGAAGTATTGGAAACTAAAGGGTATAGCGTGGTTGAGTCGGATGGTAAGGAATTTTTAGAAAAAGCAATCTCGAACCTGCCTGATATTATCATTCTTAATTCTATTCATTCCGATAAACAGGAAATGATTCAAACGCTGAGATTTGAAAAAGGATTGGAAAATGTATTGTTTTTAATATACCAATAGCATAATATAGCGACCAGGAAGGAAATTTAATTTTAATTCAAAGCAAATAGAAAATAATGGGAAAGAAACTTTTGATTGTTGACGATGAACCACACATCAGGATGCTGATCGGGCAAACATTGGAAGAACTGGAAGATGAAGGGGTTGATTTCCTGACCGCTGAAAACGGTGAACAGGCATTGGAAATTATTCAGGCCGAAAATCCTCAACTTGTTTTTTTAGATGTCATGATGCCGAAATTGAATGGGATGGAAGTGTGCCGCAGGGTAAAAAAAGAATTGTTATTAGATAATGTATATATTGTTTTATTGACTGCGAAAGGACAAGAGCTGGACCGGCAGAAGGGACAGGAGGTCGGCGCTGATGTATATATGACCAAGCCTTTTGATCCTGAAAAGATATTAGCAAAAGCAAGAGAAGTGCTTCAATTGGGAAATTGATATCCCTTCCAAAATCCTGACTCTAAAGATGGCAAAACTCACCTTAAAGAATATTCTGAATAAGAAAAATGAAACGATCGCCATGATTGTTTCGTTAATTGAAAAATTACATGCCCGCGTTTGGATTGAAGATGAAAAGGGGATAGTATTATTTGGCATCGCGGAAGAATCTTCTCGTTTTGAATATCCCGTTACTGTTGGTGATGATGTGATGGGAAGCGTCAAGGGAGACGAAAATGCGAATATCATTGCCAACCTCCTTATATATTCAGCTCAAAAAGAATCCGAGAGAAAAAAACTTGGAGCAGAAGTATTGAACCTTTACCAGGAGATCAACCTGATATATAATTTTTCAGAAAAACTCGCTCAAACAATTGATGCCCCCTCTATTTGCGCTATTGCCTTAGAGGAAGCGGGACATGTAATAAGATCAGATAGCGGTGTGGTGGTGTTATGGGATGAAAAGGCAAAAAAAATAAAAATTGCTTCTTCCTCCGGGCAACTACTTGTTAAAGATGAAATATTGGATGATGAATTAGGATTGCTTACAAAAATAATATTAAGCGGACCATCAGAAATATTGACCGATGTTTCCGTACTATCAGGTGCAGGGATCATTTTACCGGAAGTAACTACCATTATTTATTCAGCATTGAAAGTGAACAAGCGGGTAATGGGCGCAATCATTCTTTCCAGCAAAGAGCTCATTCAATACACAGCAGCCGATCTGAAATTACTTACCACATTGACCTTACAGGCTTCGGCAGCCATTGAAAGCGCATTGCTTTATGAAAAAAACCTGCAGGAAGCAAAAGAAAGAGAGGAGGCCATGCGAATTGTCTATGAGGTAACAGGGAAATTTGTTCCTTATGAATTTATTGGGTCACTGGGCCACAAAGTGATCACAGATGTGAAACTTGGGGACCAGGTAGAAAAGATAGTGACTGTTCTTTTTTCTGACATCAGGGATTATACAACCTTGTCTGAACAAATGAGTCCGGAAGAGAATTTTAGATTCGTTTGCTCTTTTAATGAACGCATGGGACCAGCCATTCGCAGGCATCACGGATTTATAAACCAATACCTGGGTGATGCGATCATGGCCATCTTTCCGGGCAATGCATCTGATGCATTATCCGCAGCTATTGAAATGCAGGAAGAGGTGCATGAGCTTAATAAAATCCGTATAAGTCATGGAGAAATGCCCATCCAGATTGGAGTAGGTATGCATACCGGGCCGCTGATCATGGGGATTACAGGAGATGAAAACAGGATGGATGCCACTACAATTTCCGATACGGTGAATGTTGCTTCACGATTAGAGAGCCTTACAAAACATTACAGGGCCGGTATCATACTCAGCGATGCCTCCCTGAAACAAATGCTTCAAAAAGAAGATTATCATCTTCGTTATCTTGGGTTGGTTCAATTGAAAGGCAAACAGGAGTCCTTGCACATTCATGAATGTTTTAACAGCAAAAAGATACACGAAGTAGAAAAAAAAATGAACACCCTGGCAATCTTCAACGAGGGCGTTTCTTTGTTCTTAAACAAATCATTCAGTGAGGCCCATGATTCATTCAAAAAAGTTGTTGAGGCTGATCCCGGCGATCGTACAGCAAATTTTTTCTTTGGCAATACAAAAAAAATTATGGATACAGGGGCTGATAGCTTTGCAGGTATCGTGGAAATGCGTGAAAAATAATTTTCATTTTTAAAAGAATCGCCTACTCAGCAATCCTGAAAACGGGATACCTCAAATAATCAGGTTCAAAATAAGTAGAGTTTTGATACACAAAATTTAATTGAGCCCGCCAGTTTTTTGCAAAACTTGTATCTGTAGAACGCCGTTGTTCTAAAGATGTTTTAACATCAGGATGGGTCTTCAGATAATCAGCAGCAATGTCATCGAATGCATAATCGGAAATCCCTTCTTTTTGTCCCAGGATGGCATCAAAGAAATTCCATGCGAAATAGGAATCTTCTGCCTGGGGCTCGAGTGTTTCTATTAAAAACCTGTTGGCCGTTTGGTTCATAGGGATATACCAATCTCCCTTCCTGAAGTTTATTTTTTGTTTTGTCGTGCTGATTTTCACTTCACTATTGATGTGATGCATCTCGTATTGCCTGGAGGAAGTTTTATAATCATCGATGTGATAAACTTCAACCTCAATAGATGTATCGTTTTTCAATGGTCGCATTTCCACTCTGTTTAATTTCAGGAGTTCAATAACCTTCCACCAACCCTGCGGAATGATATATGCGCCTGGTTTTTTGATAAAGGTTTTTGGAGGGTAGTAATTAAAGATGGTTACTTTTTTTTCAAATGGTTTCGTTCTGTCATAATATAACCTGGGGGTTCCGGAAACCTCGCTGGGCTTATGACCCGATTCATATCCTTTATAAAGTATCTCCTTCGATTGAGTGCGGTCCAGTTGCCAGCTTATTGGAAATTCTGTTTGTGTTTTTACAGATTGTTTTGTTTCGTCACGAAGTTTTTTTATTGTTGCGCTGTTTTTTGATGTAAAATCAATGAAGCACTGCATGAGTGCATAGGTGGACCTTACCCTTTGATCGTAAGATTTCAGCATGTGTGTTTCGGGAACAAAGGCAAAGCTGTGCCAGAGCGTAGCATATCCACTGCTGTACCTGGGACCATCCCAATATTCCGGCCAGCCAGTTTCGGGTGTATCACCGAATGAATTAACGTAAGGAACAAGATCATACCCTTTTTGTTTCATTAAACTATATAGTGCCGGTTCAAATTCTTTATTGAGATAATCTCCCATAACGCCGCCAAGTTTGTTATGTTGGGAAGTAAGCAAAGTCATGATGTGCTGGTAGTCGGCCCCATCGCTTACGTGATTGTCAACAAACACATCAGGATCTGTCAAATGAAAAATCTCAGCCATGGCCCTTGAATCTTTTGAATCACATTTAATAAAATCACGGTTAAGATCAAGATTTTGGGAATTACCCCGAAAGCCTTTTTCAGTAGGGCCATTCTGGTCGATCCGGTAATTCGGGCTCCTGTTTAAGCAACCGCCGATATTGTAAACAGGAACGATGGCAAGGATAATGTTATCAGGTAGTTTATATTTATGGAGAACGAGATCCCTGGCCAGTAACATGCAGGCGTCAATCCCATCGGGCTCACCTGGATGAATACCGTTATTAATTAAGATGATCCTCTTATTTTTTTTGCGCGCATTTTCAAAATTAGTTTCGCCATCGTTTGAGACCACCACGAGATGCAGGGGAAAACCTGCGTCGGTCATTCCCATCGTCAGCATTTTTATTTTTGAAGAGTGCTGGTCAAGCTTTTGCCACCAATCCATGATTTCGTAATAATTGGGGCTTTGCATCCCGTTGGATTGTTCAAATTTGGTTGGGATGGTTTGGCAGAAAACAAATTGGTTTGTAAAAAGAAAAAATAGAATGAATAGTTTTTTCATGTTCTTCGATTGAACAATAAAAATACGGTTGTATTAAATAAAAAGGCATCCCTGGAAGAGATGCCTTTTAAAATTTATGGTGCAGTATTATTTTACCAATGCTCTTTTTGCCAGCTTGCTTTTTAAATTTGCAGCTTTGTTCTTATGGATGATGCCACGCTTTGCCAATTTATCAATCATGCTCACCACACCAGGTAATTTATCAGAAGCTTCCTTACCGGTTACGGCCTTTAGATCGCGGATAGCGTTTCGGGTCGTTTTGCCATAAAATTTGTTTCTTTCGCGCCGTTTGTTTGACTGGCGAACGTCTTTTTTAGTAGCGCTATGATTAGCCATAGTTTCAAAATTATCCGAAGATTACGGGCTCTTGAAGAGCCTGATTCGGAGGACGGCAAAGGTAAGAGGGTATGGGTTATTTGCCAAAAAAGAACGCTGATTTTTAGCAATTTTAGATCGACAAAAAATCCTGTTTTTTTACATATTTAATGTTCCAGCCATAGAAATCTACCAAAAAAACGTAATCTGTTTGGTTTAGTACCTTTAGATCAAAGGAAATCACCGGGAAATATTACCAAATATGCTTTCATTTTCAATTAGCGGGAATTATACTGACCTGTACGAAATAACGATGGGGGAAACCTATTTTTTGGCAAACAGGCAGGATGAGAAGGCTTGTTTTGATTATTTTTTCCGGAAAGTGCCTAACAAAGGAGCCTATGTGGTTTTTGCCGGCCTCCAGGATGCTTTGGAGATCCTGGAGGATCTGCATTTTACAAAAGAGGATATCCATTTCCTTAAAGAATTAGATTTTCACCCATCCTTCATAGAGTACCTAGAAAACTTTCGGTTTAGTTGCGATGTGTATGCATGCCCTGAGGGAGAAATAATATTTCCGAATTGCCCGATACTCCGGGTAGAGGGAAACATTATTGAAGCCCAACTGGTTGAAACATTGCTCCTGAATATTTTGAATTTCGAATCCCTGATCGCAACCAAAGCCTCACGCATGAAGCAAGTTGCGGGGAATAGAATTTTAAGTGATTTTGGTTTGAGAAGATCTCAGGGCCTGGGCGGCGTGCTGGCCACAAAAGCTTCGATCATCGGAGGGTTTCATTCTACCAGTAATGTGTATGCTGCACAAATTTATGGGTTGGATGTTGTGGGTACGATGGCGCATTCTTTTGTTGAAAGTTTTGACAGTGAACTGGAAGCATTCAGGGTTTTTTCAACATCGCGCCCCGACGATTGTATATTTCTTGTAGATACGTACAATACGGTTCGAAGCGGCGTTCCCAATGCAATTATTGTGGCTAAAGAAATGGAACTGATGGGTCAGAAAGCAACAGGTGTTCGACTCGACAGCGGCGATCTTGCCTACCTTTCAAAAGCTACCCGTCGCATGCTCGACGAAGCGGGTTTGGGATACATGAAAATTGTTGCGTCGAATCAGCTTGATGAATTTGTAATAAAAAGTCTAATGGAGCAGGGAGCCCCGATTGATGTTTTTGGTGTGGGCACGAGTCTTGTTACGGGCAAGCCTGATGGAGCGCTTGATGGCGTATACAAACTTTCTGTTTATTCCGGTAAACCCCGGTTAAAATTGTCCGAATCCCTGGAAAAAATAACCTTGCCCGGCATAAAACAGGTGTTGAGGGTAATGGATAAGAATGAAATGTTTTATGGTGCAGATGCCATTGTACTTGCCGATGAAGAACAGAGAACGGATGTGATGAACCATCCTTACGAACCCGGGAAATCAATGGGGATAGGAAATTTTACGCAAATGCCCTTGTTACAAAAGGTCATGAGTAAAGGAAAAAGAATTTTATCACAGCCTTCACTCAGGGAAATCTCAGATTATGCAGTTCAAAGATTATCTCTTTTACCTACCGAGTTTAAGCGATTTGAAAACCCACATATTTATAAAGTGGGGATCAGTGATAAATTGATGGAGCTTAGAGACAGTTTAAGAAATGAATACAAAAAACGAAAAGATTGAAAGCATTATTGGTTATAGATATTCAAAATGATTTTTTACCCGGTGGTTCATTAGCGGTGCCCGGCGGAGATGAAATTATTTCTATAGTAAATGGAATACAGCATTATTTTGGGCTGGTGGTTGCCACACAGGATTGGCATCCGGCAAATCACAAAAGTTTTGCTTCGAATCATAAAGGCAAAAAACAATTTGAAAAAATTGAGTTGGGAGGATTGCCCCAGGTCCTTTGGCCCGATCACTGCGTGCAGGGTACAAAAGGCGCAGACTTCCCTGGCGCGCTTAATATGAATAGGGTGGAAACCATTTTCAGGAAAGGAACAAATCCTGACATTGATAGTTACAGCGGATTTTTTGACAATGGCAGAAAAAAATCGACTGGCCTTACCGATTATCTGCGTGGCAGGAAGGTTACTGAAATTTACCTCGCTGGCCTGGCTGGAGATATTTGTGTTTTTTCCACGGGGATGGATGGTGTGGATGAAGGGTTTAAAACATATATTATTGAAGATGCCTCTCGTCCGCTGAACCTGGAAGATTTTAAAAAAACAAATAAACTGTTTATCGAAAAAGGTGGCAAATTAATTCATAGCAGGGAGATAGCTACCTGGTGAATTTGCATTTTCA
>Ga0193726_1002342_pt1 | contig 13013 bp, 8 predicted proteins | sample H2c1metaG_FD_144928 | JGI IMG/M metagenome (GOLD analysis project Ga0193726, IMG submission 144928) | Soil microbial communities from a riparian zone of the East river system, Colorado, United States - H2c1 | ecosystem: Environmental > Terrestrial > Soil > Riparian zone | place: USA: East River... | reverse complement strand
TGCCGCGAGATGATAGATCGCGTTGTCCTTCACCGGCCGCGAGCTGTGCCCGCCCTTGTTGGTTACCTCGAGCCGGTAATTCTGCGGAAATTTCTCGCCGGCCTCGACTTCGAGGGCAATCCGGTGCCCGCTCGTATCCAGCTCCCCGGCGGCGCCCTCGTTGAGCGCGAATGCAGCGTCGATGAGTTCACGGCGATTGCGCGTGAGCCATTCAGCGCCATTGAACGCGCCTGCAGTCTCTTCGCCGCAGGTGAGCGCCACTTTGAGCGTGCGCCGGGGCCGGTAGTTTTCGCCGCGGTAGCGAATGAGCGTGTCCACCCAGATGGCGGCCTCGGCCTTGTCGTCGCTGGCGCCACGCGCGTAGAACGAGCCGTTCTCCTCAACCAGCTTGAACGGATCCCGTGTCCAATCCTCGCGCTTGGCTTCCACCACGTCGATGTGCGCGAGCAGCAGAATTGCCTTGAGCTTGGGGTCCTTGCCGGGATAAATGGCGACCAGCCCCCCTTCCTTCGGGTGATCGGGCGCCGCGAATAAGTGCAGATCGCTGTCCGGGAAGCCGGCCGCCTTCAACCGCGCGGCCATGCGCTCGGCGGCGAGGGTGCAATTACCGACGGACAAGGTGGTGTTGGTCTCCACCAGTTCTTTGTATAACTCGCGAAAACGCTGCTCGCCGGCCGGCGTATCTTGAGGCGGAACGGCGAAGGCCGAGAATGAAGCGATGGCGGCGGCTGCGGCGAAAAGCAATCTCATGAATGACTCCGTAAGGGTGGATGTGCGCTCAGCCCGGCTCAGCGCGCCTGATGCGCTTTGACTTTTTCGACATACCGATCGCGCAGCTCGGTCTGACGGGACTTCAACTCAACCTGGCGGCCCGCAATCCAAACCTGATCCGCCAGTGTCGTGACCTCGAGCGGATCGCCGCTCCAGAGCACCAGATCTGCGCTGCGGCCGACGGCGATACGGCCGTGCGTCGCGCCCAGTCCAAAGATATCAGCCGGTGTGGAAGTGATGGCGGCGAGCGCTGATTCCCACGGCAGACCATGGGCAACTGCGTTGCCTGCAAGTTGGCGTACCAGGCGTGCTTGCGGGGTGTCGCCGCTCGAAAAGGCGATGCGCACGCCGGCACGTTGCAGACGCGCTGCATTTTCCAGAGTCGAGGCAAGCCGATCGAAATCCAGCGGTAGATCATCCAGTGGATTGAGAATCACGGGGACATTGGCCTTCGCGAGTTCCGTCGCGACCAACCACGCTTCGTTGCCCCCCAGAATGACGGGTTTCATCCCATTGCGTGCGGCAAAGGTGACGACGCCCAAGATGTCCGCCGCGCGATCGACCTGAAACACCACCCGGCCGCCGGTCAGATAGCGGGTCAGTGCTTCTCGGCCCGCGGCATGCAGCAACGCGCCCTGACCGATCGGGCCCGGTGCGCGCGCCTCGTGAATCGCCTGTTCCAAAAGCATATATTCCGCGGCGCGCGTTCCGCCGGCGACCCTGGCGCCGGCTGCTCCCATTTGCACGAACAGCGAACGGCTGCCGGCCAGTGCCGCATCGTATCGGCCATCGAGCACAACCGCCGAGCCCTGACCTCCAATGATGCTGTCTGCAGCACTGGGCACCAGCACGGTCCAGGTCACGCCTTCGATGCGTGTGACCGGTACGACGAACGAGCGTGGGTTATACGCCAGCGTGACGTCGAGCTCGGGACGCCACTGCTGGTCCCATTCCGGTGATTTGAGATTCAGAGTCGAATCGACGGTCTGCGCCTCCGCGGCGATTTCTTCAAGACCGATATCGGTCAGTCCGCCAAACAGTCCCGGTGTGAGCTCTTTGCCCCTGGCATCGATCACCCTCGCACCCGAGCCGGCATCCGAACCAATCGCGACGATCAATCCGCCGCGTACCACGACGTCGGTGTTTTTCAGTGTGCCCTTTGCGGACGCCGTGTGGACGGTCGCGCCGCGAATGACGAAATCCTGGGCCTCGGCGTACTGGGTGCCCATGATGCCGCCGGCCATGCAGACGAGGAGGCAGAGGGATTTCATAGCGGAGCCTCCGCGATGTGCCGGCCCAACAGAAAATCGGAGCGCGGTTTGGCGGGTGGATGTGCGCGATCGAACTTGAGTGCGCCGTCGATGAACACCTGCTCCGCGAGCGCATAGACGCTGAACGGATTTCCGTTCCAGATCACCACATCCGCCCCCTTGCCGGCCTCGAGCGTCCCAATTTGATCCTGAAGACCGAGCGATCTGGCCGGATTGGCCGTGAGCCAACGGATCGCGCGCTCCGGCGCAACGGTCAATCCCGCGCGCTGGCCATGCGCCATCGCTTTGGCGGCTTCCTGGTTCAAGCGCTGGATGCCATCGCCTGAATCGGAGTGAACGATGGCGCAGCTGCGCTCGGGAAAGTCCACGATCGCCAAATTTTCCTGCACGCCATCATAAGCTTCCATTTTGAAACCCCACCAATCCGCCCACATCGCCGCACACACGCCTTTGTCGGCCAGGCGATCGGCGATCTTGTAGGCCTCGACTGCGTGGTGGAACGCCACAATCTTGAATCCAAATTCATCGGCCACGTCGAGCATGGTCGCCATTTCATCCGAGCGATAGCAGTGCATATGCACGCGAATATTTCCCTTCATGACCTCCGCCAGGGTTTCGAGCTTCAGGTCGCGCTTCGGCGGACTGGGCGGCATGAGCTCTTTTTCTGCGGCGGCATCCTTGTCCTTGGATTTTTTAGCGGCGCCGTCGGCGCGCTCGGCTTTCTTCTTGTTGAACTCGGTCAATTCGCGGTTGTACTTGTCCCATTGCTGCTGATAGTCCTGGGCGTCTGCGAAGGCTTGGCGATAACCCGCGACATTGCCCATGCGAGTCGACGGTGCTTGATGTTTCTCGCCGTACACGCGCTTCGGATTCTCGCCGCAGGCCATTTTGAGCCCGTAAACCGCACCGGGAAACTTCATGGCTTGGTAGGTTACGCCCTGCACATTCTTGACCACGACCGAACGGCCGCCGATGAGATTCGCCGAGCCGGGCAAAATCTGCATGGTCGTCACGCCGCCTTCGAGCGCAGCCTCGAATCCGGGGTCTTGCGGCCAGACGGAATGCTCGGCCCAAACGTTCGACGTGACCGGAGCCGTCGCTTCGTTGCCGTCATCGAGTCCCTTGACCGCGGGGCTGGCGTATACGCCCAAGTGCGAGTGGATGTCGATGAGGCCCGGCGTTACCCATTTGCCCTTCGCATCGACGACGCGCGCATCGCTGGGCGCGGCAAGTCCCTTGCCGATCGCTTGGATGCGTCCGTTGGCGATCAATACATCGGCGCCTTCCAGGCGCTCACCCGTGCCTGTGAGCACGGTCGCGCCTTGGATCAGTACCGGCGGGCTGGCGGGCACCTGATAGGTCGAGGGAAACGGCTCAGATGCCAAGGCTCCGGATACGGCGCAAGCCACCGAAGAAAGCAGCATGAAGCGCGATAGCATATTCATTTTTGTTCGAACCGTCCCCGTTGTCATTGGCGCTGCGCCTCGGCTGTTGAAGCGCGGGTGCGCGATTATAATGGGTTGCGCTCAAAGGGACATGACCTTTGTTGAATAGAGCAAGTCGTCCGTCATGTCCAATCAACCAGCTTGTCCAGTTGCGAGCCGGCCAGCAATAAATCCACTGCAGCCTGAAGGCCGTTCCGATCCTCGTGGTCGAATCGCGCCAAGTCCGGGCTGTCGAGATCCAGCACGCCCAGCAGGCGCCCATGCTGAACCAGGGGTAGCACGATCTCGGAGCGCGACGCAGCGTCGCAGGCGATGTGTCCGGGAAACTCATTGACGTCGGGTACGATCAGAATTTCGCGGCGTTCGGCGGCGGTTCCGCAGACGCCGCGACCCATGGCGATGCGCACGCACGCGACCTTGCCTTGAAACGGACCCAATACCAGCTCGCCGCCTTGCAGAAAATAAAACCCCACCCAATTCACGTCCGACAGCATCTGGTAGAGGAGCGCGCACATATTGGCCGCATTGGCCAAGCCATTGGGTTCGCCGGAAAAAATTCCCGCCAGTTGAGCGTTCACTTCACGGTAGGTGGCGGCTTTGGAAAGACTCGGATCGGATTTTATGACGTGCATGATGAAGCCTATATCTTGAGACGATAGACGCGCTGTGCCGTGCCGCTGAACAAGGCGGTTTTTTCAGCCGCCGAGTACTGCTTGGCCAACACTTTGAAGGCGTTCCAGAGCACAGGATAGCTGCAGCTTCCCATATCGACCGGGAAGTTGCTTTCGAACATGCAGCGATTGACGCCAAACACTTCGATGCAGGTTTCGATGTAGGGTTTCCACTCGGCGGCCAGCTGTGCCGAGGAGGCGGCGGGGGATTGCAGAAAGGAAGGAAAGTTGCAGAACGCCATCGCCAAGCCGCCGAGCTTGACCGAAACGTTCGGCAGAGCCGCGAGCTTGCGGATATTGTCGCGCCAAATCGGAAACCGCTCTTCGCGTTCTCCTTGGTAGCCGGCAATGCCCAGCGGCGTGCCGACGTGATCGAGAATGACCGGTATATGGGGAAAGGCCCGCACCAGATCGATCAATTCCGGAAGTTGCGGTTCCAGGAGCCACGCATCGAACGACAGGTCGAATTTTTCAAGTTGCGCGTAGCCCTCCCGGAAAGGCTTGGCCGCATACAATCCGGCGCCGGCCCGGACCAAGGGGCCCAACACGTTGGAGTCCGCATCGTATGAGGCGCTATGGCGAATGCCGCGGAAGCGATCGCCGCCCGCCTTGAGATGCGCCGCCAGCACTTCGCTCACCACCGCACCGGCCGTGAGATCAACATGCCCCACGATGCCTGCGCAGGCACGAACGGGGCCGTAAGTGCCGCTCGCGCACATCGCGGCGATGCCATTGACGAATTCAGTTTCCCCCACGGCTTTGAACGCATCCGGTGCATCGGCGCGGTACATGGCGCCGCACTGAACGAAGACGGTCGCGCGTATGTTGTGTCCGGTATTGAGATCAGCCAGGAATTCCGGCAGCAGATACCGCTTGGCGCGGCGGATGACCTTGTCGAAACCATGCTGCGGCACGGGGCGATTGGCAAATGCCGCTTCCGGCCAATCCCATAAGTGGTGATGCGGATCGATGATCGGCAGATCAGGTTCTAAAATGGACTCGGGCTGCGCGGCGCTCGTCATGCTGATCTCCGGTACTCCTCAGCATAGTTTGCCCGATTTTCCCCGGCTCGCGCATCAAACCTGGATCACGCACAATAGCGTTTGTGGCCACATTGACCGACCAACGTCCGGATCCGGACCTGCTGCTGGCGAAAGTCAACCGGCAGGAATTGAAGGCGCGGCGCGGCAAGCTCAGGATCTATTTCGGCTCATCGGCCGGAGTCGGCAAGACCTACGCCATGTTGATGGCGGCGCGCAAGCTCGTGAGCGAAGGCCGCTCAGTCCTGGTCGGCGTGGCCGAAACTCACGGCCGTGCGGAAACCGCCGCGCTGCTCGAGGATTTGGAAGTTCTGCCGCTCAAATCCGTTGTATATCGGGGAAAAATGCTGGTCGAATTCGACCTGGACGCGGCGCTTGCACGGCGCCCGCAACTGATTTTGATCGACGAGCTGGCGCACTCCAATGTCTCGGGAATGCGCCACCCAAAGCGTTGGCAAGACGTCGATGAACTGCTGGCGGCGGGCATAGACGTTTTCAGCACCTTGAACGTGCAGCACCTCGAGAGCCTCAACGACGTGGTTGGCGGGATTACCAATGTGCGTGTCTGGGAAACCATTCCCGACAAGGTCTTCGATGCCGCCGATGAGGTCGTGCTGGTCGATATCCCCGCGGACGAGCTGTTGGCCCGGCTGAAGGCCGGGAAAGTCTATGTGGCGCAGCAGGCCGAACATGCGGCCCATCATTTCTTCCGCAAAGGCAATTTGATGGCATTGCGCGAACTCGCTCTGCGGCGCACCGCGGATCGGGTCGAGGGCGACGTCCAGGCATATCGGGTCGATCAATCCATCGAATCCGTTTGGAAGACTGCTACTGCATTGTTGACCTGCGTAGGACCGGATGCGGCTGCACAACGCGTGGTTCGGGCTGCCGCACGCCTGGCGGGCCAGCTGAATACCGAGTGGCATGCGGTCTACGTGGAAACGCCGAACCTGCAGCGTTTGTCGCCGGTAAAGCGCGAGAAGATTCTGGCAACCCTCAACCTGGCCCAGGAACTCGGCGCGACGACCGCAGTTATCGCGCACGCCGACATTGCCGGGAGCATCATTGCGTATGCGCGAAAGAACAATTTGTCGAAACTCGTGATCGGGCGCGACCCCGTCAGGCGCTTGTGGCCTTGGCAAAGATCCAGCGGCCAAAAACTGGCGCTGCTCGCGCCCGATATCGATTTGATTGAAATCGGCCGCGCTGAGGACCGCACCCGGACAAGCGCGGAGAGCGCTCGGTTGTCCGCGCTGCCCGAGGTCGAGTCCGACGAGCGGCGCGTGGCGAAGCGGCTGCGCTATCTATGGGCGGCACTGGCCTGCGCGGCCGTGACGCTGATATCCACGCCGCTGACCACGTACTTCGATCGCTCCAACATTGTGGCGATATTCATTTTGACCGTGGTTCTGGTGGGCGTGCGATTCGGAAGAGGACCTGCCGCTTTGGCCGCCGTGTTGAGCGTCTGCGGCTTTGATTTTTTCTTCGTGCCGCCGCGCTTCTCGTTCGCGGTGAGCGACGTTCAATACTTACTGACCTTTTGCATCATGTTGGCGGTGGGCTTGATTGCCGGCCAACTGACCGCCGGGTTGCGTTTCCAGGCGCGCGTGGCTGCTCATCGCGAGGAGCGCGCAGGCTCGCTGTACGAGATTGCACGCGATCTGTCGGGCGCCGTCGAAGTCGAACAGGTGGTTCGAACGAGCGACGAGTCCATTCAGCGCACGTTTCGCGCGAGTGCCGCGCTGCTGTTGCCGGATGCCGACGGTAGGCTGGTGGCCGCGGCGAACACCGCCGCAACGCCTGATGCGGGATTGGCGGTGGAACTTGGGACTGCCCAGTGGGCATTTGACCGGGGCCAGCCGGCAGGTTTCGGCACGGATACGTTGCCGGGCAGCGATGTGCTCTACATCCCGCTTCGCGCACCGACCAAGGCGCGCGGCGTGTTGGCGGTGAAGGCGCACAATCGGCGTTTGCTGCGCATCCCGGAGCAACGGCAATTGCTCGACACCTTCGCTGCGCTGATCGCCATTGCCCTGGAGCGCGTGCACTACGTCGGCGTCGCCCAGGACGCGCTGCTGCAAATGGAATCCGAACGGCTGCGCAATTCGCTGCTCGCGGCGCTGTCGCACGATCTGCGCACGCCCCTGACCGTGCTCATGGGTTTGGCGGAATCTCTGGCGCGTACCGCGCCCGGACTGTCGAACGCACAAATGGAAACCGCGCAGGCGATCCAGGATGAGGCGCGGCGCATGAGCACGTTGGTGAGCAATCTTTTGGATATGGCGCGTATCGAAAGCGGCGAGGTCACGCTGAACTTGCAGTGGCAGCCGTTGGAAGAGGTGGTGGGGGCGGCGCTCGAGGACGCGCGCGGCATGCTGCAACGGCATACGGTCGTCGTGCAGCTGCCTCGCGATTTGCCATTGCTCAGGTTCGACGCCGTGCTGATCGAGCGGGTGCTGGTCAACCTGCTGGAGAACGTATCGAAGTACACGCCGCCCGGCAGCACCGTGATTCTGTCGGCGCAGGTGATCGCCGATCACGTCAGCGTGTCGGTTGCCGACAATGGACCGGGATTACCCGCCGGAAGGGAAGAGGCGGTATTCCAGAAGTTCACGCGCGGCGAGCGTGAGTCAGCCACGCCCGGCGTGGGTTTGGGGCTCGCCATCTGCCGCGCCATCATCGAATCGCACCAGGGCAAGATCACTGCGGCCCAGCGCGCCGGCGGGGGCGCAATTTTCACTTTCACGCTGCCCCTGGGGCTTGCGCCGCGGATTGCCGATGGCTGAGCCGCTGCCCGTCGCGATTCTGATCGAGGATGAACGGCAAATCCGGCGCTTCCTGCGCACGGCGTTGGAGACGGAGGGCTGGACGGTCCATGAGGCTGAGACGATGCGGCAGGGATTGACGGACGCCGGAACGCGCAGACCGGATCTCATCATTCTGGACCTGGGGTTGCCGGATGGAGACGGCGTGGAATTTCTGCACGACCTTCGCGGCTGGTCGAAGGTGCCTGTCATCGTTCTGTCGGCGCGAGTCGGCGAACAGGACAAAATCGCGGCGTTGGATGCCGGCGCGGATGACTACCTGACCAAGCCCTTCAGCGTCGGCGAGCTGCTCGCCCGGGTTCGCGCCACATCGCGGCGGCGCCAGGACGCCGGCGTCGATCCCGGCGCGCTGTTCGAGTTCGGAGACGTCAAAATCGACCTGAGTCTGCGCACGGCGCACAAGGGCAACATCGCGATTCACCTGACGCCCATCGAGTACCGCCTGCTCAGTCTGTTGATTGCGAATGTGGGCAAGGTGCTCACGCATCGGCAGATTTTGCGCGACGTGTGGGGACCTGCGCATTCCGAGGACGGTCACTATGTGCGCGTTTACATGGGCCATTTGCGGCAAAAGCTCGAGGGCGACCCCGCGCAACCGAAACACATCCTGACCGAAACGGCAGTGGGGTACCGGCTGGTGCAAAACGCTCGGAGCTAGTTCCCGTGGCCGCGCGAGAGCCAGCGAAATCCTACAAGCTGTGCCGTCCGGCGACGACAGCTTTGAGCTACTCGAGGGCCTAGTGTGAATATGACTGGACATATCGATGGTGCAACTTTAACCGGGCCACACGGAACCCGATGTATTGCGCGGCGCCTTGATCAGCGTAGCGACACTGAGGTGAATATGCTGCATCAACAGAGCCGGCATCCGTGCTGACCGATCAAGATATCTATTTATTCCGCGAAGGAACCCATGGGCGGCTGTTCGACCAGTTCGGTTGCCGCTTAAACCCCGCCGGCAGCGGTGCACATTTTGCCGTTTGGGCGCCGAATGCCGCCGAGATCTCGGTCATAGGCGACTGGAACGGATGGCACGCGGGAGCCAATAGGCTCGCGCCGCGGCCTGATGAATCCGGTATCTGGGAAGGCACGGTACCTGGGGTGCAACGCGGGCAGGCGTACAAGTACCGGATTACCTCGCGCGTTGGCGGCTACTCGGTTGAGAAGGCCGACCCGTTCAGCCAGCTCTGTGAGCTGCCTCCCGCCACTGCCTCACGGGTGTGGACGCTTGACTACACCTGGAATGATGCTGCGTGGATGAGTTCGCGCGGCTCGCGCAACGGTCTGAGCGCGCCCATGTCGACCTACGAGTTGCATGTGGGATCATGGCGGCGCAAGGACGGCAACTTTCTCAACTACCGCGAATTGGCTCACGCACTGGGAGACTATCTCAACGATCTGGCCTTTACGCATGTCGAACTCATGCCCATCACCGAGCACCCTTTCTACGGTTCTTGGGGATATCAAACCACCGGTTATTTCGCGCCCAGCGCGCGCTATGGCACCCCGCAGGACTTGATGTATCTCGTCGATCATCTGCATGCGCGCGGTATCGGCGTCATTCTCGACTGGGTGCCGTCGCATTTTCCCGCCGACCAGCACGGATTGTCTTATTTCGACGGCACGCATCTGTATGAGCACTCGGATCCGCGGCAAGGCTTTCATCCGGAGTGGAACTCCTCGATCTTCAACTTTGGGCGCAATGAGGTCCGCAGCTTCCTCGTATCCTCGGCGCTGTTCTGGTTCGAGAAATATCACATTGACGGGCTGCGCGTGGATGCCGTGGCGTCCATGCTGTATCTGGACTATGCCCGCAAAGAGGGGGAATGGATCCCCAATCGATTTGGCGGCCGGGAAAATCTCGAGGCCATCGACTTCCTGCGCATCTTGAACCAATCCGTGTATCGGGATTATCCGGGCGCGACCATGGTGGCCGAGGAGTCCACCGCATGGCCCATGGTGTCGAGGCCCACGGATATGGGCGGTCTGGGTTTTGGCTTGAAATGGAACATGGGCTGGATGCACGACACGCTCGCTTACTTCAAGCAGGATCCGATTCACCGCAAGTACCATCACGGTGAGCTGACTTTCTCCCTGATCTATGCCTTCAACGAAAATTTCGTGCTGCCCCTGTCGCACGACGAAGTTGTCTACGGCAAGGGCTCGCTCATCGGCAAGATGCCGGGCGACGATTGGCAGATGTTCGCCAACCTGCGCGCACTGTACGGCTACATGTGGGCGCATCCGGGCAAGAAACTGTTGTTCATGGGGGGCGAGTTTGCGCAGCGCCGCGAATGGACTCACGAAGGGGAACTCGAGTGGTGGGTGTCCGATTTGCCCGAGCACGCGGGCGTAAAGCGGCTCATCGGCGATTTGAATCGCGTTTACCAGCGTGAATCGGCGCTGCACCAGATCGATTTTTCGCCGGAAGGGTTCGAATGGGTGGATGGCGGCAATGGGGAAATGAGCATCATCGCTTTCTTGAGAAAGTCCTCGGGAGCCGGCGCGCCGCTGCTCGTGGTGTGCAACTTCACGCCGGTTCCGCGCGCCAACTTTCTGATCGGCGTGCCGGCACGCGGCATTTGGCGCGAGATCATCAACACCGATGCGCGGGACTACGGCGGCTCCGGCTGGGGAAATTTGGGCGGCGTCGAATCCGTACCCGTGGGATCGCACGGCCGCGTTGAGTCGGTCAACCTCAATTTACCGCCTCTGTCGACCCTGATGTTGCGCTGGGAACCTCGTGGCTAGCCCCAAGCGCAAAGCGCCTGGCATAAAAAATGCGGCTGCGGCGCCGGCGACGGATGGCACCGCAGCGATCAAAGAGGGCAGGGTGCGCGCCGTCATCGATGCGGTTCTGCCCATGGTCGATGGCGGGCGATTTCCCGCCAAACGCATTGCCGGCGAGGCGGTCGCGGTTGAAGCGCATTGTTTCACGGATGGCCACGACAAGATTCGCGCGACATTGCGCTGGAAGCTGATGGGGACGGCCGGCGCTGAGTATGAGATCGATATGCAGCCGCAGGCCAACGATGTCTGGACGGCGGAATTTGCCCCATCGCTGCCGGGCCGATACCAGTTCACCGTCATGGCATGGGTGGATCACTTTGAATCTTGGCGGCGCGAGTTTGAAAGGCGCGAGGACAAGAGCGACATACTGGTGGCGCTGCAGGCAGGGGCTGCGCTCATCGATGAGGCGGCCGCGCGAGCGGCCGGCAGCGATGCGTCTATTCTGACGGAGTGGTCCGGACAGTTGCTCGCCATGATCACCGGCCCCGCAGCGGAGAGCGCAGAGCAGAAAGCCCTGGCGCTCGACGCCGCACGGGCGGCCATCGTTGGGCGGTATTCGGATCGAAGTTTGGCCGCAACGCAGACGCTCGAGCTCATCGTCGATCGCAAGCGCGCTGCTTTCAGCAGCTGGTATGAACTATTCCCCAGATCGGCCGCTCGCGAGCGGGGCACTCACGGAACCTTCAAAGACGTCGAGACGCGGCTGCCCTATCTGGCGGAGATGGGTTTCGATGTGCTGTATTTTCCCCCCATCCATCCCATTGGGCGCATCAATCGCAAGGGAACGAACAATAGTTTGCGCGCCAAACCCAGTGATGTCGGCAGTCCTTGGGCGATCGGATCGGCGGAGGGCGGACATAAGGACATTTTGCCGCAGCTCGGCTCGTTCGACGATTTTGACCGGCTGCTGAATGTGGCGCGCGCGTTGGGGCTCGAAATTGCCATGGACCTCGCGTTTCAGTGCGCTCCGGATCATCCCTACGTGAGTGCGCATCCGCAATGGTTCAAGCATCGCCCCGATGGCAGCGTGCAATACGCCGAAAATCCACCGAAGAAGTACCAGGATATCTATCCGTTTGATTTTGAAACCGGCGACTGGCGCGCGTTGTGGAACGAGCTCAAAAGCGTCGTCGATTTTTGGATCGCGCGCGGCGTCAAGATATTCCGCGTCGACAATCCGCACACCAAGTCATTTGGCTTTTGGGAGTGGCTGATCAGCGCGACCAAGCGCGACCATCCGGACGTCATCTATCTCGCCGAAGCTTTCACCAGGCCCAAGGTCATGCACCGGCTGGCGAAATTGGGATTCTCGCAGTCCTATACGTATTTCACGTGGCGCAACACCAAGCAGGAGCTGACGGACTATTTCTCGGAGCTAACCCACGGGCCGGGACGCCAGTACTACCGGCCCAACGTCTGGCCGAACACGCCCGACATTCTGCCGGAGACGCTGCAGTCGGGCTTGCGGCCGATGTACGCGTCAAGATTGATTCTGGCCGCGACCCTCTCCGCCAATTTCGGCATCTATGGCCCGACGTTCGAGCTGATGGAGAGTGCGCCGCGCGAACCGGGAAGCGAGGAGTATCGCGACTCGGAGAAGTATCAATTGCGGCACTGGACGCTGCAGCAACCCGACAGCCTGTGGCCATTGATCGCGCGTATGAACCGGATCCGCCGGGAAAATGCCGCATTGCAGTCGGACTCCGGTCTGCATTTCTGCAAAATCGACAACGATCAGCTGATCGCCTATCTAAAAGTGGACTCAGGCGGCAGCAACGTCATTCTGACCGTCGTCAATCTCGATCCGCATCAGCCGCAGTCGGGGTGGGTCGATATCGACGTGACTGCCTTGAAGTTCGACTCGGACCAGCCCTACCAGGTGCACGATTTGCTGAGCGATCAGCGCTACATTTGGCGAGGCCGGTACAACTATGTTTTGTTGGATCCGCAGCGCGCGCCGGCTCATGTATTTAGATTGCGCCGGCGCGTGCGCAGCGAGCAGGATTTCGACTACTACTCATGAAGCACAGTAGATGAACGACCTTCAAGTCCCGGTTCTCGATACCGCACCGGCTACCGGCATCATTGCCGATGATGCGCTGTGGTACAAGGATGCCGTCATCTATCAAGTCAACGTCAAGTCATTCCTGGACTCCAATGACGATGGCATCGGTGATTTCAAGGGCCTGACGTCGAAGCT
>Ga0193726_1002341_pt1 | contig 13019 bp, 12 predicted proteins | sample H2c1metaG_FD_144928 | JGI IMG/M metagenome (GOLD analysis project Ga0193726, IMG submission 144928) | Soil microbial communities from a riparian zone of the East river system, Colorado, United States - H2c1 | ecosystem: Environmental > Terrestrial > Soil > Riparian zone | place: USA: East River... | reverse complement strand
CCTGCGTTCGCAGGTGAGCCTGGTCAGCCAGGATGTGGTGCTGTTCAACGATACCATCCGCAATAACATCGCCTTCAATGCCGTCGGCAAAACCGATGCGGAGGTGGAGGCGGCGGCGAACGCCGCCAATGTCATGGAGTTCGTCAATCAGCAGCCGCAGGGGTTCGATACATTGCTCACCGATCGAGGCCAGAATTTCTCCGGCGGCCAGCGGCAACGAATTTCCATTGCACGCGCCCTGCTCAAGGATTCGCCGGTGTTGATTCTGGACGAAGCGACCGCAGCGCTCGACAACGAATCGGAGCGGCGCGTGCAGCATGAGCTTGCCGTGCTCATGCAGGGGCGAACCACCCTGGTCATTGCCCATCGGCTGTCGACGGTCGAAAACGCGGACCGAATCATCGTGCTCGATCAAGGCCGGATCGTGGAGATCGGCAACCATCATGAATTACTGGCGCGCGGCGGGCTTTACGCGGCACTGCATGGGATGCAGTTCAACGCCTGAACGGCACCGGCATGTCGGTTCAATCCAGGCTCAATGAGATTTGGTATGGAGGCGCACGGCCACCGTGGTGGTTGCTGCCGTTGTCCGCAATCTACGGTGTTGCATCGCGGCTGCGTCGCTCGGGCTATGCGAAACACTGGCGCCGTTCGACGCCCCTCACGCGCCCGGTCATCGTCATTGGGAACTTAAGTGTCGGGGGAACCGGCAAGACACCGCTGGTTTGCTGGTTGGTCGTTCGATTCGCCGGCCTGGGATTCAGGCCCGGCATCGTGACACGCGGCTACGGTGGTTCATCGCGGCGCGCGCAATTGGTTCAAGCCTCTGATGATTCGAACACCGTCGGCGATGAAGCGATCATGCTGGCACGCAGGACGGGAGTGCCGATCGCGATCGGCCGCGATCGCCCCGCAGCGGCGCAGCTGCTGATCAACGCAGGCTGCGACCTCATCGTGAGCGATGATGGCCTGCAGCACTATGCCTTGGCGCGGGACTGTGAAATTATCGTCGTGGACGGCGAGCGCCGTTTCGGTAATGGACGCTTGTTGCCGGCGGGACCACTGCGCGAAGTGCCGCGGCGCTTAATGGAGGCGGACGCGGTGGTGGTGAACGGCGGTCCCGCCGTCATCGGCGGTCATGCATCCCTTGCCGGCGCGTTGCGCATGCGGCTCGAAGCCATGAATGCCATTGCGCTGCGCTACGGCATGGCCAAACCGCTGAGCGAATTTTCAGGTAAATCCGTGCACGCGGTCGCTGCCATCGGCAATCCGCAGCGATTTTTCATGATGCTGCAGTCGTTGGGCATCAACGTCATTGCGCACGCGCTGCCGGACCACGCGCGATTGCGGGCCGACGATATTTCCTTCGCGGATGATCTTCCGGTGCTCATGACCGAGAAGGATGCCGTAAAATGTACCGAAATAGCGGGTCCGCACCATTGGTACGTGCCCGTCAGCGTAGTCTTCGACGACGGGGATGCCGAGGCACTGCAAGGCATTGTGGCCAAGTCAATTGAAAAGCGCGCCGCGCGCGCCTGAAGGAAGTATGGATAAGCGATTGCTCGAATTGTTGGTTTGCCCGATCTGCAAGGGACCGCTGCGAAGCGTGGCGGGCGGCAATTCCCTGGAACTCATATGCCGCCCGGATCGGCTGGCCTACGCCGTACGCGACGGCATCCCGCTGATGCTGCCGGAAGAGGCGCGCGCACTCAGTGCCGACGATCCACTGCTGGAGACCTAGGGGCACGGGCTCCTGACGCCGGTGTTTCACGTCATCATACCGGCGCGCCTTGGATCGGTGCGGCTGCCCGGCAAACCCTTGGCGATGATTGGCGAACGGCCGCTGATTCAATGGGTATGGCAGAGCGCTGTGGCCAGCGGTGCGGCTTCGGTGCTCATTGCCACGGACGATGAACGAATTCGCGCTGCTGCCACCCGGTTCGGCGCCGATTGCCTCATGACGTCCGCGCATCACGCGTCGGGCACGGATCGGATCGCGGAAGTCGTGCGTGCCAGGGGATTTACTGCCGACGATATTGTGGTCAACCTGCAGGGGGATGAACCCAACATGCCGGCTGAAGTGATCTCCAACGTGGCACGGGCGGTGCGCGATGTTGCGCTTTGCGATGTGGCCACCGCGGTGGCGCCCATCGAATCGTTGCGGGAGTTTCTTGATCCCAATTGCGTGAAAGCGCTGCGTGCCGGCAACGGGCGGGCGCTGTATTTCAGCCGTGCACCGGTGCCTTGGCCGCGCGACAGCGTCGTGGCCGGCGAACCCGGCTCGTTCACCGGCGCGTGGCGCCACATCGGCATCTATGCTTACCGGGTACGCAGTCTGCTGCAATTTGCCTCATGGCCGCCGACCCCGCTCGAGACGACGGAGAAGCTCGAGCAGCTGCGCGCGCTGGAGCACGGCATGCACATTCATTTGGTGACATTGGCGCAGTCGCCGCCGGCGGGCGTCGATACGCCCGAGGATCTCGAGCGCGTCAGGGCCGCGCTGCAAAAGCTCTAAGGGCGAATCATTGCAGTCCCATCTTGCAATCCCATCGCGTGACGCAGGAAGGCATCGCTCTTGCGCAACATTTCGGCGCGCGCGGACGAGTCTTCGAGCTGGTGATCCAGACCGGGCCACGTCACGAGCTCGTGCGACACGCCGGCGCTTGCCAGGCGATCGTTCATTTCACGTGATTGTCGAATTGGGACATTGCGGTCCAATTCGCCGTGAAACAGCAGCACCGGTACTTTGATCTTCGCCGCGTTCAGCGCCGGCGACCCCTCGCGGACATGCGGGCCCTCGCCGATTTCCCGGCTCACAACCAGGAAATCGCTCCAGTGGCGGTGTGCTTCCTTGAGTTCCGGCAAGTCCGTCACGGGAGCGACGGCGATTACCGCTTTGAACACGCTGGCGTCGACGACCGCAGACTGCAGAGCGGCATACCCGCCATAGGACCAGCCCACGACGGCCAGCTTGTTGGGGTTCGCGATGCCTTGCGCAATCAGCCACCGGCCGGCATCCAGCACATCGCCAATCGCGGTTGGCCAGGAGCGAAAGCCATTTTCCTTGAACCAGGCATCGCCATAGCCGGTCGAGCCGCGAAAATTGGGCTGCAACACCGCGTAGCCGCGCGAGGCATAGAACTGCGACAAAAAATCGAAACCCCAGTAGTCGCGCGCGCTTGGGCCCCCATGGGGCATGACGATGGCGGGCAGGTCTTTGGGCGTATCGACGCCGGGCGGCAGGGTCAGGTAGCCGGGGATCATGGTGCCGTCGGCCGCCGGATAAGTGATCGGCTTGACGCTCGCCAGCTTGACGCCCTCCAGCTCATCTCTGACCGCCAAAAATGTTTCCAGTTGCCGCAATTTTTTATCGAATAGGTAGTACACGCCCGGATCGTGATCGCTTCCCGCGCGTATCAGCAGCTTGTTTTCGTCGAGGTTTGAATCGACGATGTGGAGCGCCGGGTGCCCCGGCAATGCTTTTGTCAGCGAGTTCACCAGCTTTTCAAAATCAGAATCCAGGAAATGATAGTGCGAGAACTCATCGGAATAGGTCACTCCCACCACGCGATCGCGGCGGCCGATTTGATTCAAGCCGCCGACGTCCACATCGGGCCGTGCGTAAATGAGTTCTGCTTTCAATGATCCGTCGAGCGCGACTGTGTACAGTGCGCGCCGACCGTCCAATTTCTTATAGCCATAAGCGACATTGCTGTCATGATCCACGGCGATCGGCTCGAAGCCGTTATGCCCCTCGCCGACCGCCTCGCCGAAGGGCCGCCATTCGCGTGAACCCATCACTCGGTAAAAATAAACAATATCGCCCGAATCGTAATCCCCAAGGGCGCCACGCCTCGATCTAGCCCCAACGATGCGAATCGTGCCGCGACCGTCGCTGATGTACTCGACTGCGTCCTCGCGCGGCTGCTCGACGGTTCGGACAGCCAGAGTTCGCGTGTCGATCCAATCGACCCCGAGTCCGCGTTTCGAGGAACCGACATGGCTGCCGGTGTGTTGGTCCGGCAAATACATGCGGCTCATCAGAACTGCGCCATCCTCATCCGGCAGCCAGTCGAGCACGTCGCCGCCCCCCAGCTGCAGGCCCTCGGAGTATTCATTGTTCTTGGTACTCAGCAATTTCTGGTTCGTGCCGTCGGTATTCACGGCGATCTGGCGAGTGAAAAGCACCGGTTCGAGCACGCTGTTCGCAAACACCACGCCGTAAACGATGCAAACGAGGCGCTGATTCGACACCCATTTGCAGCTACCGAGGCGTTCTGGCTTACCGCCGGCGGTAGTGACGGGCCGAGAGGAGCGAGTTGCTCCATTCGCCAGACTGTGAACATACAGCACCGATCCTTGGCCGGTTGCCGGAGCAACGTATGCGACGCTCATTCCGTCGGGCGACAGGCTCAAATCCGAAACGCTTTCGCGAGCGCCAAAGGCCTTCGCCGCATCAAAGACCGGCTCGGCCGGCGCGAGTAGCGGAAGCGGCGCGAGCGCCAAACACCACAACAGATTGGTTCGTAACGACATCCCAGCCTCCCTGCTTATTCTTCTCGAGCAGTCGAATCATGGCGAAGTTGACGGCCGGTTGCAATCGTCGGTGACTCGCCTCTCCGCTAGAATGACTGAATGGACATAATCTGTTTGCCTTGAAGCCGCTGTCCTACCGCGTGCTGTTCATCTGTATGGGGAATATCTGCCGAAGTCCGACAGCAGAGGGCGTACTGCGGCACCTGGTTGCGCAACAGGCGCCGAATCTGAGTATCGAGATCGATTCCGCGGGAACGGCCGATTATCACATCGGTGCGCCGCCGGATTCGCGCAGCCGGCGCGCGGCCCTGCGGCGAGGTATCGACCTCAGCGGCTTGCGGGCGCGGCAGGTGACTGTGGACGATTTTGCGCGCTTCGACCTGATACTCGCGATGGATGGCGACAACTTGCGCGAGCTTCAGGCCATGAAGCCTCCTGGCTCGCACGCCTCGTTGAAACTCTTTCTGGAGTACGCGCCGGAATTGAATTTGCGCGACGTGCCGGATCCTTACTACCGCGATGCCGGGGCTTTCGAGGAAGTTCTCGATCTGACCAGCGCCGCCTCGCGTGGACTCCTGGCGAGCCTACAGCACCGTGCGTAGCAGCCAATACAGGCCGCCCGACAGTGCAATGGACACCGGCAGCGTGAGCACCCAGGCCATCAGCAGGTTGCGCACGGTTGCCCATTGCAATCCGGAGTGATTGGCCACCATGGTGCCGGCCACCCCGGAGGAGAGAACATGCGTGGTGCTGACCGGCAAACCGTACATCTCGGCGGCGCCGATGGTCGCCATCGCGACGATTTCCGCCGATGCGCCTTGCGCATAGGTCATATGCGTCTTGCCGATCCGTTCGCCGACCGTCACGACGATCCGCTTCCATCCGATCATCGTCCCCAATCCCAGTGCAATCGCCACGGCGACCTTGACCCAGGTCGGAATAAACTTCGTGGAACGATCCAGCTGCTTCTTATAGGCATCAAACGAGGTCTGGTCCGCAGCGGATACAGCCAGCGATTTCGCTTTACTGATGAAGCGCAAGCCCTCGCTGGCCAAGTACATATCGTTGCGGATGTTGACCATGGAGCCGGGCGGGACCTTGTCCATGGAGTGATACTGGCCCACTTCCTTCGCGATCGTTCCGGTCAATGCGTCGATTGCCGCGACGCCCTGTGGAGTGGCCTTTCGGTTGCGCACCACTTCCATCGTCGCCGCATGCGGATCGGCCGGCGCGCCGCCGACGGCATAGTGCGATAGCGCGGTTTGTGCCTTCGCGGAAGCCGCCAAGAAGGTATTCACGTCTTGTTCGTGCATGGTGCGATTGAGCGCATACGCGGTCGGCACCGTGCCGATGAGGATCAGCATGATGAGCCCCATGCCTTTTTGGCCATCGTTGCCGCCGTGGAAGAAACTCACGCCGGTGCAGGTCAGGATGAGCAATCCGCGAATCCAAATGGGCGGCGGCTTCTGACCCTCCGGCTCCTTGTAAAGAGCCGGGATCCTGATCGTTGCCTTCAGGATGGTCAGCAGCAAGTACGCCGCGCTGAAACCAATCAACGGTGAAATCAGCAGGGTTTGGCCAATCTTGGTCGCTTGAGCCCAATCCACACCGCTGGTGCCTGAGCCGCTCGCCGCCATCAGCTGATTCATGAGCCCGACCCCGATGATGGAGCCGATGAGGGTATGCGAGCTCGATGAAGGCAGCCCGAAATACCAAGTTCCCAAATTCCACAGAATGGCGGCCAGGAGCAATGCAAATACCATGGCAAATCCGGCGCCGCTGCTTACCTGCAGTATCAATTCCACAGGCAGCAAGGAGACGATGCCGAACGCCACGGCTCCGGTGGAGACTAAAACGCCCAGGAAATTAAAAGTGCCCGACCAGATGACTGCCAAGTTCGGCGACAAAGAATTGGTATAGATCACGGTGGCGACAGCGTTCGCCGTATCGTGAAATCCGTTGACGAATTCGAAGCCCAGCGCGATCACCAAGGCAATGCCGAGCAGGATGTAAGGATAGGCACGCGTATCCTGGACCACCGATAAGTCGTCCGCGAGATGAAAGCCGGCGTATATGATTCCGGAAATGACCACCACGATGGCAAGGACATTGAACCAGGGACTGGGTTTATGCGCGACGAGCCTCGCAGAGGCCGGCGGCTGCATCGATACGGGGTTTTGGTCGATCGCGGAAGTGTTGGCCATTTTTGTAATCCCGTCATTCGTGAGGCACAGCCTGCAACTTATAGATACGCCACGTGACGATTCGATGACACACTAGGCTTGCGTGCCCTTCACCATTTCCCACACCGCTATCGTTTTGCCGTTTTCGCGCCTGCTGGCACGCTGGCGGCTGCTCTCGGCCACGGTCATTGGCGCCATGGTCCCGGATTTTCGGATATTTTTCTCGGGGGTACCCAGGGTGGATACGCATAGCGCCATCTCCCTGATGACGTTTTGCTTGCCTGTAGGCTTGATCACGTATTGGGTGTTCGAGCGTTTGATCAAGACGCCCATCGTCCAAGTGCTCCCCGAGGGCCCCTACGCGCGCTGGCGTCCCTATGCCGCGGCGGGAGACATCCGCAGCCTTCGTCAATGGTTACTGGCTGCCTTCGGGATTTTGGCGGGAGCCGTGAGCCACTTGATGTGGGATGGATTCACGCACTCAGGCGGGAGAGGCGTGCGCATGTTCCCGGTGCTCGACGATTCGATCGTCGATATCGGCCGGCGGCATGTTCCGGGCGTCTACGTGATGCAAGACTTGGGCTCGCTGATTGGGCTGGCCGCGGTACTGGCGATGATTTGTTACGCGCTGCGTCCCGGCACGCAACCGCCGGTGCCGAATCGCCTCGTCCCGCGTGCAGAGCGAATCGAATGGACTCTGATGTACATTCTCGCGGCTATGGCACTCAGCGCCGCTTTCTATGTTTGGCCACGGCTTGGGCAAGCCATATCGCATTCGATTGTCGGCCGCGTTTCCGACGTCGCGATCGCCAGCTTACGCGGCCTTGCGGCCGCGTTACTGGGTGTGAGCGTGGCGTTGCAGCTAAGACTGCGCGCGCTGGGTTACCGTTCGTCCGGGCCAGAGCGCTGAACATCGCTAGGGGCCGAGGACCACACGACGTATTTGTTGTCCGTTCCCGCGCCCGCGCCCGCGCTCGACGCCGGCGCCGGCGCCTCGGCGGCGCGTGCAGGAGCCGGATCACGCATCGGTTCGAAGGGTGCCGGCTCAAAAGGTGCGCGCTCGCCGGAAGGCGCCGCGGGCGGCGGCATCGGTGCGCGCTCGCCGATGTTTCCATCGCTCGGACCTGCGGCGTTGCTCGCGCCCGCGTTACTCGTGCCTGCGTTACCTGGGTTCGATCCCGCACCATTCGCGCTGTTTTCGCCGCCATCGCGTCGGCCGCGACCGCGTCGGCGACGGCTTCGTCCTCCTCGCTCGCCGCGCTCGTTGGCGGGTCGCTCGCCTTCGCTGCGTGGTTGATCGGTGCGTGGCGGTTGGTCGGATCGGGGCGCCTGGTCCGAAGAACGAGGCGCTTGGTCCGGCCGAAGTGCTTGCTCTTGGCGGGGTACCGGGTCCTGCCGCGGGCTCTCGGTTCGGGGGATATTCGAGCCACGTTCTGGTTGTCCGGGCCGGTTGTCCGGACGCGGATTGTCGCCGCGGGGGCGGCCGTCCCGGCGCGGATCCCGCGGACCGTCGCGTCGCACGTCTCGATTGCGGTCGCGGTCTCCGCGGTCGCGGTTTCGGTCGCGATCCGCACCGCTGCGATAGCGGTCGTGACGCGCATCGCGATTCTGGGGCCGGTCGCGTTGCGACTGGGCCGGCGCGCTCGACGCAGCCGCGTCTTTGCGGGCAGAGCCGTCGCCGAACAGCCAGCGCCACAATCTCACGAATGCGCCCAGTTGCACGGTCTCCGCGGGAGCTTTTACGGGAGCGGGAGCGGGAGCGGGAACCGGCATGGGCACGATGGGCGCGGTGGACGCCGGCAGGATGCTGGGAACCAACGGCACATCGCCGGGTGGTTTCTTATCCCGATTTCCGATGTTCTCATCTTCAACGACGGGCTGATCCGCCAGCTGATAACTGACAGCGGTGTTTTCAGGCAGCTCCTTTTCATCGTCGCGAACACGCCGAAGTGTGTAAGCCGGCGTCTGCATGTGCGGATTGGGCACGATCACCAGCGACACCTTGTCGCGGGTTTCGATTTGATTCAGCTGTTCGCGCTTCTCGTTCATGAGATAAGTCGCCACGTCCACAGGCACCTGGGTAATGACCCGGCCGGTCCGCTCCTTGCGGGCCTCTTCGCCGATAAGCCGCAACAGGGCCAGCGACATCGATTCCACACCGCGTATCGTGCCCATGCCGCCGCAGCGCGGGCAGTTGATGTGCGTCGTCTCGCTCAAGGCCGGCCGCAAACGCTGCCGCGATAATTCCAGCAAGCCGAAGCGCGACAGCCTGCCGAGTTGTATGCGGGCCCGGTCCATCTTGACCGAGTCGCGCAGCATGTCTTCCACGGCGCGTTGGTTGGCCGTCGACTCCATGTCGATGAAATCGATGACGATGAGTCCGCCGATATCCCGCAGCCGCAGCTGCCGGGCGATTTCCTCGGCGGCTTCCAAGTTGGTGTTGCGCGCAGTGGCTTCGATATCGCCGCCGCGAGTGCTGCGCGCCGAGTTGATGTCAATCGACACCAGCGCCTCGGTGTGATCGATCACCAGGCTGCCGCCGGAGGGGAGGGTGACCTTGTGCGCATACGCCGACTCGATCTGGCTCTCGATCTGAAAGCGCGTGAACAAGGGCACTGGATCGGTATACAGCTTCAATTTGCGTTGCGCATCGGGCGGCATGAAGCGCTGCATGTACTCCTGTGCCTTTTGAAAAGCCTCAGGCTGATCGATCAGACACTCGCCGACGTCATCGGAAAAGTAGTCACGCAGACCCCGTGTGACCGCGTCGCTTTCTTGGAAAATCAGGAAAGGTGCAGGCCTGCCGTCATTCGCGAGGACAATCGCGTCCCAAGCCGTTTTGAGATTATTCAAATCCCACTGCAGCTCTTCGGTGGTCCTGCCAACGCCGGCCGTGCGCACGATGGCGCCCATGCCGTCAGGAATCACCAGGCCGTTCATGGCGTCGCGCATCTGCTCGCGATCCTCGCCCTCGATGCGGCGCGATACACCGCCCGCGCGGGGATTGTTGGGCATCAACACCAAGAATCGGCCGGCGAGACTGATGAACGTCGTGAGGGCCGCGCCTTTGTTGCCGCGTTCCTCTTTTTCCACCTGAACGATCAGCTCTTGGCCTTCTTGCAGAAGGTCCTTGATGTTGAGCCGGGCGCCATTCGCAGGCTGCGCGCGGAAGTACTCCTTGGAGACTTCTTTGAGCGGCAGAAAGCCATGGCGCTGCGCGCCGTATTCGACGAATGCCGCTTCGAGACTGGGCTCTACGCGGGTAATCCGGCCTTTATAGATATTGGATTTTTTCTGTTCCCGAGACGGGATCTCAATCGATAAGTCGTATAGTTTCTGACCGTCGACGAGTGCAACTCGCAGTTCTTCTTCTTGAACTGCGTTGACGAGCATTCTTTTCATGTGCCCCAACTAATATGGTAGGGGCCGAGGAGAGCTTGAGAATCGAGGCTGGGGTCGTCATGATGAATGCGGCAAGCAAAGGGTAAGCGCCGAGCGCAAGAAATGCGACCGGCATCAATTCCATCACTTTAAACCAAAACGTATACGGCAAGCCCGGGGCCTTGTTCTCGGTTAACCGCTTATCAGCCGCCTAAGCTTAAGTTTTAAGCCGTCGCGCGTCTGTCTCATCGGCCGAGCGATGGTCTGGAATTCCAGAACCAACTAATATGCGGCTCCCCGTAGGATGGGGGGCCACTGGAAACCGGTGTCTTTGCGTTACCTGGATAGGCCTTAAGGCCCTCTCTGAAGGTTTTCGCGCCTGACACGGTTTTAGGACACTATCACGACAATGCTCCAGGGTCAATGTAATCAATATCTTAGGACACCGGTCGAACAAGTTGATCGAAATATGAACAGCCCCGCCACCGATTTGCCGCATTCACTAGGACCGAAGAGCCCGCTGACCATGCGCACCGTGACCGCCGATGAGGCCGGTCAACGCATCGATAACTTCCTGATGCGCCACTTCAAAACCGTGCCGCGCAGCCGCGTGTACCGGCTGCTGCGCAAGGGGGAGGTGCGAGTCAACCGCAAGCGCGTGGATGCCGAATATCGGATCCAAGAGGGTGATGAGCTGCGCCTGCCGCCGGTACGCATCGATGCGGATGCAGAGCCCGGCCGGCCTTCCACGAGCCTCCTGGAATTGCTGGAGCGTTCAGTGATTTTCCAGGACCGGCACTTGCTGGTGATCGACAAACCGGCGGGGGTCGCGGTCCACGGCGGCAGCGGCATGAGTTTCGGCGTCATCGAGGCGCTGCGCGCGTCGCGGCCCCGAGAAACGCTGGAGCTCGTGCATCGACTGGATCGGGATACCAGTGGCTGTCTGCTGATTGCGCGTGATCGCAGCACGCTGACGGCATTGCACGCATTGATTCGCAATGGCGGCATGCACAAAACCTATTTGGCCTTGGTCGCCGGTAGCTGGCAGTTGGGCACCAAGCGCATCGATGCACCGCTGGCGACAGACAACCGGCAACACGGAGAGCGGCACGTGCGCGTCGCCACGGCGGGAAAGGATTCGGTCAGCGTCTTCAAGCCCGTGCAATTTTTCGGCGCCTTGGCCACGTTGATGGAAGTCGATATCCCCACCGGACGGACGCACCAGATCCGCGTGCACGCCTCCTTTGCCGGTCATCCGCTATTGGGCGACGACAAATATGGCGACCGCGCGCGCAACGCTGATCTCAAGGCTCAGGGGCTCAAGCGCACTTTTCTGCACGCCCAATCGGTGGCATTTGAGTGGCCAGGCACCGGCGTACCCTTCCACGTCAGCGCACCGCTGCCGGGTGAACTGGCCGCCGTGCTCGATGCCATTACGCCGCAGAAACGCAAAGCCCCCAAGCGCGGCGTATCGAAGGATGCACGCCGTTCCAAAAGCCCGAAGCGCTAAGGGAGGTTCGCCGTTCGAAGCGCTAAGGGAGTTCGAAACCCGCTGAGCGCAACGCCGCGCTCAAGCGAATCAAGGGCAGGCCAATCAGGGCGCTCGGATCTGCGCTATCGATCGATTCGCATAGCGAGATGCCAAGTCCTTCGCTCTTGAATCCTCCGGCACAATCGAGCGGCCGCTCCTTGGCCACATAGCGCTCGATGGTGGCCTGATCCAGCACGCGAAACGTGACCCGTGTGGTGTCGATGAACTCCAGCATCGAAGTTCCCGCGTGGCGCATCAGGGTCGCCGCAGTCAAAAACACGATGGTGCGCCCGGAGCAACTTTGCAGCTGTTCTATGCAGCGCGATTCGGTTCCAGGCTTGCCCAGCGTCAATTCTGTTCCCGCCTCGTCGACGCGAACTGCCATTTGATCGGAGCCGATCACCCAGGCGTTCGGGTGCTGCGCCGCCGCCGCCGCGGCCTTTGCCCTGGCCAGGCGCGCGACCAGCGCCAAGGGTGGCTCTCCCGGCAGCGCGGTTTCGTCTGCTCCCGGAGCCACGCAGGAAAAGGCCAGCCTGAGCCTTTCTAAGAGCTCCTTACGGTAGCGCGAGGTCGAGGCCAAAATAAGCGGGGGCGGAGACTTCAAAAACAAAGACTTGCACCGGATTCGTTTTGACAGAGGTGGGAACGCGCCCTATTATACGCGGCCCATGGCATCGGGCTCGACTGACCGAGTGGATTGCGCGCGCCTGGCGGAAGACGCTGCGGTATTGGAGCGCGTCTACCCTTTGAGTGAGCTGCCACGATTGCGGGATTTGTTGGCGGATGCGCACGGGTCGGTACGGGCACGATTCGCTTTTTCGAAACTGGAAGCGGGACGGGCAGGTGCAACGGTTGCCGTGCAGGCGGCTCCTCGGCTGGTTTGCCAGCGTTGTCTGCAGGGTTTCGAATTGCCGCTGGTCAGCGACAGTGAGATTGAATTTGCGATGAGCGATGCGGATGCTCCGGTGGAGTCGCCGCGAGAGATTTATCTGATGGATGATGGTTCGGTGTCGTTGCGCGAATTGGCTGAGGAAGAATTGCTGTTGGCCCTGCCCGTCATCGCAGCGTGCAGCACGCCGGAAGTTTGCGGCCAAGCACCTTCGCCGGACGAGCGGCAGCGGCCGTTTGCCGTTTTGCAGGATTTATTGAAGAAAACTTGATAGGACAGACAACCCATGGCAGTTCAAAAAAGTAGAAAGACCCCGTCAAAGCGCGGTATGCATCGCTCCCATTCGGCGCTCGCGGCACCTGCTGTGTCGATCGACGCCAAGAGCGGTGAAACTCATTCGCGACATCGCATCTCCCGCGACGGTTTTTATCGCGGCAAGAAAGTGTTGCAGACCAAGGCGGATGCGGCAGCTGCCGAAGAATAAGCCGTCAACCTAGCC
>Ga0193726_1002340_pt1 | contig 13029 bp, 9 predicted proteins | sample H2c1metaG_FD_144928 | JGI IMG/M metagenome (GOLD analysis project Ga0193726, IMG submission 144928) | Soil microbial communities from a riparian zone of the East river system, Colorado, United States - H2c1 | ecosystem: Environmental > Terrestrial > Soil > Riparian zone | place: USA: East River... | reverse complement strand
CGTGCGGCGGTCTGCTCTGCTTCTTTCTTGGTGAAACCTGTGCCGCTAGCAGAGCCGTGCCCTTCAATTGAAGCTTCCACTTTGAAAACTTTTCTGTGATCCGGCCCGGTTTCTTTCATCACGCGATATTTAGCGGTTGGCCAGCCGCGCGCTTGCAGAAATTCCTGCAATTTTGATTTGTCATCAGGCCCGCCGAGCAAGCCGCCTGCAATCGCATCCTGCTGAAACGCTTCGTTCAGAAGCGTTCGCTCGATTACGTTTCGAACAGCGGCTAGTCCACCATCCAGATAAACAGCGGCAATTACGGCTTCATATGCGTCGGCAAGAATTGCAGATTTTTCGCGGCCGCCGGTTTTTTCTTCGCCGCGGCCAAGACGCAAATGAGCGCCCAATCCCACGCGGCGAGCGGCCTCGGCAAGCGCGCCTGCATTCACCAAACTTGCGCGCGCTTTGGAAAGTTGGCCTTCCTGCCATTCGGGAAAGCCGTGAAGGAGAGCCTCGCTCACAATCATGGTAAGAACCGCGTCGCCCAGAAATTCGAGTTTTTCGTTATCGTCACCCGAATTTTTGACAGCGCCATTTTCAACAAGCCTATCGACACTTCTAGGGAGATTTTTTTCAGTTTCGCCGATGTATTTTGAGACGATGCTGCTAGAAATTTCTTCAGCGGACGCTTCTATGGAAACCGCGGATTTTTCCGATGGCCAGGAACTGTGCGTTAGCGCGCGTTCCAGCCGCTCCGGACTTTGAAACTTATGCCCGAGCAGATCTTCGAGCTGCTCCCGCCCGGTTCCGGCCATCGGTGAATACCCTTACTACTTACCTGAGTCTTTCTTTGCCTTGGCCAGTTCCTCTTGGCAGCGCGGAGTCATGCCGGGATCTCCGTCTTTGATGCACTGCTGAAAGGCTGTCATGGCTTCTGGATATTGCTTATTGGTTGAGAGCGCCACTCCAAGCAAGTACAGGTCGACCGGATCGGGTTGAGGCCCTTCGAGCTTCGTGGCCATTGAGAAATCCTTCACGGCGTCCTCAACTTTTCCTTCGTTGTATAGCGCAAGACCCAATCCGCTGTAGCAAAGCGCCATCTTTCCGTCTTTTGAACGGGCGAAGTCAGCGTCGGCAATTCCATCCGGCTTTGCGAGACCCTGAAGCGCGGAGATGCACCTGCCGCCCCATTCCTCGACGTTCTTTTCCTTGGTCGCGGCGTCCGTCTTCTGACTTGGGTCGATCATTCGCGCCGTAGCAACCGTCATTACGGCTAGACCATCAATATTGTCCTTATTCATCTGGAGAGTCATGCGGCCGTATTTTAGCAAATTCGCCTGGTCATTCTGCTGCATGTATGCGGTGGCCAAAATCGAATAGACGGTCTCGAGGTGATTGCTCTTGGGATAAGCCTTTGCGAAGGCCTCGCCTGCTTTGGCAACCTCGTCCGGCTTCGACATTTGCATGGTCGAAACTTTCTTGAAGTCGGCCTCTTCCTTAGGATCCAAAACGGGCGCTGCCGGTGTTGCAGGAGCGGCCTGCTTTGAGTCTGGCGGAGGAGCCTGCTGGGTCTGCTGATTCGGCGGCGTGCTCATTCCTGAGCCCATGCCTGAAGTTTGCCCCATACTTTGCGCCATCGAAATCGCCGGCATGGCGAGCAACATCGCGATCGCCAAACCCGACACCTTCACTGTTAGATTCTTCATATTGCTTTGTCCTTTCCTTCTCCGAAGAGGTCTATCGATTATACGCCATAAGACGTGCCCCGCGTTCTGTTACGTTTCCAAATCCCGACCCATTGTTCGGCCAACCACCGTTTTTTAATGCCAAGCATTCGGGTCAACCGGCTGCTGAAATGCCTTTTGTACGCCGCCCTGAGCGGCCTGGCGCGCTGAAACCGGCGCACCGGGCACCGCCAACGCCAACCGATATTCGGCTAAAGCTTGTGGGCGATTATCGTCTAAATCGTCGAAGCGGCCTAGATAAACGTGCGCCCAGGCGACAACGCCGGCGTCGCCAGGGGCGATGGGCGCGTCTTGCTTCACGGATTTTGTAAGATTTTGAAACAATGCTTTCGCGCGATCCGGATCCTGCTGCATCATCGCGGTGACCGCGAGGCCGTATACGGCACGCGGAGTTCCCGGCCATCGCTGATTTATTTTCTCGAACGCCGCCTGAGCGCCCGGCGCGTCTTTCGCAACGATCAAACTTTCTCCCTGTTCAAGCGCGCGCTCTTTTTCAATTGCTTCGGTTCGGGCGGCGAGGACGGCTGCGTCGACGGTAGTTTCAGCGTCAGATTCCACAACGGCCGGTGCAAATTTCACGTCCTTCAGGCGGTGCGATTCATCGCCGGCACTGATGGCCGTGGCCATTTCCGGAAAATACAATTGTATGGAAGGTTCAATGGTCTGAAATTTATCCAGCTGTGTTACGAGCGGCCGCACCAAAATGTAGCCGTCGCCCTCGGCGGCGTTAATCGCGGCGGCGCGGCGGTCAGGCGTCAAGTGATCCAGTTCAATTTCCACGGCGCGGATCAAACACTCGGCGTACAGTCCAGCGTAATCATTCTTGTATTCATTTGGAAGACGCGGCGCTACCGCTGCGATTTTCAGCAGAGAGCGCGAAGGCACAATGGCGGCGTCAAAATGCAACGGGAGCGGATCCAGCAGGAAATGCAGGAATGCGTGACGCAATTGTTCGAGCCGCAGATTTTCTCCGCCGCTCATCACGACCACGTAGTGATCTGAGACAGTGCGGAAATTCAGATTCGACCCCGCCAGCGGTTCAACGTAGACAGTGAATGTTTGCGGACTATCGGAGCGCAAAACTTCGCGCAAGTATCCGGTGGTTTCGAGGACGATCTTGGTCATCGGCCCTTGCACGCCCGCGACGACCGGATTGTAGGCAGCCTGAATTTGTCCCCACAAAAGATCCAGTTGCGCTTCGACGTAAAACTTTGCGAGGACTTCGTTGAAGTCTTCGAGCGTCATCACGTCGGGAGGAATCTCTTCCTGGCGCACGGAGTACGCGAAATTCGGCGCCGGTTCGACGACCATCGCGAACGAGATGTATCGCGAAAGAGTGGTGGCGCGATTGTTATGCTCATGATCTTTGTAATAAGCGCGAAGAGCGTCGGTGGCCGGGCCGTGCATTTTCACCATTTTTTCGGCGACGGCTTCCCATTCCGGCGGCAGCGATCCCAAATTTGCTTCGGTGTTATATCCAGAGGCCCAGAGCGCGCACATAACATCAAAGAGTTGAGGACTTGTTTCGATGCCTACTTTTGGCACGGCCACTTGCTTGACGTATGGTTTCGGCGGAACGAGCGGCTGCGGCGGCGCTTTTTTTCTTTGCGCGAAACTTGCCGGAGATACAGCAAGAATGGCGATGGCTACGCTCAGGCATATCCGCAGTGGGACGCAGTTGCGCCAGTTCGGCCTGACTTCGATCGGAGAAATAGTTTTCGGCGATATCATTTGTGGCAAGACAGACCCCACCCCGACTGATAGCTATACCTATGATGCGTTTCGGCTGGGAAGCGTCTATGCAAACTTGAATAATTTACAGGCGCATGGGGCGGACGTCAAGAACGGACAAGCGAGTCACGTTGCATCGAGTAGGAGCAGAAGGTCCGCTCCTAAGGCCCTTATCCCTTAACGTCCACGGAACTGAAGCTCATGATCACCCGACCGCCGGCAATTCGGCGTCCGAAGCTGACTTCCGGATGAAAGCGTGACATCAGAAGAATTTGGTCGAGCGAGCGGCGAACCGCGGCGTTGTCTGGGCCTGCGAGAATGCGGTAGTCGACTACGTCGCCATCGACGCCGACTGTTGCTTCGACCACAACGCCCGACTTCGACGGGGAATCACCCAAACCGGAAACTGAAAATCCGGCGAGCGTTTCCAGACGAGCGGGTTGGAATGACATTGCTGGCATTTCGTCCATCACGCCCATCAAATTCCGCAACGGACCGGCCGCGTAGGATGGCAGAACCAACATGAAAATCATCACCGCAGAAACTAATCCGCCGGTAGCTGGAATCGCGAGCGGAGCAAGAATGTTTTGGCGCATGAGGTCCGCGCGATCGATGAAGCGGCGCATCCAGTGAGAAGGCTTTGACGCTTCACGCGCACGGGCCAGCGCCATACGGATTTCCACGCTCAGCGCGCTGGGCGCTTCGACGCGATTCGTATTCGCGAGCAACTGCTGCAATTTCTGATAGCGCGAAAGTTCCACGCGGCACGGACCGCAGCCTTCAATGTGGGCGTGAATGGACGCACGGGTGAAACGTCCGCCATCGGCAGGAAGCGCGCCATCAAAATAGCCCGGCAAAAATACGCGAACTTTTTCGCAGCTTAAATTTTTCGTTTTCACGTTCTGGCCCTGCACTGCTGTAGCACTCATTTTGCGCCTCCCGCCGGAAAACCCGCCACGTGGCGTCCCTCCGGCGTCCAACCTGAAAGTCCATTCAATCCAGCAGCGTGTTCATGTTTCGCTGCTGGCGAATCGGCGGCCGCAGACTTCTGCACGTCAACTTCACTAACCCCGATTTCACTGACATGTTGCGTCACACTTCGATTCGCCGATGCTACTGCTTCGTGCTCATGAGACATCTCATGAAGAACCGGCTCGAGAATTTCTCTGAGCGCGCGGCGCCCGCGAAGCACTCTTGATTTCACCGTGCCCACTGAAATATCCAAAACTTCGCTGACTTCCTCGTACGAAAAACCTTCCAGGTCTCGCAGAATTACTGTCGCGCGATACGCTTCTGGCACTTGCATCAACGCGTGCTGCACAACTTCCCGCGTTTCCTGCGCCGCTAAAGTTTCGTACGGCGATTCCGTTTGCGCTTCCGGTTCCACAAATCCGGCGTCTGCTTCGCGTTCCGCTTCCAGCGAAATTTGCTGGCGGGAGTGACGCCATCTCCACCGCTTGTGATTCAGCGCTTCGCGCACACCAATGCGATAGAGCCAGGTTTTCAGTGAACTGCCTCGGCGGAATCCGCGAATACCGCGAAACGCCTTTAGGAAAACTTCTTGCGTACAGTCGGCAGCGTCGGCGGAATCCGCGAGCATGCCATAAAGAAGGCTGAATACTGGGCCGTGGTAGTGGGTGACAAGCCAGTCAAATGCTTCGTCAGAGCCGGACTGCAGCTCCGCGACGAGATCAGCTTCGTCCCGGCCCCATGGGAGCACGCGCGCCACGTCAGACACGCTAGCCACCTTTCCAACCCTTAACTTCAGGGTCTTTCAGGCCGATTACCCACGCTGCTCGCTTAGCGGTTCCCCGCCGTAGCAACGCTTTCTGAATACTTGGACACCGGCCGAGAGAAAATAGTTCCCCGCTATATTGTGTTCCTGAAGGAAAAATTTCGCAATAGTACAGGCCTGGTACCGCCGGGCTGGTACGGCCTTTGTTAGCTTTTCTGGCGATTTTATTAGCGGCGGTAGTTTTTAAGGGCCAAAGACGGGCTTGACAGCGATGCCGGAATCAGTTTGAATGAATTGCCAGTTGAAACTGAGTTGCAACTAGATGCGACAGCCCATTCGACACGAAAAACAGCCCGGCTCCACTGCTGCGACACAGTCGCAAGTAGAAACTCATCCCATTTCGCGAGAAATTGCCCCAAGTATGCGGCGGCGGTCGCTCGTCCACGAGTTGCAGGTGCGCGGAATTCGGATGACTTCGCAGCGCAGATTGCTGGTCTCGATCATTCAGGAAGCTTCGCGGCATTTGGATGCCGCTTCCCTGCTGCAATTGGCGAAGCAACAAGATCCGGCAATCGATCGCGCAACGGTTTATCGCACGCTGGGAATGTTGAAAAAACTCGGACTGATTGACGAGCTGGACCTGATGCATCTGGAAGGCGAAAAACATTTTTACGAAGCAAAGACGAATAAGGACCACTGTCATCTGGCCTGCTTCCGGTGTGGGTCGATCGTGGAATATACCAGCGCGGCGTTTGAGGCGCTGAAACGCGAGATCACCAAGCGCGGGAAATTCAACATTGGTGTAATTCGATTGGAGGCTGGAGGAGTTTGCAGGATGTGCAGCATTAAAGAAGCGAAGACGGCGGTGAACGCAGGCAAGGAAAGCGGGAAGAAAACAGTTCGCGGTCCGACAGGTCGGCGCCGCTGACAGCGAAGCATTAGCTAGCATAAACAGAAAACCGATCCCCACGGCTGACCTCTTGGCAGAAGGGCCGTGGGAACCGGAGCTCGACAGCCCGGAGGGCTGGCGACGCACTCGCATTCTAAGTGTGCCGGCCAGGGCTTTCAAGGAGACTTAATGGCCGGCGCAAGATTTTTGTGGTCGCGGGAGTTCTCGCATAGTGTGAAGCGTGTTAGAAATTTTGCATTTGCGCTTCTGATATTCGGATTTCTACTCGGCAATCATAATGCGTTCGCGCAAAGCATTGCGGTGACTGGAAAAGTAGTAGACGAGTCCGGCGCTGCGATTGCACACGCGCAAGTAACGCTGAAGAATTCTCAATCCAAGTTGACGCAACGCACTGCCACGGATGATGCCGGTGTCTTCGCGTTTGCTTCCCTATCAACGAGCGAATATACACTCATCGTGGAAGCGCCCGGATTCGCACATTACGAGCAAGCGTCGATCGCCGGGCAACCGTCGCAGGAACTTCATTTCGACGTAAAACTCAAACTCGCCGCAGTGTCGCAATCGGTCACCGTGCATGTTGACGAATTAAATCTCGAGCAAGTGCCGGCTGTCGCCAAATTAGCAACCAAACTTGGAGAAATTCCGGCGAGCATTCAGGTAATCAACATGGATGTCGTGGATGCACAAGGCGGCATGGCTTTGAAGGATGCGATACGAAATTCGAGCGGTGTTGGACGGGGCGGATCGGACTCATTCGGATTCAATGATCGATTTCTGATTCGCGGAATGGACGCGCGAATTTACAACGACGGTTTTTCAGATGGAGATCAGCGCAATGGGATTCCGCATTCGTTGAACGGAGTGCAGAGCGTGGAAATTCTTGAAGGGCCGGGATCTTCTTTGTTTGGAAGCGGGCCTCCGGGCGGAACAATTAATGTTGTGCATTTCGCACCTTCGAGCATGCCGCATTATGGCGGATCGTTTGAGACAGGCCCGTTCGGTCTTGTTTCAGGAAACGCATTTATTACCGGGCCGACGAACGTGCAAGGTTTGAACTATCGGATCGATGGCCTTGCGCAACATGAAGACGGATTCCGTTCGCTGAAGAGCGCGGATTACGAACTGCGTCCTGAGTTGAGATGGGCCTTCGCGCACCACACATTTACGTTTGCAGTGGATGCGCGGGAACTTCAGGCGACGCCCGATCCGGCGGGACTGATCTATGTAAATGGCGCGCCAATCACGGGCGTTTCGCGCGAAGCGAAATATTCGACTCCATTTAGTTACGGTGATCAGGCTTTGCTGCGGACGACGGCTACAGACGACTGGACAGTTTCGTCATACCTGACGATCACGAATCGCTTTTCCTACATGTACAGAAATTTATCGATCGAACGCAACGGAGACGGCGGCACGGTAACCGGAACCGTTTTCAGTGGCAGACAGCTACGAAATCAACACGACACAATTAACGATTTCGACTACGAATTTGAGCCGGTGTGGAGATTTCGGACGGGAAGAATCCGTCATACTTTGTTGACGGGTTTTGAAGCACAGAACCAGAGCTTGCTATCGAACCGCGCGACGGCAGATCTGCCAAACATCACGAACATCTTCAATCCGGTCATCCCGGAGACGGCTGCGGCTTCGTTGACATTTCTTCGCGACGCGAAACATTCCGGATTCATCGACCAACTTAACGCGACGTATCTCGGTTTTTATGCGGCCGATCAAGTTGACGTGACCCAGCGGCTCAAATTGCGGCTGAGCGCGCGCGAAGACTGGTGGAACACACAACTGATTCCGCAGATTTTTGTGCCCGGCCGAATTTTTCAAGGAACAGAGCTGATTGAGCTGGGCGGAAATTATGGACGAACCGATACGCCGTTCAGTTGGAGTGCAGGAGCAACATATAGAATTGCGAGCGGCGTGACGCCCTTCTTCGGCGTGGCGCATAGCAATCTCGCGACGTTCAGCTCGGAGTCAACGCAGAACGGAGTTCGCCAGCCGGAGTCGGGACTATCGTATGAGGCCGGAGTAAAAGTTGCATCGTGGCACGAACGGATGATGTTCACGTTCGCCGCGTTCGATGCGACTCGCAACAATGTTTTCACGCTTGTTGGAGATACACCGGTATTCAACGACCAAAGAACGCGCGGCGTTGAAGGAAATCTTCAATTAACGTTGCGGAGAAAGTGGCGGCTCCTCGCGAACACCACAGTGCAGAACGCAGTGCTCACCGACAATCCTTCAAATCCCGCGGCAACGGGACTGCATCCCGTCGGAGTGCCGGGATACATTTTTAATTTATGGACTACCTACGACTTCAGAATTGCCGGACGCAGCGGCTTCAGCGCGGGCGGCGGCGTAACCTATCGCGATAAATTGTACGGTGACATTCTGAATACAAAATGGGTGCCTGCCTTCACAACGCTCGACGCTGTTTTTTCTTACGGAGCGGAAAGATGGTCGGCGTCGGTGGTAGTTAGAAATCTCACCAACACTACTTATTTTGTTGCAGCGAACGGTGGAGGCGGATTCGTCGGGGAACCAATTAATGTTTTCATTCAGTTGAAGCGGACATTTGGTTCAGGCGGCGGTAAGTTCTGAACTATTTGAAGTGACGGTTCATCCGCGCCGCTACTCGCTTCTCAGCGCCGTCATTGGCGAAATAGACGCCGCGCGGATGGCCGGAATTATGGCCGCGAAAAATGCGGCGATCGCGAGCGATCCGGCCGCTACGATTAGCGCGATTGGATCCCAACTGGAAACGCCGTACAGTTCGGATGCGATTAGCCGCCCCGCGCCGATGGCCAGCGGCAGTCCGATCACAAGCCCAATTGCTACACGCAAGAATGCGCCCCGCAAAATTAACTGAGCAACTTTCACTTTGTTCGCGCCCAGCGCCATGCGAATTCCGATTTCATTTGTGCGCTGCGCAACCGTGTAGGCAGTAACCCCGTACAATCCAATCACCGCAAGGACTAGCGCAACAATTCCGAATAATCCAGCTAAGCCGGCAACGGCGCGTTCTTGATCGAACGACATGTCAACTTGCTGCTGCATGGTGCGAACGCTGGTGATCGTTAAGTTCGGATCCAAATCGGCGAGCATCTTCGTCAACGCAGGCTCAAGCGTGCCGGGTGGAATATTTGTGACCAACAATATTCCGCCAATGAAGTGAGATTGCAGCTCGACTCTTGGCATGAATGCATCTTTGTACTCAACATTTTGCGGGAGCGGAACAAAGAACATCGGATACGCGGGACGCGTTAATCTGAAGCCTTGAAACTTGGCGTCTCGCACCACGCCGACGATACGGATCGTGCGGGAATTTTGTGGCAGGTCGAGTCCGAAATGTTGATCGAGGGGTTCTTCACCATTCTTGAAAAAACGTTTCACGAAAGCTTCGTTGACGACTGCGACGGGTGCGGAATTTTCGTTATCCGCTGCGGTGAATCCGCGGCCGTGAGTAATTTCCATTCCGAGATTTTTTAGATAGTCGGCGCTGACGCGATCCCAAGACGCGCCAACATCCTCGCCTACTGCGGCAGCGGGATGGCCATCGACCAAAACCATTTCGCCCCAATTGTCTGTGAGCGGATTGTAGAGTGCGAGTCCTGCGCCCTGCACTCCCGGCATGCGATCCAGTTTTTGTTCCAACTCACGGTAGAGCGAGGTTACTTTTGCCAGCGAATAGGTTGACGGCGGATTGTGCAACGCGACAACCACGCGGCCGGGAATCGAAAATCCGAAATTTTGATGTTCCATATTACTCAAGCTGCGGCCAAGCATCGTGGCGCCAGCGACAAGTACGACGGAAAGAGTCGCCTGCACGACGAGCAACGCTTTGCGCGCAACCGACGAGCGATCTCGCGTAGCGCGTCCGGAACCGCGCAGAGCTTCCGCGGGATCAGTGCGCGTTGCAAGCCACGCGGGAGCTGCGCCGAAAATGATTCCCGTCAACAAAGCGAGTGCGAATGAAAAAGCTAATACGAGAAGCGAAGGCGTAGTTTGTATCGGAAGAAAATGTGATCCTTGGAACGCAAGGTTGAGCAATAAACGCGCGGCCGCCATCGCAACAAGAAGCCCTGCGATGCTGCCGCCAATCGCGAGCAGAATACTTTCCGTCAATGCTTGCGTGATGATTTGATTTCGCGTTGCGCCGATAGCAAGTCGAATCGCAGTTTGTCCCCGCCGCGCGACCGCGCGTGCTAACAACAAATTCGCCACGTTGGCGCAGGCAATCAGCAAAACCAATCCGCAAACTGCCAATAAAATTTTCAGGCTGCGCGCGTATTGATCTTTCATTATGCCGACGCCCGCGCCTGCGGGAACTACGCTGATCACTTGTTTGGGAAGACCGTGAATCACGCCGGGCATCCAGTTGGCGGGATAGTCGGCGTCATGCTGAAGCCAAACGCGCAACACTCCAGTAAGGCGTGGAGCAATTCCGGTAATTGAAGCGCCGGGTTTCAGTCGTCCGATAACGCGCAACCATGCAGCTTGTGACTGGCGCAAGAGTCCGCTATCCCCGTCGAGCAAAAGCTCTTGTTGCGCGGGAATCCAAATGTCCGGCGGATCGCCGCGCAAAGTTTCGCCGAAAAATCCGGGCGGCGCGACGCCGATTACAGTGAATGGATGACCTTCAACAACGAAAGTAGATCCAATAACAGATGTGTCGCTCGCGTAAGTGTTCTGCCAAACGCGATGGCTGATCACGGCAACAGGAGCTGAACCGGGCGTGTCATCTTCGTCGGTGAAAACACGTCCGCCGAATGAGCCGACGCCGAGCGTGGAAAAATAATTTCCGGTGACATATTCGGAACGCAAAGGACGCGAGGCCTGTTCAATTCCCTGCCGTCGGACGGCGAGGCGGCGGAGTCCCGCCTGGAATCCGGCCATCTGTTCAAATTCCGGCGCTTCCGCTTTCAGCCTTTGGTAAAAAGGAAACGAAAACATTCCCCAGTTATCTTGAGTTCCGGACATCACGCAACAATTGTCGCCGTCACCGATGCGATATAGCGTAGCCGGATCGCCGACGGGCAACGAGCGAAGCATCACGGCGTTGATCAAAGTAAAGATCGCAGTAGTGCCGCCGATACCGAGCGCGAGAGTTAAAATTGCGGTGGCAGTGAAAACTGGCGCGAGCCGAAATTGACGAAGGGCATAGCGAAGGTTGCCGAGCAAATTTTGCATGTCGAAGCGTTAGACGTCATGCATATCTGGAAAGTCACTATGGACGAATGCGTTTGCGGCGATTGACCGTGTTACACACGTGCTATAGAATCTGTGGAACATCGCACGTCGATGTAATGTCGCACGACGGTGGGGCCGTGGCGCAGTTGGGAGCGCGCCTCGATGGCATCGAGGAGGCCGTGGGTTCGAATCCCATCGGCTCCACCAAAAAATCTTCTTGTATATCTGCCCTTCGGAAAGTACTCACCGTGAATCTGCAATATCGCTTTGACCTCAATAGTTTGGACAGCAAAATCAATCCTGAAAACAGACACAGCGCTATTGAGTTTGGCCGTTCAGTGGGCGCAGAATTTTCGTGGGACGGCAAAGAGATAACTGATCCTTGTCATTCATAAGGCCTTCTCAAAAAATCGTCGTAAACAAAAAAACGGGGCGGCCCTTTCAGGCCGCCCCGTCATTCGTTCAACTCCGCAATAAACTGCGCGGAATCTCCCGAGTTAGAAGTTAATTCTGCCAACCAACTGAACGATGCGTCCGCCCGGATCTTGTGTCGTGTTGATGTCCGAGTACGCTCCATTCGTGTTGGTGCTGCCCATCTGCCCGAATCGTGTGGATTGGGTGCTAATGGAGAGCGGTGACGTGCCCGGTGCGCCGGCCCAGTAGAAGTCGGCGTCGTTGAACGCGTTCAACGCTTCCATTCGCATTTCAAAGTTCACCCGTTCGGTGATCTTCGTGGTTTTCACCAACGAAATATCCGCGCGGAAGAACGACGGGCCTGTGAAGAACGGCTTGCTGCACAGCGATCCAGCCGCGCTGCATGGCTGGAAGACTGCGGTGTTCGCCTTTTGCAAGGACGAAGCCAGCAAGCTCGTCGGCACATAGGTAACTGCACCGGCAATCTCGGTCTTGTTCGTGGTCAGCATACTTTGAATCTGCTGAACAGTGAGCCCGACGAGGTTGATGCCAGGACCGTTGTTGTTGAACGTGTTTCCGCCGGTCACGCCGCTGGTAACAAGTACGGGCTGGCCGGTCTGGAAGCGCATAATCGAGTCAACTTCCCATCCGCCGATAATGCGGTTCACAACGCCATTGCTGGAGCTGAAGCGGTGGCCCGCGCCGAACGGCAACGCGTACACCAACTGACCCTTGATGGCTTGTGCGGCATTAAACGGAGCTGGACCTTTGTCATAACCCAGGTTTCGCAGAGTCGTGAACCCGAAGAAGTTCAACGCGCTGTTGGCCTGGTAGTTGGTAAGTGACTTCGAGAACGTGTACGACACGTCAAACTGTAGTCCGTGCGATGGCCGGTGACGGAGGTCAACGATCAACGCATTGTAGGTTGATTGTGCGCCGTTGGTGGTGATGAATGCTCCACCGGTGGCAGTTGGATTAACGATGAAATAGTTCGATGGGAAACCGGCGGACTGCAAGTTCGCCAGGAACGAAGTGAAGTTCGCGGCGCTCGTGGTTAGGCCGCTGCCACCGATGCTATTCGCAAGAGATCCGACTCCGCCGAGTCCCAGGTCCGTAACAAACGTAGTGTTCCGGAACTGAGCGTTCGACTGTGCCGTTGTTGACCCGGTAGCTGCCGCCAACGTGGCCGGAGTGAGGCCAGCGTTGAAAGCTGCTGTGAAGACTGGCAAAGCTTTTTGGCCAGCCAACGCGGTAATGGGTGTCGCGCAGCTTGCCAATGCCGGATTCGCAGCGCAGCCTGCATTCGCAGC
>Ga0193726_1002339_pt1 | contig 13036 bp, 16 predicted proteins | sample H2c1metaG_FD_144928 | JGI IMG/M metagenome (GOLD analysis project Ga0193726, IMG submission 144928) | Soil microbial communities from a riparian zone of the East river system, Colorado, United States - H2c1 | ecosystem: Environmental > Terrestrial > Soil > Riparian zone | place: USA: East River... | reverse complement strand
CCTCTTGGCGGACCACCAGGACCTCCACCACTTTCTTTCGGGCGCGCTTCGTTCACTTTCCAATTGCGCCCGCCAACATCTTTTCCATCAAGTCCGGCAACCGCCTTGCCCGCTTCCTCGTCATTCGGCATTTCGACGAACGCGAAGCCGCGTGCACGGCCTGTCTCGCGATCCATCACCACGTGAACGCGCGTAACCTGTCCGAATGGCTCGAACGCCGCGCGAATTTCACTCTCAGTCGTTTGAAAGCTCATATTACCCACGAAGAGATTCTTCATCGCTAACTCTCCTAAAGTCCGGTGCACGCCGCACACACGTTTAACCGGTAAATCAATTCTGATGATGGCCGCTTCGATGTGTTTCAGAATGAAACTGGCGTTGCCCCCGCCCGCTGCATTCTATCAGACGCGCCCTAATTTCGCGCCGTCTGCTAATTCTCTTGCGATGTCTTCCGCGAAAACGGATTCTTCGATGGCCGCGGCGCGTGCGCGCCTTTGTAGTCAGCCAGTTCCGCGTCTGTAATATCGTAATGCGAAAGCATCGGATGATTCGAGTTCGCGGCCAATTCCTTGCGCAACTTTAAGGAGCATACGTCCGGCGCGTCCTGATACCGCACGCGGCGCTCGTTGAACGCGACATTTGGAATCGTCAGCGTAAACTCGCGCGGCTCGGTCGCTTGTTCGCGCACGGTAAAGCTGTATTCGCGAACCGCGCCCTTGTCCTTAAATCCGCCAAACTGAATCACGATTTCATTAATCATTTAGACGCCGCAGCGCTTTCGGCCTCTTCAACGGCCACGGCTGCTACGTCTGTCTTCGCGACTTTCTTCGCTCGCTTGGCGCGCTTGCGCTTGGGCGGTGTGCCTTCGGCCGCTTCGACCACCATAATGCTGGTCACAAATTTCTTCGGCCCGTGCAGATCAAATTCGATTAGCGTCCGATCGTTATCGGATTCCGTAACCACACCCAAACCATACTGAAAGTGCTTGATGTACGCGCCTTCTTGGAGAGCTTTCAAGAAACCTCCTCAGTTTTGCGAATTCTTATGAAAAAAGGGCGAACCCGCGTTTAGCGAGTTCGCCCTTGGATAGATTTACAGGCTGGTGACGTTCGATGCCTGCAGGCCCTTGGGGCCCGTGGTCACTTCAAATTCAACCGCTTGGCCTTCGTTCAGCGACTTGTAACCTTCCGACTGGATAGCCGAGAAGTGGACGAAAACGTCCTCGCCGGACTGGCGCTGGATGAATCCGAAGCCTTTGCTGGCATTAAACCACTTTACTGTTCCTTGTTCTTTCAATGTGATGCTCTTTTCTATTTGAGCTATTTGATGCTTTGAACTGCCCCCAGCCGTACAACAAAAAAGGCCGCAAGAGTGAACTTGCAGCCCCTTACGCGAATCTAAAGGTTATACAAGAGCAACAAACGCAACCACAGAGTACCTTATTTCCTTGCAAAAAACCAGAGTTATCTTTATGTACCGGACGGCACACAAGCGTGATTTAATGCCAACTCGCCGGTTCTAATCGCCTTAGCTGACGGGTGACGCGTCGCAAAACATGCCAACGACCCAAACGTCCGCTTCCGAAGCCTCCGTAATCCGCAAAGTTTCGCTCCGCCTGCTCCCATTTTTATTTACGCTCTACGTCGTCGCCTATCTCGATCGTGTAAATGTCGGATTCGCCGCGCTGCAAATGAAATCCGCACTCCGTTTCAGCGATTCCGTTTACGGATTTGGCGCCGGAATATTTTTCGTTGGATATTTATTATTTCAAGTGCCCAGTAATCTGGCGCTCGTAAAAATCGGCGCGCGAAAGTGGCTTGCCGCGCTGATGATTTGCTGGGGAATAATTTCCGCCAGCATGATGTTCGTCCACACGCCATTCAGTTTTTACACATTCCGATTTTTACTTGGCGCCGCCGAATCCGGATTTTATCCCGGCATAATTTTGTATCTCACCTACTGGTTTCCGCTGAGCGCACGCGCTCGCAGCGTTTCGTGGCTCATGATGGGCTCGCCGGTTGCCGGACTAATCGGCGGACCGCTCAGCGGAATTCTGCTTTCCATGAGTGGAGTTCATCATTTGGCCGGCTGGCAATGGCTCTTCCTGATGGAAGGAATTCCCGCGATAATTCTTGGCGCGTCCGTGCGATTTATTCTGACAGAAAAGCCGCGCGACGCGGAATGGCTGGAAGCCGACGAACGTGAAACTTTGCTGGCAGCAATTGAACGCGAAGGGAAGCGAGTCGAGCAAGTTTCAAATTCCTCGGCCCGCCGCTCAATTCTCCTCGACGTGATCGCCCGCCGCGAAACGTGGCTCCTCTGCGCCGCATATTTCGCGCTCACTTGGACGTCCTACGGAATCGGCCTGTGGCTTCCCCAAGTAATGAAAAATTTCTCGGGATATTCAGACAAAATGGTCGGCGTTCTAGCCATCGCTCCATATTTGTTCGCCGTCACCGTAATGGTTTTCGTTGGCGCGATTTCCGATCGCACGCGCCAGCCGCATCGCACTTACGCGGCATGCACCTTCGCCGGAGCCGCCGGATTTTTCCTCAGCGTTGCGCCGCATCACGTTTTGCTTTCCACGATTTTTCTTAGCATTTCCGTCGCCGGAGTTTATTCCGCCTTTGGCCCCTTCTGGGCAATGCCCGGCGAATTTCTTTCCGGCGCGAGCGCGGCGGCTGGAATAGCGTTCACCAATTCGCTGGGCAATCTCGGCGGACTCTTCGGCCCTTACGTAACAGGGATGGTTAAGCAACGCACCGGTTCCTTCGCGGTGGGAACAATTATTCTTGGTGGAGTTTTATTTCTAAGCGGAGTATTTGCGCTGACCGTGAAGGCCTCCCAAACCGCAAGATTGTCATCAGACTGAATGTAATGCGTGCAGTTTCATCGCGGATCGAATGCGTAGCCCGGGTTCGCCGAACCCGGGGCTTTTGGGTCGTCGCGTCATTTCGCCAGATCGCCATCGCTCTTGCACTCGCAACTTTCCTCACGCCGCTCGCCCAATCATCCGCGTCTCCCCAATCCCTGCATGAACAATTCCTCTCCCGCCTCCTCGCCGCCGCCCACGAACGCACCAGTCACACCGTCCGTTACGATCCCGCCTACGTCCGCATCGCCTATCCCAATGGAGACGTTCCCGCCGACACCGGCGTCTGCACCGACGAAATCATCCGCATTTATCGCGCCCTCGGTATCGACCTGCAAAGACTTGTTCACGAGGACATGCAACAAAATCGCGCCGCATATCCTCGCTTCGGAAATTACAACGACACGGACACGAACATCGATCATCGCCGCGTCCCAAATCTAATGGTATTTTTCGCGCGCAAAGGAAAATCCCAGCCCATCACCAATCGCATCGAGGATTATTCTCCCGGCGATCTCGTCACCTGGGATCTGGGCGGCAACGTTCCGCACATCGGCATCCTCGTCGACACGAAATCTCCGCAGTCCGGCCGCTACATGATCGTCCACAACATTGGCCGCGGCCCGAAAATGGAAGACGTTTTATTCGATTGGAAAATTACCGGGCACTACAGTTATGGCGGGGCGAACCCGTAGACTACATTTTTACTGTGACGTTTTCTCCCAGGTGTTCCGCGCGCGGCAAAGGAGTTGTTTTGTCTTTTCGTTCATCCACAATTGTTATTTCCAGATGCGGCTTTGCCGCAGCAAACTCGTCCGCTGTTATAAGACAAGCATCTCTCAATTTGCCCGTCACTTCCGCGAATTTCATTTGCTGTTGTTGAACGAAACGTCTCAATTGCGCTTGATAGGCTACGTCATTTTTCCAAAAGACTGTCCGAAAGTTCGAAGCTTTGAGCGACGGGTTCTCACGCGATTCGCCGAGCATTCGCGCCAGATAATGCTGTCTTAGGAGATCCCAGCTGTTTGCGATGACGTTACTGCACTGGCCACCGCCTTCTATGTCGCCATAGACTCTGCCGACCTTCCTTCTATAGTAGGCAGGGTCAGCGCCGTCAGCGAGCAGCGTCACGCCAGGACCAGGTTCAGCGAGCGAGTACGTTCCGATTTCCGGCCAAGCCGTCCTATCTTCAGGTGGTCCAGCGAAGCTGTCACCACAAGCGGATTCGCCAAACCCAGTCATAAGCCGATTCGGGCTTGTCACCACAAAACTCATGTGCACGGTCATGTTCCCCAGCACCGTTGCGGCGAATCCTTCTGCTTTTCTTTCGGCGAGAATATTTCCTGCGGCAAGCCAGTAAGGTTGTGAATGTTCTTTCCGAAAAATATCCAGCAGAATTTTATTTGATGAATCCAGGCTATCTGGGAATACCCAGGCCCGGCTGAGCAGAATCAGCGACTGCGTCGGAAACTCAGAATAGAGTCTCCTGCCTTCGTCTCCCGAAATTGGAGCGTCCAATTGAATCAGCGAATCCAACACGGCGAGCATCGCGTCGTGATGTTCCCGCCGCGTGTTGAGAACCGGGAGGCCAGTAATCTCATACGCATCAGCCAGTGCCAACAAATCCGGAATCAATTGTTTGTGTTTATCGCGCAGCACAACATAGGCGCCCCACGCCTGCAAACGAGGATCGCCGCTGTGCAGCCAAGCGGCGGCAAATTGCGCCGTCTGATTCGTCTGTGCTTTCAAAATGACGGCAGGATCGGTTGGTGCCTGAGGTTGGTGCGCTCCAACTCCGCTCGCAGCGAGAAGTCCGCAGACCACAAATCGGAGTATCAATGAAACTCTCATCGTTAGTTTGAGACGTGCCGCAACTAGAATTGGTTGTTACGTTTTCTCCGTGTAGTTTTCCACAACTATTCGAATACCCACGAAATGGGTAAATTTCTCCCACAATTTTCTCTTGACGCATAGTTACTTATATGCTAACTTGCCAAGTCGCCCGAGCCGATCGCATCAATCAGCTCTCCGTAAAATGGAATCCGGTCTCCCGCCGACACAAGAAATGCCCTGATTTAGTGCAGTCTTGTAAGAATATCAAAACATGGCACTTCAAGTCCTTTAGTTTGATATTCTTGGCAGTCGCGTTTTAGTAATTTCGTAACTCATTGAAATTAAAGGGCATTGTTAAACAATAAGTAATCAGCTAAGTCCTTTGTTTTGACATTGATGCAGAAATGGCCCGACCTAACTCTTTTGTTTTGATACTGATGCGCATAACCGGGGGGTAGGGGTAGGGGCGCGCACTTCGCGTCCCGATGATTTCCATCGGGATGGGTAGCACAGACGTTCCTGTCTGTGCGAAGTTCTAAAAATGGCGAAGAAAACCGCGCAGCCATGATTGTCTGCGCTACAAATTTACGCGCTTCACCCAAAAATATTGCGCACCACAAACCAAATATTCGCGGGCCGCTCAGCCAGTCGACGCATGTACCACGGAAACCAATATGTGCCATAGGAAATGAGCACGCTAACCGCGAATCCCTCGCGAGCAAGTTGCTTTTGCAATTCGCGCTGAATTCCGAAAAGCATCTGAAATTCAAATCGCGATGGCGCAACATTTTCAACTTGGGAAACTTCAATGATTCGCGCGATCATCCGCGCGTCATGAGTAGCAAGCGCAAGACGATTTCCCGCGGCAATCGAATCCGCCGCGAACATGCGCTGGGTTAACGCGAAGAATGCGTCGTCAACATCAGACTTCGCAGGAAATGCAGCGTCAACCGATTCGGCATAAGCACCTTTCACAAGCCGAATCGCCGCACCAAGCGGCAACAGAGTTTCAAGATCGTCAGGCGTTCGATGCAAATACGCTTGCAAGCAAATGCCAACATTTGAATGCGTCGCGCGCACGCGCCGAAAAAGTTCCAAGGTCCGATCAGTGTAAGCGCTTGATTCCATGTCGATCCAGATAATGCCGGGAATCGCCGGCGCGTCCAAAATGCGGATCAAATTGCTGTAGCAAAGTTCGGCATCCAAATCCAGCCCGAGCTGCGTCGGCTTAATCGAAAGTGAACAGGGAAGATTCGCGGCGCGCATTTGCGACAACACGCCAACGTAATGGTCGGCAACGGAATTTGCTTCCGTGGCTACCGTAATATTTTCGCCGACGCGCGAAGGCATCGCGCTGATTCCCATCGCCGCAAGTTCTTGCGCGGCAGCCAACGCGTCGTCCGCGCTTTCGCCGGGAAGAAAACGTTTTGATGCGCGGCGCACGAATCCCCAGCGCATGGCATGTTCGCGTAGCCAAACGCTCTGAGCTGCGGCAACAATCGCGCGTCGTGAAAGTGACATTAATTTATTTCGCTCACGTTGCTAAATTTAGCAGACTCGCCGCAAATCTCGCAGGCTCTTCTGAAATTGCGTCAGAACGTTGTAGGATATCGTTCATGCGAATTACAAAATTATTTGTAACGTTCACAATTATGTTGGCGCTTCCGGTGATTGTTGCCACGCAACAATCTCAGGCTCCTCCGCGCCAAGGTGGCGCTATTATCATCGACGATCCCGGTCCGCTGCCTTTCACTATAAAACCGCTCGGACACAACGTCTTCGCTGCAATCGCCGTTCCGGGAAGCGGCGCGGGAAGCAACGCCGGATTTGTGATCGGAGACGACGGCGTCGCAGTGATCGACACTTTCCAAAAAGTTGACGCCGCGAAATCGCTACTCGCCGAAATTCGCAAAATGACGCAGCTGCCCGTGAAGTATGTGATCAACACGCACTACCACATCGATCACGTCACAGGAAACGGAGTTTTGGCCGAAGCGGGAGCTACAATCATCGCGCAGAAAAATGTTCGCGATTGGATTCACACGGAAAACAAAAAGTTTTACGGCGCGAATATCACTGACGCGCAAAAAGCGTCCGTCGAAGGTCTAACGAGTCCGACGCAGGTTTACGACACGACGCTCGATCTTCATCTCGGCGCGAAGTTGATCAATGTGCGCTACGAACTTGGTCACACTGGCGGCGATTCCGTTGTTTTTATTCCGGACGCGAACGTAGTTTTCTGTGGCGATCTTTTCTGGCGCCACACATTGCCCAACTTAATTGATGCAAGCACTGAGCCTTGGATCGCCACACTCGGCAAACTAATGGAAGCTCATCCCGCCGCAACGTTTATTTCCGGACACGGCGATGTCGGCACCGTCGATGACGTGAAAGCATTCCAAGGGTATTTGATTGATTTGCGTCGCATGGTAAGCGAAGGCCGCGCAGGCAGCAAATCGGGCGACGCGCTTGTGGACGATCTAACTCCAAAGCTAAAAGAAAAATATGGCGATTGGAGTGCGTTCAATAATTTCGCGAAGCGAAATATTCTAGATACCGACGCTGAGTTTGCCGGCACAAAGAAAATTCCGCATCCAGTTGCACCCTGAGTCGGCGAATCCGAGAGACTGTGAGAGCTGCGTGAAGATCAAAAGTTCTAACGAAAAGTCGGCCACGATCAACTCACCGCGGATGAGCTTCACATCATCAACAATGCGCTCAATGAAGTCTGCAACGGTATTCATTTGGAAGGCGAGTTTGATACGCGAATGGGATGCAGCCTCAAAGAGGCGCGCGAATTACTCGAGGGAATCCACGGGCTCGTTTCAAAGTAGCCGAAACGGTTTCGCGAGATTATCCGCGTTCAGCTTCAGCGCGCATAGCCTTCCAAAGTTCTACGACATGTTCGCGCTCAGTCGTTTCCGCGCCGATGGAAACGCGCACCATCCATCGTCCTTCGAGAATCGCCGGCGTTAAATACGCAACGCCGCTACGATTCACGCGATCGCACCAATCTTGTGTGTGCTTATCAAGATCGTCAGCATTCGCTGTACCTGTAAGTGACGCAGGTTCGTGGCGCACGCAAAGCGTTTGCAATTTCACTGGAGCGAGCACTTTCCAATTCTGTGTCGCGCTAATTTCAGAAGCAAGCCATTGCGCATTTGTCATGTCGTGCCGCAAACGTGCCTGCAGTCCTGAAACGCCTTGCTCGCGAATCAGGCACCACAATTTCAGCGCGCGGAATCTGCGGCCCAGCGGAATTCCCCAGTCGCGCAAATTTTTTACTTGCTCGTCCACCGCGGTTCGCAGATAACTTGGATTCGTAGACATCACGCGTACCAAATGCTGCGGATCGCGCACATAATAAATCGAACAGTCAAACGCAGCGCCAAGCCATTTGTGCGGATTCAGGACGATCGAATCGGCGCCTTCGATTCCGTGCCAAAGCTCGCGGCACTCGGGAAGAATCATCGCAGAGCCAGCCATCGCGGCATCCACATGCAACCAAAGATTTTGTTCGCGCGCAATTTCTGAAATTTTATCGACGGGATCGAACGCGGTAACGCCTGTCGTTCCCGTTGTGGCAACTACCGCGCAAGGTTTCAGTCCTTCGGAAATATCGCTCTGAATCATCGCGGCAAGAGCGTCGGCGCGCATTCCGAATTCTGCGTCATGTGGAACTACGTGAACATTTTTTCTGCCGAAGCCCGCAAGCAGTGCGGCTTTTTCAACAGAGCTATGACTGTGCGCGGACACGTAAACGATGAGCGGTTGTTCTTCGCTTTGCATTCCGCCGCGCGTTAGCGAAAAATTTGTGGCGCGTTCGCGCGCACAAATCAAAGCGATCAACGTCGAAGTGGAAGCGGTGTCCGCAATCACGCCGCTCCACGCGTCAGACAAACCGATCATCTGGCGCATCCAATCGGTGACGACTTCTTCGACTTCGGTGAGCGCGGGACTGGATTGCCAGGAAAGTCCCAGCACGCCGAGTCCGGTGCTGAGATAATCGCCGAGAACGCTGGCGAGCGAACCGTTCGACGGAAAATATCCGAAGAAGCGCGGATGCTGCCAGTGAGAAAGTCCGGGCATCACGATCGTGTCCATGTCTTTGAAAATCGCGTCAAACTTTTCCGGATTTTCCGGTGGACTTGCCGGAAGTTGCGCGCGGATTTCTCCAGGCGCGGTTCGCGCCATCACAGGAAATTCAGCAACACGCGTGCGATAGTCGGCGATCCAATCGATCAGTTGATGGCCGTGCTTGCGAAATTCTTCTGGAGTCATTGTCGCTCTCGAATCATGTAGTGTTAATGCCGTTTCAACGCGCACGATGTTACAGTCTCCGTGCCACTACAGCCAACAGTGATAAGCGTGCTTAATGTAATGTTCAGAAAAATTCAGGGGAACAAATGAAATATCGAGAGATGGGACGCACGGGTTTTGAAGTCAGCGAAATTGGCCACGGTCTTTGGGGAATGAGCGGATGGTCCGGCTCTGAAGACGAGCAATCACGCGAGTCGATGCGGATTTCCGCGAGCGGCGGCTGCAACTTTTACGATACCGCCTGGGCTTATGGCGAAGGGAAGAGCGATGCGCTGCTCGGAGAATTGCTTGCGCGGAATTACGGCAAGCGACAAAAAGCTGCGGCGAATTTTTCGTCGCATTTGTATGCGGCGTCGAAAATTCCTCCGATGAATAAAAAATGGCCAGCCTCTCCAAGCGATCGTTACGACGAAGTGTTCCCGTCGAAACATGTTTTCAAATACATGGAAATGATTCGCGAGAAATTGGGCGTCGATTCGATTGACCTGTTGCAATTCCACGTGTGGAACGACAGTTGGGCGAGCGATCCGGATTTTCGCCGCACTGTCGCAAAGCTGAAGACGGAAGGACAAATCCGCGCGTTCGGATTAAGTCTGAATCGTTGGGAACCCGCGAACGGAATTGAAGCGCTGAAAACAGGATTGGTGGATGTGGTGCAAGTTATCTACAACATTTTCGATCAGTCGCCGGAAGATAAATTATTTCCGGTTTGCAAGGAAATGAATATTGGAGTGATCGCTCGCGTGCCTCTGGACGAAGGAAGTCTAGGCGGAAAAATGACTCTCGGCGAAAAGTTTCCGCCGAACGATTTTCGCGCGCGTTATTTCAGCGGAGAGAATTTAAGCAACACGCTGGAGCGTGTCGACAAATTGAAGAAGATTTTGCCCGCGGGAATGAGCCTGCCGGAAATGTCGATACGATTTATTTTGTCGAATCCCATCGTCAGCACAACGATCGTCGGAATGCGCAAGCCGGATCACGTGAAAGAGAATCTGGCGATGAGCGATACTGGACCGCTGGACGCGGCATTACTGAGCGAATTGAAAAAACACCGCTGGGATCGCTCGCCGAATCCGACGTCGGCATAGGAAACGCATTCCAAGAATTTCGGTTTATACTTTGTTGGAAGGAAAATAGTCCAAGGAGAAATTACAATCATGAAAGCCGAAAGCGCAGGCGCGGTATTGGAATTTTTAATTCCCGCGGTGGAAGAAGAAGCCGCACTCACCCGCAAAGTTTTGGTCGCCGTTCCAGCGGACAAAGCGCATCACAAGCCGCACGACAAAGCCATGAGTGCTTTGGAATTGTGCTGGCACATTGCGGCGACGGAAACATTTTTCATCACCGCGGTAACGACCGGAGCATTTGCGCCGTACATGAACATGCCGGAGAACATTAAGACTCCGCATGACGTAGTCGCGTGGTTCGATAAGCAGGTCGCGTCGAACGTGGCAAAGTTGAAGGCGATGACCGGCGAGCAAGCGGCGAAAATGGTGGAATCTCCGTTTGGTCCGCTGCCTGCAATTGCATTCCTGAATTTGTCGATCAACCACTCGGCGCATCATCGCGGACAACTATCGACCTACTTGCGGCCCATGGGCGCGAAGGTTCCTTCAATTTACGGGACCAGTCGGGACGATGAGGATGCGGAAGAAGCCGCGAAGGCACATTAGAAATTTCGTCTCAGGCGTGGAAGTTTAGATTCTACAAAGACGGCCGCTCCTGCCTGCGGCCGTCTTTGCTTTCCACGGTTGGGTGTTACATTGGCCCTATTGCGGGGTACGACGTGGAAAATCAATTCCTCGAAGAAGTCAGTTGCTGGCTTTGCCCGCCGCTTCGGATTCCAGCGTAGCCAAAACTGTTTTCACAACGCGATCGCATCTGCTGGCGTGAAATAAAAATGCTTCGTGAGATTGCGCGCCGGTGCGGAGAAATAATCTTTTGCGCAGCATTGCGTGGGCGCGGTGCAAGCGAGTCTTCACATTTTCTGGCGTGATGTTCAGAATTTCCGCAACATCCGCCGCGCTCATTTCTTCCACATCGCGAAGCACAAAAACTTCTCTGTAATTATCGGGAAGCGCGTCTACTTCTTCTTCGAGCAAACGCCTGACTTCCAGGTTCGACGCCTGATGCTCTGGGCCGGGGATGGAATTCTGAAAGCTTTGCATCGTATCTCTCTCGCTCTCGGGAATTGTTTCCAGTTCAACGACGCGCCTTTGTTTCCGCGCTCTCGCCAGCGCTTCGTAAAAAGCAATCTTGCTTAGCCAAGTGGTGAAGCTGGAACGCCCGGCGAACTGCGCGAGATTTTTGTATGCTCGGACGTAAGCGTCCTGCATCACGTCTTCCGCTTCGGCATCATTTCGCAAAATCGTCCGCGCAATCCGATAGAGAAGCTGGTTGTGACGGCGCATGATGATCTCAAACAGCGCTGTATCGCCCTGCAGAATGCGCTCCGCGAGCGATTCGTTCGTTAAATCCTGAAAGGACGACAGTTGTGCGGCAGAGACCATTTGTTCTTCTACCTGTACAGGGTTGGCAGCTCCGAAAAGGTTACACCTCTTCCGTGGTTATTTTTTCTTCGATTGCCAGACGAATTTCACCGGGCAGGTGTTACCAAACGCGTCGCCGCAACTCTGTATGAGCAGAGCAATCCCGCGGCCCAAGTTAGGTTCGGAATACCAAAGAAGAAATCGTTACGCGAACGGAATTCAATTGATGGAGGAAAAATCACATGGCTTCAGCAGCGGCAACATATGTACAAGACAAAACCGATCCGGCGTATCAGGCCTATAAAATACTTCACCTCGGTTTCGCAGCGCTTCCGATGATCGCCGGGCTCGACAAATTTTTTCACGTCCTTGTGAATTGGGATATGTACTTGGCGCCAGCAATCGCGCATCTTTCGCCAATCTCCACCCATTCGTTGATGATGGTCATCGGCGTAATCGAAATCGTGGCCGGCATTCTTGTCGCAATCAAGCCGCGCATCGGAGCTTATGTCGTGGCCGGATGGTTGGTCGGAATTATTATCGACCTGTTGATGGTCTCGGGATTTTACGACGTCGCGCTGCGTGATTTTGGATTGTCACTGGGCGCCGTTGCCTTGGCACGGCTGAGCGTGGAATTCGATACGTAAGGTTGGCGCAGAGCGGTGAAATGCCGTGATCCGCGTTTGCCCCGCTATATCGCGTATCATGCGATATTATCGGCGAGCGGAAGCGCGGATCGCCGCCTTCGCGAAACATTTGGAATCGCCGTACGTATAAATAGTTAATCGAAATGGGAATCGATCCCAATGGTCATTGAACAAAAGACGGCGGAAACTGGTCGAACTGCCATCAAGTTTGTTGACGCCGGATATTTTCTGTTTATCGCCATATGGGTGGCGTGGCGTGTTCCTGTAAGCCCTCGTTACATAATTGGTTTGTCGATCGGCGCGATTGGTTTTGTTCTATGGATGGTTGCGCGTCAACAACTGGGAAAGTCATTCACTGTTAGCGCGCAGGCGAACGCGCTGGTCACGACTGGCCTATATTCCAAAATTCGCAATCCCATTTATTTTTTTGGTGGAGTTGCGTTCGTCGGCGTTTTTCTTGCATGGGGAAACATGTACGCGCTGGTTGGAGTGATAGCGCTCTATTTTGTCATGCAGACATTGCGCGCGCGGAAGGAATCGGCGGTGCTGGAGCAAGCATTTGGAGATGAATACCGGCGATATAAAGCGAGCACTTGGTTTTAAAAAGTTTGTCCAGCCGTGCCACGCGAACTGCTAGCTCGTCGGATAAGTAATTACATTCTTCCGCACGCGCGCAAACGAAGTCAGCGTATGCACCCGCGCAGTTTTTGCACTCATAATATCTTCCACGCGAATTCCGCGGATTGTCAGTGCATCCCCGATCATCGAGCGGTGGCATCGCCAGGGAACTGCTTCCGCGCACATGATGGCGCTCCGTCTGTTATGCGCTAATTTGATGAGCCGTTTTAATCCCGCCTCAAATTCTGAAGTCTGCA
>Ga0193726_1002338_pt1 | contig 13047 bp, 4 predicted proteins | sample H2c1metaG_FD_144928 | JGI IMG/M metagenome (GOLD analysis project Ga0193726, IMG submission 144928) | Soil microbial communities from a riparian zone of the East river system, Colorado, United States - H2c1 | ecosystem: Environmental > Terrestrial > Soil > Riparian zone | place: USA: East River... | reverse complement strand
CGGTCTTGGCGCCGTATTTGCGACGCATGCCCGGCACGTCATTCAGCAGCTCGCCATCGAGCTGGACCTGCTCGGCATCCATCGGAATGGTCTGCAGACCGAAATGCTGGATCAGCTCGCGCAGCGGATCCGGGCCGGTCATCGAGTAATCGTAAATCTCGGCGACACCGGCTTCGTACATCGCCGGCGCCGAATCGAATTTGCGCGTGAGAATCTTGCCGCCGACGCGGTCGGACGCCTCGTAAATCGTGACGCGGCAAAGCTCGCCCAATTTCTTCTTGAGATACCAGGCGCTCATCAGGCCGCCAGGGCCGCCGCCAACGATTGCAAGATCAAGCATCGATTTTTGTTACCTTCCCGCCAACCTAGGGCGACCAGACCGACACGCAACTAGCCCTCACCTCCGTATCGCGTGCCAGACGGAGCGCGGAGCGGAAAGGCAAAAATCCCACCCCGCTCCAGAGGTTCGGAGCGCCAATTCGACGTTTTCGGCCGCCAAGGGGCGAACTCCGCCTTCGAAGACGCCCATTTTCCTTTAGCAGAAGCGCTTTTGTTCCTGAAAGGAAGATGAACAACCGGTGGCGAAGCGAAATTGGGGCCAAACGACCCGCTGCCGCAAGGAAGCGAAGCCAGAGCGACATTTTGCAGCGCAAAACGTTTGGAGGACGTGAAGACGACGGGGAAAATGAAAAATATTGATGCGGGGATGGTGCCTGGAACCTGTCAGCAATCCAGTCCTGATCCTTCGCCAGCAAGCGATCGAAGCATCGCCGCTACGACTGGAAAATGAAAAAACCACCGGCAGGGCATTGCCGGTGGTTCTGGAGGTTCATTGTGAAGTAGGTATCGTCTCCTCGAGACAAGGCGCCAAACCATCCTTGGCCGGCTACTTGCAGTGCAACATATATAGCAAAATTAGTTAAGTAAATAAGCTTTTTTAGTAAGTAGCTATGTTCTAAATCGCGATGCAGATTGCGTGCCTATGAAAAACCCCGGACCGTTCCGTCCGGGGTTTTCCTGTCGTCAGACGATCGGGATCAGAAGTTACGCTGAGCGCGAACGTTGAAGGACACGGTGTCCTGGTCCTTGAACTCGTAGACCGCCGTCGGCTTCGGAGCAGAAGGCGTGAGCGTGGCAGTTCCAGCGAACTTCTGGTCGAGGTGGGTCCACATCACTTCGGCCGAGAACGTCAGGTTCTTGACCGGAGTCCAGCGGGTGATGACGCCGAGCTGCGAGATGTTGAAGTCGGGATTGCAAGTATAGGTGACACCCTGACCTGCAACGCCAGTTCCGTAGTTGGCGCAATAGGCACCCTTGGCTGTGGTCAGATCACCAACCGCACCGTTGTACCGAACGGCAGAGTAGCTGCCGAACAGGCTCGACGACCAGTACGGATCCCAGTTGTGGTTGAACGCACCGCGAACACCATAGGCCTCGGTTAGTTTAATGCCGCCCGTACCGCCAACGCCCGGGAGATAGACGCCGTCAGTCGTCGCACCGAAGCCAACGCTCTGATAGGCACCGTTGCCGCTGCCGCTGAACATCGCAAAGCTCGGCGAGGCTCCGCTGGTGGAGATCACGTTCTTCGTGTCGCCCTTTGCGTAGGTCGCGTCGATCTTGATGTCGTCGCCGGCACCGGTCGGGATGTTCTTGATGTTCAAGGCAGCCATCACCGAACCGCCCCACTTGGTGTCGGGGTGACCGGAGATTTCGGACAGAGCGTTCGGCACGGCACCGCCGCCGCTTGAGGTCAGACTGTTGTAGGAACCGTTAACTTCATGCGCCGCAGCCGAGAGCTGGAACAGACCCCACGCCTGATCGATGCGGATGTTGCCGACGATGTCAGGAGAATGCACGCCGGCATAGGCGTTGCCGGTAGTACCGGTCGCATTCAGGCCGAGCGCCAGGTTATACACGGACGTACGGTTGTACACGGTCGGATCATCGAGACCGATGGTGCCGGACACGCCATTGCCGAACTGCGCCGAGTACTGGATGTTGTTCACGCCGGTGACGGTGTCATGACCGCCGAGCAGATTGGAGGAGTTGTTGCCCGGATAACCATGCCAAGGCGTCGCATAGGCCGAGGCCGACCGACCGAAGGTGAATCCGGCGAACTGGATGAAACCCATTTCGACCGCCGTATAGCCGCCGCCGGCAGAGTTCAGCAGGTTTCCGTTGTTGCCGAGGTTAGTCTGCAGGCTGTTCGGGTTAAAAGTGGAGCCGCCCAGCGTATCAAACTGAAAATCAGCTTGGCCGAAGGTGCGAACCACGCCGTATTCGGTAGCGGTGCGCGTATCGACGGTAAGCGCTAGACGCGAGCGGGTGGAGAAGTAGTCGCGATAGCGGTTGCCCTGACCAGAATCGCCGGCCCAAGCGGGCTGATCCTGCACACCGTTGGTGTTGAACGAGGTGTCAACGCGCAGATAGCCACCCAGCTTGATGCAGGTGTCGGTGCCCGGAATGTAGAAGAAACCGGCACCATACAGGGAGCAGACCCTCACGTACTCGACCGCTTTGGCCTTGACGGGAAGATCCGCCGCCTGTGCCCCGCCCATGGCGAGCAGACCCGCCGCTGAGCCAAGGACAAGGCTCTTAATCGTCTTCATATTAACCTCCAAGTTGCAGGGAAGGCTCCAGATCCACCGGGTGTCTGCACACCTGAGGACTGGCTCCCTTGTTCCGTTTAAAACCGCTCAGTCGTTCTGCGTCTTCGGACCACCCGCATGACGCGCAGGACTTGAGCGAACCACTTAACGGGACGATCCAGGACCCCCCAAGCCGTCTTGGCGAATATGCATGCATCACTTTTATAATCAAAATAGTTTATCAACTCAGATATCAATTGCTGGCCCGATGTATCTTTTCTGCAACGGCGCCTCCACGGGTTAGTCCGGATCTGCCGACGCGGGGGCTGGATCCCTGAGTCGGTCACCGATCTTTTTTGCTTGTTTCGCAAACGAATTCGATCAAGAGGGGCTATGGGAGCAAATAAGAGGAGCGTAGGCCCCCCGGGTCCGGCGCCACGCGGGAGTTCGGGCGGCGCTGCGAGCAAAAATCAGGACATTATCCGGCGATTCACCTGGGTGATCGCTTCTATAAGCGTGCACCTCGAAGAACTTCGCTACTTCTGGGGCAAAGCCCTCGGTATCAGCGGTCCGCAATGGATGATCCTGATGGCCCTGGCGGAAATCGATCTAGACGATGGCGTGCCGGTCAATGTGGTTTCGAAAAAGCTGCATGTTGATTCGTCGTTCGTCACGACTCAATCGAAACTGCTTGAAAAGAAAGGCTTCGTCCGCCGAAAAAACTCGACCGAGGACGGCCGAATTGTCCAGATGTCCCTGACCAACAAGACGACCAAGCTGCTGGCAAGTCTGGCCTCCCAACAGGAGACCTTGAACGAATTCATTTTCGCGGAATTCGACGACGGCGAATTAGCCGAACTCACCGATAGACTCGCCGGCCTCCGGAACCGCCTTGAGAAGGCCTGCTTGAAGGTGGTCCTGGACATCTGAATTTCGACCGCCTACCGACATTCTTGAGCAGCAAGACTTCCGTGAGCGACAAGACTTCGTTGCACGACGTGCGAGCAACGCAGCGATCCGGCAACCGAGGACTTCATTTCAACCTTGGGCCATCACGATACGATCTAATGCGCTTCAATTCCGAGGCGTGACGCGATCCAATCAAAGATAAACTCATTGGCAAGTGTGGTATTGTCGGCATGTCCTTGTGCTGCCGCGGTTTCCTCGCTCGTGAAGATTTTGAGGGTCACGTCCCGGCCATCTGTTTTCAGCCCGTCGTACAATTCCTTCACGCGCTCTGCCTTAAGCCAGCCGCGCTCGCCCGTAGAAATCAAGACAGGGCATTTGATGTTTCGGGCAACCCTGCTGAAGACCGGTCTCGAGAGAGCGTTCGCAATCGGCGGCGTGACGAGATCCCTCAGGAACGCGCGTTCATTCAAGTCCCAGATACCGCCGTCACAAACCGCGGCTGCAAAACGGTCATCGAACGCGATTCCCCGCGCCACAAAGGAAGAGCTCCATCCATCGGCGAGGATTGCAATTCGATGCTCGTCGACATCGTCTCTTTCGACGAGATAATCCATGATCTGTCCGATTGTCGCTTCCAGATCGGAACGGCCGACGACCTCCTCGAATCGAGCGCCGGCCCCTGCCCCTAAAAGGTCCACCGCAAGCACCGATATCCCGCGATCGCTGGCATAACGCGCCACCTTGCTGAGGTATTCTTCCTTCCGTTGCCCGGGCTCGCCGATGCAAATGACGGCCGGCGCACGGTTCAATACGCCAGGGGCAGGCATAAAGTAGCCCTCCAGCGGATAGCCGCTCGGCCAGGGAATCAGGACGACCTCACCCGCAGGATTCCTGTGCCCAAGATACTTGCCGGCGCATTCGCGCATGCACTCGATTGCGATCAGGTGATTCTGGCTGGCTTGATCGTAGGGGAACGCTGCCGCTTGATAGTAGTTCACAGCACGCAGCCAGTTACTCCTTGCCGTCAGCATATTGCGTTTGCTGAGAGCGTCATTGCCCCGTTCGTTATTGGTGTCGGCGATCTTCTTCCATTCCCTGTGCCAGGAATTGTCGTCCGAAAAATCGATGCGGCTGGCCGTGGCCCAACATTCGGCAAGACTGGAGCCTCCTTCCTGAGCCGCGGCAAGGAGCCTCATGAATTCGACCGACAGGTCTTCCCTCTCGGACGAAAAGACCCATTCCGGAAGGTCGACCTTGAACCCCATACAGTGGATATTCAAAACATGATCCTGTCAGGTGACTTTATCAGATAGCCGGATGGGTTTGGGAAGCGCGGCTTGCGCATGGCTGCCTGTCGCCGTTCCCGTTAGCCGAGCGGCTGTCGAAACTTTGGAAAATCTCATCGTTGAGTCCCGCGGGGCGCGGCTCAATGCGCGCGATGTCCGCCGTCCTTTTGATCCGGATGGTTCTTGTTTCCGATTCGATCGTCCGACAAGGAAGCACGTCGTTTCCGCGGATGGCGCGCGTCCGCGGAAACGGTTCGGCCGATGCAAAACCGCGCGGTACCCCTTTGACTCCATTGCACGATTTCGACAGATCGGGATCACAAGCGTTCCGCTGTGCTAACTGGCACGATGTTGGTGTCGGTGCACTCACTCCGGGCCGACCTTCAGCACATTCCATATCTTTACAATGTAAAGATACTCTCGCAATGTAAAACTTCTGCGACATGGAATCCACGAAGTATGCAAATGAAAGAATCCCTCAGCATCCCGCGTATCATCTCGCCTTCTTGCATGTCGAAACACGAATTGTTGACATGGGCGTGTGCCAAAAGCAGGCATTTGATGGCCGTGCAGAAGAGCGCGGGATCCAGGACAAACGGACCGTTTTCAACCGCTGCGATCGGGCAGTTATCAACTCACGCAAAAAAAAGAGCCGGCTGACGCCGGCTCTTTCGCATTGTGATCGCTGGAATGCCGATCGATTATTCCGCCGGCGGCAGCGCCAGCGGTTCGACTTCCGGCGCCGCAGGCACGATCGTGGCCTGCTTTTCGCGTTCGTCGAGAATCAGCTTGTCGCGCTTCACGGCGACTTCGCGGATCTTGGCCATCGAGGCGCCGGTGCCCGCCGGGATCAACCGGCCGACAATGACGTTTTCCTTGAGGCCTTCGAGCGGATCCACCTTGCCGTTGACGGCGGCTTCGGTGAGCACGCGGGTGGTCTCCTGGAACGAGGCCGCCGAGAAGAACGACCGGGTCTGCAAGCTCGCCTTGGTAATACCGAGCAACACCGGCGTTCCCGTGGCGATCTTCTTGCCCTCTTCCTTGGCCTTGGCGTTGATCACGTCGAACTCGATCTTGTCGATCTGTTCGCCCGAGATCATGTCGGTCTCGCCCTGGTCGGTGATCTCCACCTTCTGCAGCATCTGACGGACAATCACTTCGATGTGCTTGTCGTTGATCAGCACGCCCTGCAGCCGGTAGACCTCCTGGATCTCGTTGACCAGATAGGCCGCGAGTTCCTCGATGCCCTTGATCGCCAGGATGTCGTGCGGCGCGGGATTGCCTTCGACGATGAAATCGCCCTTTTCGACGATGTCGCCGTCCTGCAGATGGATGTGCTTGCCCTTCGGAATGAGGTACTCGCGGGTCTCCTCGTTCTTGTCCATCGGCTCGATCGAGATGCGGCGCTTGTTCTTGTAGTCGCGGCCGAACCGGATGGTGCCGGCGATTTCCGCGATGATCGCGGCATCCTTCGGCTTGCGGGCCTCGAACAGTTCAGCCACCCGCGGCAGACCGCCGGTGATGTCCCTGGTCTTCGCGCTTTCCGTGGAAATTCGCGCCAGGATGTCGCCGGTCTTGACCTTCGCGCCGACATCGACCGACAGGATCGCGTCAACCGAAAGCATGTAGCGGGCCTCGCCGCCACGCGCGAGCTTGAGGATCTTTCCATCCTTGCCCTTGATGACGATGGCCGGACGCAGATCCGCCCCGCCCCGCGACGTGCGCCAGTCGATAACGACGCGCTTGGCGATGCCGGTGGATTCGTCGAGCGTCTCCGAGATCGACTGGCCCTCGACCAGATCCTCGAACCCGATGGTGCCCTCGACCTCGGTGAGAACCGGCCGTGAGTACGGATCCCATTCCGCGATGCGCTGGCCACGCTTGACCATATCGCCTTCGTCGACCCGCATCCGCGCGCCGTATTGAATGCGATGGGTCGCACGCTCGGTGCCGTCGGCGTCCGCCACCGCGACCACCATGTTGCGGACCATCGCGACCAAATGGCCTTCGCCATTTTTCGCGATCGCCTTGTTCTTGATCGTCACCTTGCCGTCGAAGTTCGACTCGATGAACGACTGCTCGTTGATCTGCGCCGCGCCGCCGATGTGGAACGTCCGCATCGTGAGCTGGGTGCCGGGTTCGCCGATCGACTGCGCCGCGATGACGCCGACCGCTTCGCCGTGGTTGACCGGCGTGCCGCGGGCGAGATCGCGGCCGTAGCACTTGCCGCAGATGCCGTTGACGAGTTCGCAGGTCAGCGCCGAGCGGATTTTCACTTCCTGAATGCCGGCCTGCTGAATGGCGTCGACGTGGGTCTCCTCCATCAGCGTGCCGCGCTTGACCACGATCTTGTTGGTCGCGGGATCGCGCAGATCCTCGCCGTTGGTACGGCCGAGGATGCGCGACGCCAGCGAGGCGACGACCGTGCCGGAATCGATGATGGCGCGCATCTTGATGCCGAGCTTGGTGCCGCAGTCATCGGCCGTGATGATGCAGTCCTGCGCCACGTCGACCAGACGACGCGTCAGGTAACCCGAGTTCGCCGTCTTCAACGCGGTATCCGCGAGACCCTTGCGGGCGCCGTGGGTCGAGTTGAAGTATTCGAGCACCGACAGACCTTCCTTGAAGTTGGAAATGATCGGCGTCTCGATGATCTCGCCCGACGGCTTCGCCATCAGGCCGCGCATGCCGGCAAGCTGACGCATCTGGTCCTGAGAACCGCGCGCGCCGGAGTTCGACATCATGAAGATCGAGTTGATCTGGGCCTCGCCGCCCTTGGGATTCTTCTTAACGGCGGAGATTTCCGTCATCATGTCTTCGGAGATGCGCTTGGTGCACTTCGACCAGGCATCCACGACCTTGTTGTATTTCTCGCCGTGGGTGATCAGGCCGTCGTTGTACTGCTGCTCGAATTCCTTGGCGAGCGTGCGGGTCTCCTCGACGATCTTCCACTTCGATGCCGGCACCACCATGTCGTCCTTGCCGAACGAAATGCCGGCCTTGAACGCATTGTAGAAGCCGAGCGCCATGATGCGGTCGCAGAAGATCACCGTCTCCTTCTGACCGCAGTGACGGTAGACCTGGTCGATGACGCCGGAGATTTCCTTCTTGGTCATCAGCTTGTTGACGACGTCGAACGGCATCTTCGGCGATTTCGGCAGCACCTGGCCGAGCATGGCGCGGCCAGCCGTGGTTTCGAACCAGCGGGTCACCGGCTTGTTGGTCTCGTCGACACCCTGCCAGCGATATTTGATCTTGGTGTGGAGATGGATGACCTTGGAGTGCAGGGCATGCTCGATCTCGGCCATTTCGCCGTAGAGCTTGCCTTCGCCCGGCAGGCCTTCGCGCAAGATCGACAGATAATACAGGCCAAGCACGATATCCTGCGACGGCACGATGATCGGCTGACCGTTCGCCGGATGCAGGATATTGTTGGTCGACATCATTAGCACGCGCGCTTCGAGCTGGGCTTCCAGCGAAAGCGGAACGTGCACGGCCATCTGGTCGCCGTCGAAGTCGGCATTAAATGCCGCGCACACCAGCGGATGCAGCTGGATCGCCTTGCCTTCGATCAGCACCGGCTCGAACGCCTGGATGCCCAGGCGATGCAGCGTCGGGGCGCGGTTCAAGAGCACGGGATGCTCGCGGATCACCTCGTCGAGAATATCCCAGACCTCGGGACGCTCTTTTTCGACAAGCTTCTTCGCCTGTTTCACCGTGGTGGACAGACCCTTGGCGTCGAGCCGCGAATAGATGAACGGCTTGAACAATTCGAGCGCCATCTTCTTCGGCAGGCCGCACTGATGCAGCCGCAGTTCGGGACCGACCACGATCACCGAACGGCCGGAATAGTCGACGCGCTTGCCGAGCAGGTTCTGACGGAACCTGCCCTGCTTGCCCTTCAGCATGTCGGCCAGCGACTTCAGCGGACGCTTGTTGGCGCCGGTGATGACGCGGCCGCGGCGGCCGTTGTCGAACAACGCGTCGACGGCCTCCTGCAGCATGCGCTTTTCGTTGCGGATGATGATGTCAGGCGCGCGCAACTCCATCAGCCGCTTCAAGCGGTTGTTGCGGTTGATGACGCGGCGGTAGAGGTCGTTGAGGTCGGAGGTCGCAAAGCGGCCGCCATCGAGCGGCACCAGCGGACGCAGGTCCGGCGGAATCACCGGCACCACCGTCAGGATCATCCACTCCGGCTTGTTGCCGGAATAGCGGAACGCCTCGACGATCTTGAGACGCTTGGCGAGCTTCTTGTGCTTGATGTCGGATTCGGTTTCCTGCATCTCGACGCGCAATGACGCCTCGAGCTTCTCGAGCTCAAGCCCCTTCAGCAATTCGCGGATCGCTTCGGCGCCGATCATGGCGGTGAAGCTGTCCTGGCCGTACTCGTCCTGCGCCTTCAGATACTCGTCTTCCGACAGCAGCTGACGGTCCTTGAGCGCGGTGAGGCCGGGCTCGAGAACGACGTAGTATTCGAAATAAAGAATCCGCTCGAGATCCTTCAGCGTCATGTCGAGCAGAAGGCCGATGCGGGACGGCAGCGACTTCAGGAACCAGATATGCGCGACCGGCGCGGCCAGTTCGATATGGCCCATCCGCTCGCGCCGGACCCGCGACAGCGTCACTTCGACCGAGCACTTTTCGCAGATGATGCCCTTGTACTTCATGCGCTTGTACTTGCCGCACAGGCACTCATAGTCCTTGATCGGGCCAAAGATGCGCGCGCAGAACAAGCCGTCACGCTCGGGCTTGAAGGTGCGGTAGTTGATGGTCTCCGGCTTCTTGATCTCGCCGTAGGACCACGACAGAATCTTCTCCGGAGACGCGATTGAAATCCGGATCTGGTCGAAGACCTGAGCCGGCGTCGTCGGATTGAAAAGATTCATAATTTCTTGGTTCATGGTCTTCTCCTCGCGTGCCGATCGTCACCGGCAGCAAATTCGAAAATTTCAGTCACACGCCCTGCTCAACGTCCGAGCGAGGCGCGGGATGCCCGGCACAAGGCCGGGCATGACGCTTTTGGTTACTCGGCAGCCTCGGATGTCGTGCCGCCAACCTTGGAGTTGTGCAGGTCGACGTTGAGGCCCAGCGAACGCATTTCCTTGACCAGCACGTTGAACGATTCCGGGATACCGGCTTCGAACGTGTCGTCGCCGCGCACGATCGCCTCGTACACCTTGGTACGGCCGGCGACGTCGTCCGACTTCACGGTCAGCATTTCCTGGAGCGTGTACGCCGCGCCGTAAGCCTCGAGCGCCCACACTTCCATTTCGCCGAAACGCTGGCCGCCGAACTGCGCCTTGCCACCCAGCGGCTGCTGGGTCACGAGCGAGTACGGCCCGATCGAACGTGCGTGGATCTTGTCGTCCACAAGGTGATGCAGCTTGAGCATGTAGATGTACCCAACCGTCACCTTGCGATCGAACGCGTCGCCGGTCCGGCCGTCATAGACGGTCGATTGTCCGGAAGCGTCGAGACCGGCAAGCTTCAGCATCTCCTCGATGTCGGCTTCCTTGGCACCGTCGAACACCGGCGTCGCGATCGGCACGCCGTGACGCAGGTTGCCGCCAAGCTCCATCAGTTCGGCGTCGTTGAGCGACCTGATGGTTTCCTCGTCGCCGTAGATCTTCCTCAAGGTCTCCTTCAGCGGCTTGATGTCCTGCTTGGCATAGTAGGCGTCGATGGTCTGGCCGATGCGCTTGCCGAGGCCGGCGCAGGCCCAGCCCAGATGGGTTTCGAGAATCTGCCCGACGTTCATCCGGCTTGGCACGCCCAACGGATTGAGCACGATATCCGCATGGGTTCCGTCCTCGAGGAACGGCATGTCTTCGATCGGAACGATCTTGGACACCACGCCCTTGTTGCCGTGACGGCCCGCCATCTTGTCGCCGGGCTGGATCTTGCGCTTCACCGCGACGAAGACCTTGACCATCTTCATCACGCCGGGCGGCAATTCGTCGCCACGCTGCAGTTTCTCGACCTTGTCGAGGAAGCGCTGTTCGAGCCCCCTCTTCGATTCGTCGTACTGCTTCCGCATCGCCTCGATTTCAGCCATCAGCTTGTCGTTGGGCGAAGCGAACATCCACCATTGCGACCGCGGATGCTCATCAAGCACCGCGCGCGTGATCTTGGTGTCCTTCTTGAAGCCCTTCGGACCGGCGATGCCCTGGCGGTTTTCCAGAAGCTCCGCCAGGCGGCCGTACACGTTACGGTCGAGAATCGCCTGCTCGTCGTCGCGGTCCTTGGCAAGACGCTCGATCTCTTCCCGTTCGATCGCCAGGGCGCGCTCGTCCTTGTCGACGCCGTGCCGGTTGAATACGCGGACTTCGACGATGGTACCCTGCACGCCCGGAGGCACGCGGAGCGAGGTATCGCGAACGTCGGACGCCTTTTCGCCGAAGATGGCGCGCAGCAGCTTTTCTTCCGGCGTCATCGGGCTTTCGCCCTTCGGCGTGATCTTGCCGACCAGGATGTCGCCAGCACGCACTTCCGCGCCGATATAGACGATGCCGGCTTCGTCGAGGTTCTTCAGCGCTTCTTCCGAAACGTTCGGAATGTCGCGGGTGATTTCCTCGGGGCCGAGCTTGGTATCGCGGGCCATCACCTCGAATTCCTCGATGTGGATCGAGGTGAAGACGTCGTCCTTCACGATCCGCTCGGAGAGCAGGATCGAATCTTCGAAGTTGTAGCCATTCCACGGCATGAACGCGACCAGCACGTTACGGCCGAGCGCGAGTTCGCCGAGATCGGTCGAGGGACCGTCGGCGATGATGTCGCCCTTGCGCACGAGATCGCCGACCTTCACCAGCGGACGCTGGTTGATGCAGGTCGACTGGTTGGAGCGCTGGTACTTCATCAGCCGGTAGATATCGACGCCCGACTTGGTGGGATCGAGATCCTCGGTGGCGCGAATGACGATACGGGTGGCGTCGATCTGGTCGATCACGCCGGTCCGGCGGGCCGCGATCGCAGCACCGGAGTCCCGCGCGACCACGCCTTCCATGCCGGTGCCGACAAACGGCGCTTCGGCGCGCACCAGTGGCACGGCCTGACGCTGCATGTTCGAGCCCATCAGCGCGCGGTTGGCGTCATCGTTCTCGAGGAACGGAATCAACGCCGCCGCCACCGAAACCAGCTGCTTCGGCGACACGTCCATGTAGTCGACCTTGTCCGGCGTGATCATCAGCACGTCGCCGGAATGGCGACAGACCACGAGGTCGTCGGTGAAGCGGCCCTTGGCGTCGAGCGCCACGTTCGCCTGCGCGACGTGATAGCGGCCCTCCTCCATCGCCGAGAGATAGACCACCTCGTCGGTGACGCGGCCATCCTTGACCTTGCGGTAGGGTGTTTCGACGAAGCCGTATTTGTTCACGCGCGCAAACGTCGCGAGCGAGTTGATCAGGCCGATGTTCGGGCCTTCCGGGGTCTCGATCGGGCAGATCCGGCCGTAATGGGTCGGATGCACGTCGCGCACCTCGAAGCCGGCACGCTCGCGGGTCAGACCACCGGGGCCAAGCGCCGAGAGACGGCGCTTGTGGGTGATTTCCGACAACGGATTGGTCTGGTCCATGAACTGCGACAGCTGCGACGAGCCGAAGAACTCGCGCACCGCGGCGGCCGCCGGCTTGGCGTTGATCAGGTCCTGCGGCATCACGGTGTCGATATCGACACTGGACATGCGCTCCTTGATCGCGCGCTCCATGCGCAACAGGCCGATGCGGTACTGGTTCTCCATCAACTCGCCGACCGAGCGCACGCGCCGGTTGCCGAGGTGATCGATGTCGTCGATTTCGCCCTTGCCGTCGCGCAGGTCGACCAGCGTCTTGATGACGGCGAGGATGTCTTCCTTGCGCAGCGTGCGATGGGTGTCGGGCGCATCGAGTTCGAGGCGCATGTTCATTTTGACGCGGCCGACCGCAGACAGGTCGTAGCGCTCGCTGTCGAAGAACAGCGACTGGAACATGGTCTGGGCCGAGTCGATGGTCGGCGGCTCACCGGGACGCATCACGCGATAGATGTCGAACAGCGCGTCTTCACGCGTCATGTTCTTGTCGGCGTGCAGCGTGTTGCGGATATAGGCGCCGACATTGACATGGTCGATGTCGAGCAGCGGCAATTCCTTGTAGCCGTGCTCGTTGAGCGCCTTCAGCGACTTCTCGCTGATTTCCTCGCCGGCCTCGGCGTAGATCTCGCCGGTCTTGGGATTGACGAGGTCCTCGGCAAGGTAGTTGCCGACCAATTCCTCATCCGACAGGCGCAGTGCC
>Ga0193726_1002337_pt1 | contig 13054 bp, 10 predicted proteins | sample H2c1metaG_FD_144928 | JGI IMG/M metagenome (GOLD analysis project Ga0193726, IMG submission 144928) | Soil microbial communities from a riparian zone of the East river system, Colorado, United States - H2c1 | ecosystem: Environmental > Terrestrial > Soil > Riparian zone | place: USA: East River... | reverse complement strand
CCATTGTTTGATATGGCAAATGATGGGAGACAAAATACAACTTATGGTGGTGTATCAAGAGATGTATATGGATTCAAACTTGGGTACTATACTCATGATTATACAACTATTGGAGGCAGCGGTGCCGGGGCATTTAATATTAAAAATTATACGGCACCGGGCAGTCTTGATAATACAGGAAATCCATTATTCAATGGAAATATCAGCACCACAACTCTGGCACTTTCAAAAATAATTTCGGGATCAACCACGGGATACAGCTATGGCTATGATCAATTGAATAGGCTTGTTGAAATGCGTCAGCATAATACTAATGCGGCTGGTGGCTGGAGCAACAGTAATATTATTACTGCCTACCGGGAAAGTATTGCCTATGACGCTAATGGAAATATTCTAAAATACCTGCGCAATGGAACTTCAGCCACCACTGATATGGATAGTTTGAACTACAAATACAACCGCGATGGGGATGGTAACCTTGTAAACAATAAATTGAATTATGTAAAAGACCAGGTGAGCAGTTCCAATTATTCCGTTGATATTGATGACCAGTCACCAAATAATTATGGCTACGATCTAATTGGTAATCTAAAGAAGGATGTAAGTGAGAATATAGATACAATTAGATGGACAGTATATGGAAAGATAAATAAGATCGTTAAGAACAGCAACGCGATAAAAATAAATTATGGATATGATCCGGGTGGTAACCGGACAACCAAAATTGTTTCAGGTAGTGCAGATACCACTACGTTTTATGTGAGGGATGCGCAGGGAAATGTTTTAGCTGTATACACCAAAAAAGGAAGTGATGACCTGCACTGGGATGAACAGGATCTATACGGAAGCAGCCGGCTTGGCCTGTGGAGATGGGATACTATCGTGCCAACCTCGCCACCGGTTGTCGATGAGGACCCCATTTACGACAGTTTAATGTTAGGAAGCAGAACGTATGAATTGACAAACCACCTGGGAAACGTCTTGTCAACCATCAGTGATAAAAAAGTCGGAAATGATAGTAGTGGTGTAGTAAATTATTATCTTGCAGAAGTTCTTTCTCAGAATGATTATTTTCCCTTTGGGATGATGATGCCTGGACGGCAAATTGAAATTGGCGTTAATTACAGGTATGGATTTAATGGGAAAGAACAAGATACTGAAGGCCCTGTACAGTATGATTATGGATTTAGGATCTACGATCCGAGAATAGCAAGGTTTAAATCGATTGATCCGTTAGGTAAAAGCTTCCCATTTTATACTCCATATCAGTTTGCCGGTAATAAGCCTATTGCGTTTATCGACCTAGATGGATTAGAAGATAGATATTATGCTTTGGAATTTAATTTTAGTCCTGAAGGCAAATTGCAAAATGTATCTTTTAAAGAGATAGAAGAGATGAGGGCCGGCAAACATACCTGGGGTAATAGAGAATGGGAAGTACCAGTAGGACGATTGGGCAAAGGCGATGCTACTTTTGTTAATGTCACTTATAACCCAAATCCTCAGACAGTAACAACAAAAAGAATTTTATCACATTTCCAGCCCAGGGAAAAAGGTTTTTTGGAAAAAATTGGGGATTTATTTTCAACTCATAAAGATGATGATATAGGTGAAGGTTATTATCTAACAGGCAAAAATGGAGGTTCAGGTGACCCATTTGGACCTGGAGCAAAGAAGGTAACAAATATTCCCAATGCAGATGCTCTGATCTCAATGCTTGGCGGTGCAGGAGGTCCTGATAAAGGGATGATAGAATCAATTCAAAAAGGTGCTGGTTGGGAAAAAGTTGCTAACTTTTTTGAAAGCCTTTCACAGTCATTAGAAGCAGGCGAAAAAATTGGAGAAGCAGTAGAATTGGCTAAAGACAAGGCAGTGCCAGATCCAAATACTGTCTATTGCACTTCTCATCCCGGTGAACCAAGCAATTTTCTATTAGACTCAAATGGACATGTGACATATGAATTATCTAATAAACCTGCAGGCGATACTGTCAATGGTCATCAAGATCCAGTAAAAGATAAATCGGCAGATTCCAACAATAGTACAACGCCAACAAAAAAGATAAAAAACAAATGAAAGTAATTCTTGCGATAACGCTTACTTCGACCTTAATTAGTAATTGCAATTCGAATCATTCCACAATAATTGCAAAAGAATATTTGCAGAATGCCGATTCAATAGTGCAAAAAGACAGAGAGAAACAGCTATTTTTTAAAGAAGACGGTAATCGCTATTTAGCAAATATTAAATATTATTCCTCGAATGAATTACTATCGATTAGAGGTTCTCTTTTAGATAGAAATTATGGTTGTAATTTTTCTTTTTTCTCAAAAGGTGGATTGAGTGACTTTAAATATAATTTAGGCGATAATGAACGGAATAGTTATAATATAAAATTCAAAAATGGCTCCTACTCGGAGGAAGGAATTCCCTTAGTAGATTTCTGGCGCAGTGAATGTGATACGATGAATTGTGCTGATATTCTTTTTTCATATTTTCCCAGGAGAAATGTTAATGCTCAATATTCAACAGATGGAATAAATTATTACTCTTTAAAAATTGAAAAAAGTAACCTCTTGCCGTTTGTGATGAAAGGGAGGCTAATGACTTCAAAAAAACTTCAATCCATTTTTTTTATCATTGATGTAAGTAACTCTATCATTAATCTGCCAGGAATCGCGCCAAGTAGACGTTGTTATGACACCCTTGTTATACGCTAAGATTACGCCACATATGCACACTTTGCTTAAAAAACAACCAAAAGCCAAAAGAAGCATGGAATAAAGGTTAAGCCCTGTTCTCCTTAGACTTCCTAATTAATCACCAAAATGCGAACTTAGAATGTTGTCATGAGTTTGCAACTCATGACCAAAAACAAATAGCTCAATTATAAAAAAATCAAATCAAGTAATCCGCTCCCGCTGTCCTTGTGTTCAATAAAATAATTTTCACCGCTGTTTGCCTTCCCATTGAACTTTTTCAAAAAATAAATTTATTGCCTGCCGGCACCACGAGAAGTATTCCGGTTTATAGTGATCTTCAATTTTGTTCAATAGCATTACAGTTGCTGAAAGGCTGCCGGATGGAAGCGGCACCGGAGCGCAGCGGAGGTATAGCGGACAGCCGGAACTGCAGTTGAGTAAAGAACGGAACGATGATAGCCCATATTATAATTACAATTCTCGACGGTCCCCACAAATGCTAACAACACTTATATCGCTTACATCGATTCTGTTCATAAAGATTTCCGGGATGCATGGATGACTAAATGCCTGAATGTGCAGCCGAGCCTCAGAATGCATGCTGATCTCTATGAATACCATTACACTCTTTACTATTATGACCAGTCGGGTAATCTTGTAAAGACTATTCCCCCGGAAGGCGTAAGTCTTCTCGATTCAGTCTCGATCGATACGGTAAAATATATTCGTTTGTTAAAGAATGAAGGTTGTTATCAATATTCTGACAGCATCTTATTTAATAATAATGGTAAGATTGAATGGCCGATACCTGCATTCGAATCAAATCCGTATACGGTTGAAATGATGGTAAATCTTACATCACACTCCGACCAGGTGATCGCGTCCAAGTTAACAGAATATACAGTTCTGACCGAGCATCCTCACTCAGGCTTTATAATACAGGTTGTTGATAATAAGCTTGAGGTTGATCTATATGATCATTTTGTTGGCACTGAAGATACAAGCATCGCTGTTTCTTCCCTGGATATTTCAAGGCTGATACCTACGGGTAAATGGACCCATTTAGCGGTTGAGCAAACCGGGAACCTGTCCGATCCTTTAAGGATCTTTATCAATGGCCAGGCCATCAGTTTTACCTATACAATAAACAATCTTTCTGGTCTCCTGGTACCGGGAATGTCAGGCACCTCTCCATTAATCGTTGGTTCACATGACGCCTCACATCTTTCTCTGTCAGGAATGTTAAGAGGGACGATAAAAAACCTTCGAATCTATAACCGGCAACTGGCTACGGATGAATTGAGACAAAACGCTTTCAATGTATGCCAAACACCTTCCAATGGCTCAGGGTTATTATTCTGGTCAGCGCTGAATGATGCAACCAGTGATTCTGTTACGGAAATGATCAACAGGACAAAAGGAATACTAAGTGGGTTTACATGGACAGCGACTGAAGGAAAATTTCCAGCGCACAGACTTACTACCACTTATCATTACAATTCACTTAACCAGGTCCTGCAGCAATACAGTCCCGATCGGGATACCACCCAATTCTTTTATGACAGGCTTGGCAGATTGATTGTTTCGCAGAATAAAGAACAGAAAGGAAATGCTTCTTACAGCGGGTCGGCAAACCGGTACAGCTATACGCAGTACGACGCATTAGGCAGAATTAAAGAAGTAGGCGAAAAATCAGGAGCTGACAGTATTCACACAATTGATCTGCTTGACTCAACTGCAGTAAAAGATTGGCTCACATCGGGTACAGACAGGCAGATCACCAAAACGATCTACGACCTTCGGCATCATCTTTATTTTCAAAATATTTCTACAAGCCGAAAAAGAGTGGTAGCGAGCATTTATTTAGAAAATAAAGATGATGCCGAAGGAGATTCCACTCTCTATAGTTATGATATTTTGGGGAATGTAAACACCCTGTTGCAACATATCAAAGCGCTCATGGCCTTTGATGCTACCAATGGTAAAAAGAGAATTGACTATGATTATGACCTGGTGAGCGGCAAGGTAAATATGGTAAGTTATCAGCCGGGCAAGGGGGATCAATTTTTCTATAAATATTTATATGATGCAGATAATAGGGTGATTTCCAGTTACAGCAGCCGGGAGAAACTAATCTGGATTGAAGATGCCAGCTACAACTATTACCTCCACGGCCCCCTTGCGCGAACCGAACTGGGCAATTATAAAGTCCAGGGGGTGGACTATGCATATACTCTGCAGGGCTGGCTGAAAGGCATTAACAGTGATTCGCTCTCTCCATTGTTTGATATGGCAAATGATGGAAGACAAAATACAACTTATGGTGGTGTGTCAAGGGATGTATATGGATTAAAACTCGGGTACTATACTCATGATTATACACCTATTGGAGGCAGTAGTGCCAGCGCATTTAATATTAAAAATTATACAGCACCGACAAGCCTTGATAATTCGGGGAATCCATTATTCAATGGAAATATCAGCACCACCACTCTGGCACTTTCAAAAATAATTTCCGGATCAACGACGGGATACAGCTATGGCTATGATCAATTGAACAGGCTGGTTGAAATGCGTCAGCATACCACAGGAACGACGAGTGGTTGGAGCAACAGTAATATTATTACAGCCTATAGGGAAAGCATTGCCTACGATGCCAATGGAAACATTTTAAAGTACCTACGCAATGGAACTTCAGCCACAACTGACATGGATAGTTTGAACTATAAATACAACCGTGATGGGGATGGCAATATTGTAAACAACAAATTGAATTATGTAAAAGACCAGGTGAGCAGTTCAAATTATTCTGTCGATATTGATGATCAGTCACCCAACAATTATGGGTATGACCTTATTGGCAATTTGAAGAAAGATGTGAGTGAAAATATAGATACAATTAGATGGACAGTTTATGGAAAGATCAATAAGATCGTTAAAAACAGCAACGCGATAAAAATAAATTATGGGTATGATCCCGGTGGTAACCGGACAACGAAAATAGTTTCAGGTAGTGCAGATACCACTACGTTTTATGTAAGGGATGCCCAGGGAAATGTTTTGGCTGTATACACCAAAAAAGGAAGTGATGACCTGCACTGGGATGAACAAGATTTATATGGAAGCAGCCGGCTTGGCCTATGGCGATGGGATACTATCGTGCCCACTTCTCCACCGGTTGTAGATGAGGACCCCATATACGATAGCTTACTATTAGGAAGCAGAACCTATGAATTAACGAACCACCTTGGGAATGTTTTGGCAACCATCAGTGATAAAAAGGTCGGAAATGATAGTAGTGGTGTAGTAAATTATTATCTTGCAGAAGTTCTTTCTCAGAATGATTATTTCCCCTTTGGGATGATGATGCCAGGGCGGCAAGTTGACATCGGAATTAACTACAGGTATGGCTTTAATGGAAAGGAGAATGACAATGAAGTAAACGGTGAAGGTAACCAGCAGGATTATGGCATGCGTATTTATGATCCGAGGCTAGGAAGGTTTTTGAGTGTGGATCCGCTGATTAAATCCTATGCTATGCTTACTCCTTATCAGTTTGGCTCTAATAGACCGATAGACGGTGTAGATAGAGACGGAAATGAATGGTCAAAAGCAATCACATACGACATTTCTAATGGAGAATTAAACGTACAATTTCATTGTAAGATTAAAATTTCCACCTGCTCTGACGCAGCCGCCGACGCTAAAGCAATCGGTGAAGCTTTTGTCAAATCCTTTTCAGCCGCTTTCGACGGTGTTTATGATGAAAAACGAAAAATTAGGTATTCGGCAACAGCTGAGTATGAGATTACAAGTCAAGATTTGACAACGGGTGATTATGGAGCTGAGCTTTATAGCGCAACAAGAACTCCCGGAAAACCTTTTATTTCTGGCTTTGATTCAAATCTTCCAAATACCCAGGAGAGCGTGGTAACCGCAGCATCATCGACGTTAGACTCAAAAACCGGAGAACTGACTACCCGTAACCCAGAAATGATAGCAGGAACAATTCTTCATGAAATCGGGCACACGGCAGGTCTAAATCATCCTTTTGATGACGAAAACAAGGCAGTTGATGTCGATTTAAGCCCTGCAACCATAAATATAAATGGTAAAGCTACTCCGACATTTTCCCTCTCGCCTGGGGCTGATAGAACGACAGTGTTGAAAAATAGAATGATGTACCCTATCATAACAATAAATGGAGTAAAAGTAGGAGATATAATAAAGGACCCTCTAAAATTGAATAAATTTAGCCCGGATCAGGCCTATATAATATTATCGCAATTAAGGGAAGATTTAAATAAGGCGCCAAATAATTCAACAAATGCAACACCAACACCTTCTCCAAATGATACAAAAAAAGATATACCAAATAATTAAAACTTCCCTTTTTCTTCTAATGGTTACGAAATGTAATAGCCAAAAGACAATTGGTTTAAGCACTAGCAATTATAAAGAAGAACCGCATGATGAGAAAATATGGATACCAAATAAGAGCGATGAATCCTTTCAATTCAAAATAGCAGATACTACAGTTAAAGAAGTGAACCTAATTTTTGAACGTCTGTTTGATGATTCAATAAAAATACTTTTGAATTCTCAAGAAGTCATATCAAGAAGAATTAAAACTACAACAAATCTATCTGTCGTCAATGATGAATTTAAGGTATTATATAGTCAGCATTCTAACCCCTTGATCGAAATTCTACTTATTGAAAAGAACAAGAAGATTAGCTTTAAGCCGAAGGTGGGATTTATCTTGTGCTACATAGATCGAATCAATGGCAATTGGTTGCTAGATTTTTCAAACTACCAAAGGATGTATTTTTAATAAAGGCTGGCATACATAATAGGTGGTTTTTGGCTACGATTGACTCCCATCGCAATTGTGCGTTTCCACAATACCAGAAGGAGAGCTTTTAGGAAATTATGATTTAGTAAAAGCTTTTTACTGACCCCCTTGGCAATCCTTCGTTTTGAGTTGATAACCAGGCTTTGAATATGTTGATATTGCCCAGCCTTAAATTGATCAAATCAGAATTAGGGATAATGGAGTCCGTTCTGGGTTGCCCCAGCACAGTTTAAAAATAAAGGAATGGTGTGCAGACCAGGTCGGTCCTAAATTAATAGTATTGGCTTATATTTAATCCCAACAATTTTTTAGAAGTTTGTACGCTACATCCTTACCAGATCTTCGAAAACTCTTTCATCAGAATGATATTGTTTAAGTGGAGTTTTCCAACAATGGAAGAATTGCAGGTGAAACCAAAAGGTAAAGCAATCACAAAATAAGCTCTTTGATATTCACGCTATCCCTTTGGATGGAGATGCCGGGGAGGCACGTTGAGATTGGAGTTAACTACAGAATGGTTTTAATGGGAAAGAGAACGACAATGAAGTAAAGGGTGAAGGTAACTGATTCTTCAGAGGGCATTGAAGTGATAAGTGACTTTATAAAAAAAGAGTTCTTTTAAGCCAGATAAGTCTTTTAGGGATTGAGGAAGATGGAGATTGGGTTTTATATAGGGATACTGCATTCCCATCTTCTCTGTTGAGAGAGTTCTTAGGCACTATGACGTAACATTTGCATTAGAAGCATTCGGGTTTATAGTAATCTTCAATTTTGTTCAATAGCATTACAGTTGCTGAAGGGCTACCCGATGGGAGCAGCACGGGAGCGAAGGGGAGATATAGCGTACAGCCGGAAAAGCAGTTTAGTAAAGAATGGAACGATGACAGCCCCCAAACAAAAACCTAAACAAGTTTTGAACAGATATAGATTGCGTCTATCGTACCTCTTCGCCGTGGGCAATTATAAAAGCCAGGGGGTAGAATATGCATATACTTTTCTGACAAAAACAACAATAAAAATTCAAGTTAGTTTGTGAAGTTAAAAGGAGGTTTCGTTCCTTAATTATATCTATTGGTGAATCTTTTGCACGGTCTTTTTCACTTTTTTCTATTTTTAATATGGAAATTGAAATCTTGGAGATAGGGTACTGCGATATTGGGTCTTCATAGCAAGTCATATCCATCTGCTTAACCTAAAGAAAACGATAATCGGTATTACCTATTTCTAAATTAAAATCTTTATAAAAAAGGAGATTATGAGAGGCATATCGAATTTAATCGTCGTATTGGTATTTATCCTTTTGTCAACTTCCATATTTGCTACCAGGTATGTTTTTATCGGCAAAGGTGCCTGGTCGGATCCTGGGAATTGGGAAGGAAAAATGATTCCACCCCACCAGGCAAAGGCAGGTGATACCATAATAATTAACGGGAATGCAATAACTACCGCAGCCTGCTGTGCCAATGATTTTGAATCAAACAGAGGAGTCGTAATCATTTCCCAGGGCGGTTCCTTAACGCTCCAAAATGCAACCCAATTTTCTAATATTGGGGGAACATTTACCATTCTTGGCTCTCTCATCAACAAAACCAATTTTGAAGTGTATAAAAAAAGCATTGTTACGATCTCTGGCAGTCTTACAAATCAACTATGGATAGGCAACCAAGGAAATCTGACTGTAAACGGCGGCACAATTACCAACACAGCCAATCTGGATAACGATATGGGGATTAAAACAGGAGAGATAATCGTGAATTGCGGGGGCTCTATTATTAACGCTTCTTCTGGTAAGTTCTATATTGGAAATTCAACTCTTAAATGCGGAACACAAATTATAAATTCAGGAATTGTAAGCGGTACGCCAAAAAAGGGGTAGGCATTCATCACAGGATTCAGAAATGGTTTAAGTGATAGAGAAAAATGTCGTTGGTGTTCGTCTAATGTTGTAGATACTTTGAGAGCCCTCCACGTCGTCTATAATCGTTTGTATTTACTTTCGAAACCGTCTCACTCATGCGTACAGCGCAAGCAGACGCCTTTACATCTTTCTAATTTCCTTAATTTTTTGCCATTTTCCAATCATTTTTGCAAATAAAAAAATGATGAAGCACAAATCAATGCGAAAGGAGTTTTCTTTTTTTGAACTTTATGATCGCTTTATTGATGCGAACATTAAAGGAAAAAGATTGCAGCCAAATGGTAAACATATCAGCGCTGGCACAATTACAAACTATAGATATACGCGAAAAGTATTGAAAGATTTCTCCGAAAAAAAAAGACTTGAATTAAGGATTAGGCCCATCCGAAAATTAAACATAAGGGAATTGAATGTTGAGAAGAATTACTGGAAGAAATTTTACAAACGTTTTACTGATTATCTCTACCTCGATTGTGGTCATTTTGATAACTATGTTGGCCAAACCATCAAAAACATAAAGGTATTTTTTAATTATCTGAATAAAGAACTTGTCTTTGAAGTAGGAGAGTTCCATAAAACGTTCTATGTAAGAAAGGAAGATATCGCTATATTTCCATTGATGCCTGTGTCTTAGCCCCCTAAATGGCTGGACTAAATTTGAAATTCAATTTAGTCACTTAAATTTAGGATTATGTCAAGAAAAAGGAGACAGTTTTCTGTAGAACAGAAACTGCAAATCATTCAGGAAGCCGATCAGGAAGGCGTCACTCAAGCCCTACGTAAACACAATCTTTCTCACAGTGTTTTTCTTCGATGGAAAAATCAATTCAACAATGGTGGTGCGGGATCTTTGAAACCGCAGTACCATAAAATGGATCCTGAACTCAGGGCCTTGAAAGAAGAAAATGCCCGGCTCAAAAAAATCATTGGAAACCAGGCCTTGGAACTGGAATTCAAAACCGAGCTTTTAAAAAAAAGCGATGCCTACGAGCGGAAGCTGAAGGGCTTGTAAAAAGTTTTATTCTCAAAGGAATCTCTGCCAGGAGCGTACTGCACTGGTCGGGAATAAGAGGCAGTAGTTTTTATTATAAAAGATCAGGAGGGCATAAAGGAATAAAGCCAAGTACACACAGCGTCAACAGTGATGGTGAGCTCTTTGAAAATACGGTAGTGGTGAAGGATATCGAAAAAACACTCTCCCAGGAGTTCTGTTGTTATGGTTATCGCAATATGACAGGTGAATTAAAGGATCGAGGTTGGATCATCAATCATAAAAAGGTTTACCGCCTAATGAAAGAACATAAACTTCTGTATGGTGGAAGGATCAGGCCCGAACCTTTTAAGCGAAATTTTATCCGCTTTAGAACACCCGTTGCTGATCGGCCATTGCAGTATCTGGCCATGGATATCAAATACGTTCATCTCCATGGCTCCGGCCGAAATGCACTTCTGCTAACTGTAATAGATATCTACTCCCGAAAAGTATTGGTCCATATGCTTCGCAACAGTATAAAAAAGGGTGACGTGCTGGTGATGCTGTCACTGATGCTATTGGAATACCGGGCCGAAGGAATGACGCTTAGAAATGATAATGGTTCGCAGTTCATTGCTGCTGCAGTCAGACAATACCTGAAGGATAAAGGCATTTACCAGGAGTTCTCTCATGTTGCCACGCCTGAAGATAATGCCTACATTGAAGCCTTGCATTCTAACCTGCAGCGCGAAGTCATTGACCGGTTTGAATTTGATTCCATTTATCACGCCCAGATGATCATTGATCGATATTACAAGTGGTACAATGAAAAAAGAAGGCATGGTTCACTAGGTGGGAAAACACCGCAAATCGTATGGAATAATTATTTTAATCCTAACCCTTTTGAAAATAAAAAACTACTAAACTACCTTTGAAAATCTGTCCAGTTTATTGGGGGTTGATACACCCGCTTCACCGGAAATATGAGTATTTCTTACAATCTTACCGTTGTTACTGAATTCCTATAAGCATTAATTCCAATATCCTCAGACCCTCCTCAGCTGTACCTTTTATTTCAGCCACCATGTGCCGAATAAAGGAACTGTCTTCTTTTTGCTGAATATGTGATTCAAGTATTTGTTTTAACCTGTCAATCAATTTGTCGCTATCATCTGCAATTTTTTTTATTTCGCGACCTATGACAATGGCAGCGATCTCAGGTAAAGATCTGTCATCATTCTCATCGAGAAAAAGGTCGCTGTGCTTTTCATAAATCAGGTCAGCCTGCAGATCAAAAAAATGTGTGACAATGCCAGCTATGTCTCCTGGGTCCTTTGTTCTCTTTTCGGGCCGGTCGTCAAAAGCGATGAGCTTCAATAAAATTATGGCAGGCAAGGTTGCCGTTTTGAACCTGTGGCCTGTTTCCATCACCACTTCCTGTGTGCCTGATTGGTACACTTCCGTAAATCCAGTCACACTAATATTCGATAAACCTTCCCCAGCCAGCGTAACGCTTCCATCTATCTCTACGCCACCAAATGGTAGGATATCCACTTGAACACCCCCTGGTGTAAGCATGACGAATTCATTTCCTTTGTAGTCAGCAAAACCCTTTTTTTCTTTCAGATACTTTCTGATCGCCATATATTCTTCCTGACTTCCCACTTGTATAGCAAAGTCAACATCTTTTGTTTGTCGCATAATTTTCTCGCCGCGTGAATACCATATATCCTTGGCCATTGCCCCGATTATATAATAGTCTGCACCTGATTGCTCAAAGGCTTCTTCCAATGCGTCAAAAACGTCTTTTAGTTCTCCCTCTCTTATGTTATTCAAATTCATTTTTAAGGTATTTGGTATAAATCATTTGCGCCGTTTCCAGGCATCGCGGGTCATCTGTCAGGATCAGGTCTGCATATATCAATAAGGGCGGTGCAAATTTTTCATTTTCCGTTTTCACATTTTTCCAGAATTTTTTATAGAAATAGACATTCCCCTGCTTATCTGGAATCAGGGTCCACTTTGTCACCATTGGATTTTTCCTTTCTGTATATATAGTTAGTGTAGCTGGCGTCAGATAATTGGTCAGGTATTCTGCTGCGGGTTCTCCGCCCCAGCAAGTTTCTCCAACCTCAATAGGAAGCGTTTGCCAATCCCTCAGTTTTTTATTATCCCAGAACTTATAAGTCTCGATATACAATGCTGGTTTTAATGTCTCACCATACCCAGTGATCCAGCGGTCAAGCAAGGTCTTCTCGTTCTGCAGTTTCATCTTCTTGTCGTTTACCTGTAAAATGAATCCTGCTTCTTTTAGCCCTTCAATAATATTTTTGATGTTGCCCAACGCCACATCCGTTATTTCTGCGAGTTGCCGATACGGCATATTGATAGCATCTTTATTCAAGAGAAGATAAAAAACCGTCTTTAATCCCGTTTTAGTGAACGCTCTATTGGTGGCACCTTTTCTTTCCGTTACCGTTTTATTGCCATCGATCCAGATATAGTGATCGGGGGTATGAATGAAGATATTTCCGGCCGTGTCCAGATAACCAATATTGTGCTGCCGGAGAATTTCTTTGAGGGTCGGAAATATATTCATTCATACC
>Ga0193726_1002336_pt1 | contig 13054 bp, 8 predicted proteins | sample H2c1metaG_FD_144928 | JGI IMG/M metagenome (GOLD analysis project Ga0193726, IMG submission 144928) | Soil microbial communities from a riparian zone of the East river system, Colorado, United States - H2c1 | ecosystem: Environmental > Terrestrial > Soil > Riparian zone | place: USA: East River... | reverse complement strand
TCCATTCTGCGTGCGTCGAACTTCGTTATGACCGTGCAATGCGACATGCCGGCCGAGACGCTGCGCCGGCTGTATCCAACCCAGGTCAAGATCGGCGCGGTCGAGCATATCCGCGAACTGGTCAACGCCGCGCTCCCGGGCATCGCGGTCCGGCCGTTACCGGTGGCGCCGCGACAATTACCGTTCTACGCCGGCGCGACGTATTTCGAACTCGACCGCGGCAGCCCACACTGGGCGCAAATGCAGAACTCGGGTGGCTTCGCCATCCACGTGGCGGGTGATTTTCCCAATCTCCGACTGGAACTGTGGGCGATCCGCGGATGAGCGACGATCCTTTTGGCGAACCAGACGACTCCGAAAAAACGGTCATTCGGCCGGCCCCGGGCGGGCGTCGCGCGCCACCGCAGCCCGCCGCGCCGCAGGCGAGCCCATTTGGCGGGTCGCCGCCACAGGATGCACCGCAACAACGGGCGTCCGCGTTCGACAGCGCGCCAATGCCGCAGACCGGCGGCGGTGCCGAAACGATCCAGTTCGGCTCCAACCCCCTGATCATCGCGGCGGCGCCGCTGTTGCAGCTTCTGGGCCGCCTGCGAACCACCCTGTCGGCGCCCAATGTCGACGATCTGCGTGAGCGGACCGTGCGCCAGATGCGCCAGTTCGAAACAGCGGCGCGCGATGCCAACGAGCAACTGCGGCCGGCACATTACGCTCTGTGCGCCAGTATCGACGACGTGGTCCTGAACACGCCCTGGGGCAGTCAGGGAGGTTGGGCCGCGCGGTCCCTGGTTTCCACCTTCCATCAGGAAGTTCGCGCCGGCGAGCGCTTCTTCCGCATCCTGGAAGATCTGAAGGTCACGCCGGCAACGTACCTCGCGGTCCTGGAACTGATGTACTACTGTCTGAGCCTCGGTTTCCTTGGTCAGTACCGATTGCCGCCGCACCGGCCGGGCGAGGTCGACCGGATCCGCGAAGATCTCTACACGCTCATCGTGCGGCAGCGCACCGCCACCGACCCGGCGCTGTCGCCGCACTGGCAGGGGGTTAATTCGCCGTACAAACCGTCGCGAGCGGTGGTGCCGACCTGGGTCATGGCCGTCGCCGCGCTGGCGGTCATCGGCGGGTTGTTCATTTGGTTTTCGTCCAGTCTGAACGCTGCCTCGGACGACACATTCACCGCGATGCTCGCCGCGCCGCTGACGCATATGCCGGCGATCACCCGCGTCGATCCGACGCCAGTGCGCGCGCCGGAGGTGACGCTGCCGCCGCCGCCGGAACCGCTCTACGTGTTCCTGAAACCGGAAATCGACGCGGGTCTGGTCACCGTGCTCGGCGACCATGCGATGCCGATCGTGCGGATTCGCAACAAGGGCATGTTCCCGTCGGGCAGCGCGACGATGAGCCAGGGCTACTATTCATTGATGGAACGGATCGGTAACGCACTCCGCGCCGAAAAAGGCCCGGTGCAGGTCATCGGCTACACCGACAACCAGCCGATCCATACCGTGCGGTTTCCCTCCAATTACCAACTATCGACGGCACGCGCCGACGCCGCGCGGGATCTGGTGGTGCGCGCGCTCGGCGATGCGGGCCGGGTCACTTCGACGGGCAAGGCCGACGCCGACCCGATCGCGCCGAACGCCACCGAAGAAGGCCGCGATCAGAACCGGCGCATCGAAGTCGTGCTGCGGAGGCAAGGCTAGATCATGCGCGCCGTGCTGCGGTTCTTTGGTTCCCGCTGGTTCCTGACCTTCCTTGGCGTCCTGCTGATCGGGCTGCTGATCTGGTTCTTCGGACCGTTCCTCGCGTTCCTCGAGTCCTGGATCCCGCGCGCCAGCATCATCGCGGTGCTGGTGCTGATCTGGGCCGGTGTGAACTTCTGGCTCGACCGCCGGCGCAAGAAAAACGACGACGCGCTGGTGGCGGGGGTCACCGCGACCGCCGCCGATCCCACGCTCGCCGCTTCCGCCGAGGAAGTGGCCGCGATGCGCGACAAGCTGACCAACGCGCTGACGCTGCTGAAAAAGGCCTCGAAGTCGCGCGGCTATCTGTACGAGCAGCCGTGGTACGCGATCATCGGTCCGCCGGGCGCGGGTAAGACCACCGCTTTGCTGAACGCCGGCCTGAGTTTTCCGCTGGCCGCCGAGATGGGCCAGGGCCCGATCGCCGGTGTCGGCGGCACACGCATGTGCGAGTGGATGTTCACCGACGACGCGGTGCTGATCGACACCGCCGGGCGGTACACCACCCAGGACAGCGATGCCGCGGTGGATAAGGCGGGCTGGGACGCGTTCCTCTCGCTGCTGAAACGGACCCGGCCGCGGCAGCCACTGAACGGCGTGATCATCGCCATCGCGATGAACGATATCGCTTCGGCGCCGGCGAACGAACGGCTCGGGCACGCCCGGGCGATTCGCCGCCGCATCAAGGAGCTGTCGGATCAGCTTGGCGTCCGCATGCCGGTCTACGCGATTTTCACCAAGGCCGATTTGCTCGCCGGGTTCATGGAGTTCTTCGACGACCTGGACCGGGAAAAGCGCGGCGCGGTCTGGGGCACGACGTTTCCGCTGAACAAGACCGACGGCGGCAGCACGGGTGCCTTCGCGACCGAGTTCGACCTGCTGGTGGAGCGATTGAACCAGCGTCTGCTGGACCGGTTGCAGACCGAGCGTTCGCCCGAGCGGCGCGTCGCCATCGCCGGCTTCCCGGCGCAGGTGAGCAGCCTGCGACAACCGCTGACCGAGTTCGTGCAGGAAGCATTTGGCGGCACCCGGCTCGACCCGGCGCCATTCCTACGCGGGATCTATTTCGCGTCCGGCACGCAGGAGGGTTCACCGATCGACCGGCTGACCGGAGCGCTCGCCCGCGGCTTCGGCATCGATCAGCAGCGCGCGCCGTCGCTGCGGCCGGAGGCGGGACGCAGCTACTTCCTGACGCGGCTGTTGAAGGACGTCATCTTCGGCGAGGCGATGCTGGTCTCACGCGATCCGGCGTCGGTGAAGCGGGCCTGGATGATGCGGCTCGGCGCCGCCGGGCTGGCCGGCCTTGTGGCGCTTCTGGGCGCCGGCGCGCTGATCCAGACCCGCTCGGTCAACAACAGCGCGATCGCCAAAGAAAACGCGGCGGTCGCGGCTTACGTCGAGGCCGCCAAGGCGCTGCCGTTGGATCCGGTCAACGATGCCGACTTCGCCGGCGTCGCGCCCGTGCTGGACATGGCGCGGGCGTTGCCGTTCGGCGCGCGGATGCCGGCGACCGAAACGCAATGGTTCCCGGGGCTGTCGCAGACCGGCAAACTGGGCGCCGGAGCCGACCAGATCTATGCCAACGCCGTCGGCAACATCTTCCTGCCGAGGCTGATGTGGCGGCTGGAAGGTCAGATGCGCGCGAGGATGACCGATCCCCCGTTCCTCTACGAAGCGACCCGCACTTACCTGATGCTTGCTTCGGGCGGCCCACTCGACCGGGAATGGATCAAGGGATGGATGCGCCTCGATTGGCTGACCGCGTTCCCTGGGCCACTGGGCCAGCCGGTCCGGGATAGCCTGGCGGCGCATCTCGACACGCTGCTCAACCAACCGCTGCCGCATGTGGCGCTGGATGGCGCTCTGGTGGACGACGCGCGGCGGACCTTCTCGCGCGTTTCGCTGGCGCAACGGGTGTATCAGGTGATCCGGAATTCGCCCGATGCGGCCACGCTGCCGCTCTGGATACCGGCCGATGCGGCTGGAGCCTCCGGCGCGCAGGTCTTCACGCGTCATTCCGGCGCGAGCCTGCGGGATGGACTGCCGGGCCTGTACACCGTCGACGGCTTCTACAAAGTCGTGTTGCCGATGCTGCCGCGGGCGTTGTCCGAGGTCGCCAACGACAGTTGGGTACTGGGCAAACAATCCGAGTTCAGCGTGGCGAGCCCGCAGGCCGCGACCCTGCAGCAGGACGTGGTCAAGCTCTATTCCGAGGAATACGCGGCGAACTGGGATGCGTTCATGGCGGACCTCGACCTGCCGCCGCTGACCGATTCGCGGCAGAGCATCCAAATGCTCTATGTCCTTTCGTCACCGCAATCGCCGATGCGCGACATGCTGACCGCGCTGCAGAAGCAATTCCTGTTGACCCAGGCTCCGCCGGTACCGGCGACCGCGGCGGGAGCGGTGCAGGCGGCCGGTGCGGCGGCGGCAGCGGCGGCGGGCAGTGCCACGTCCCGGTTGCAGGGTCTGTTGGGCGGACAAGGCGCGGCGGCTGAACCTCCCGGGAAAGCCATCGAGGTCCGCTATGAGGCTTTGATCAAATTCGTCGGCAAGGGTCCTGGCGCACCGCTCGATGGCGTACTCAAAGTTCTGAGCGATCTGCAGCAGCAGTTGGAAAAGGTCAACAATCCGACGCCCGGCGCGCCGGCGTCGCCGGGCGGCGCGGCCAGTGCGATCGAACAGTTGCGCACGCAGGCCGCGCAGGCGCCGGATCCGGTGCGCCGTTGGTTGATCGCCATGGTTGGAGGCGGGAGCGCTTCCGGCGGTGGTGCCGCTGCCGGTCCGGCCGGTCCGGGTGGCGCCCCTCCGCCGGGCGGCGGCGGCGCGATTCCGAAACAGTTGAACGCGGCGGCGAAAAAGGCCGCGGTTCAGGCGTTCAACGCGCCTGACGGACCGGCGACATTGTGCCAGCGGGCCGTCGCCGGCCGGTATCCGTTCGTGTCGGGCTCCTCCAACGATATTCCGTTGGACGACTTCGCGAAGTTGTTCGCGCCGGCCGGTTTGCTCGACACGTATTTCAACGCGCAACTGCGCCCGTTCGTGAATACGTCGGGGGGGAATTGGAAATTGCAGTCGGCGGGCGACGTCGAGCCGCCGATAACGCCGGCCGATCTGGCGCAGTTCCAGCGCGCGGCGGCGATTCGAGATTTGTTCTTTGGTCCAGGAGGCAAGGATCCGGCGGTCCGGTTCGATATCACACCGTTGTCGGCCGATAACGTAACGAAACAGGTCACGATCGATCTGGGTGAGCAGCAGCTGGTTTACGCCCATGGACCGACGCGGCCGGTGACGGTGAACTGGCCCGGCACCAACCGGATCATCAGCGCGCGGCTGGCATTCGACCCGCCGCCCTCCTCCGGCACTCCGGTTATCCAAACCTCGGGTCCCTGGGCTTTGTTCCGCTTGTTCGACCATGGCACATTACGGCCGACCGGTAGCGCCGATCGTTACAATCTCGACTTCATCCTGGGCGACCGCACGGCGTCCTATGAAATCCGCGCCGGTTCGGTGCTCAATCCGCTTGCCCCCGGGCTGCTCCGAGCTTTCCAATGTCCGGGACTGTAGGCCCTGACGTTCTCCGCGGTTTCGCCGGCAAGGTTCCGGCGCGCGGCGATTTCGTCCATGCCGGATTGCCTCGCGACTTCATCGATCCGTGGCACGACTGGCAGTCCTTGGTCATCGCCGGAAGCCGGACCATGATGGGCGAGGCCTGGCTCGAGGCCTTTCTCGAAGCACCGGTCTGGCGTTTCATCCTGCCGCCCGGGATGTGCGGTGCGCGGGCCGCGGTCGGACTGATCATGCCCAGTGTGGACAAGGTCGGGCGGTATTTTCCGTTGACGATGGCCGCGCTGCCCGATGCCGGAACACCCGGCGCGGACGACTGGACCGATTGGCTCGATAACGCGGAAGCGCTGGGGCGGCTCGCTTTGGATGACGACGCTCCCCCGGAGCGGTTGATGCCGCCGCCGCCGCTGGCGTCCATGACTTTCACCAGCGAAACAAATAGCCTCTGGTGGACCGATGGCGGGCCGCGGGTCGAAGCATCGCGGCTGGCGTTGCCTTCGCTGCCCGATGCCGCGCGTTTCGCATCCATGCTGGGCCATCTCGCACCGACGGAGAGTGCGTCATGATCGCTGACCGGATTCGCTCCTGGCATGCGACTCACGCCGGTACCAAGCGCAAATACAACGAGGACACCTGGGTGGACCGGCCGGACCTCGGAGTATGGGCGGTGGCTGACGGCGCGGGTGGGCATCAGGCCGGCGAATACGCGTCAGGCCTGATCGCGGAGGCACTCGATGCACTGCCGCCGCAACTTTCCGCCCCCGAATTGCTCGGCGCCGTGCGGTTGCGCATCGCCGAAACCCATCAGGCCCTGCGCGTGGAGGCCGAGCGGCGCGGCCACAATACGATCATCGCATCGACCCTGGTGGCATTCCTGGCGCGTGGCGACCATTTCGCCTGTCTGTGGGCGGGCGATTCGCGCGCCTATTTGCTGCGTGACGGCGTGATGCGGCAGATCACGAAAGACCATAGCCTGGTGCAGGAGCTGGTGGATTCCGGCACGATCACGCCGGAGGAGGCCGAGCGGCATCCGCATGCGAACATCATAACCCGTGCGGTTGGGGCGGATATCGACGACCTGATATTGGATAAGGTCAGCGGCCGGCTGCAATTGGGTGACCGGTTCCTGCTGTGCAGCGACGGGCTGTGCAAAACGGTGCCGTTTCAGCAACTCGAGGACTTGTTGCAAAGCGAAAACGGCGTTCCGCCGCCGCAGTCCCTGATCGCGGCGGCGTTGGCGTTGGATGTCACCGACAACGTGACCGCGGTGGCGATCGAGGTACCGCTGGCGAACGCCGGCGTCGACACCTCGGACGGCGAGACCATAAGCCTCCCCGCCGCGCAATGACGCGGCGCGGCTGCGCGGAAACGAAAAAGGCCCGGAAACGAAAAAGGCCGGGGGAATGTCCCCCGGCCCATTCGAACCAACCGCAAGCCGCGGGTCAGCTCGCCTTCTGCGTCGTCAGGTCGTAGGTAACCGCGAGGTTCGAAGCCGCGCCGCCTTCCACGCCCTGTGTGATGTCCTTCATTTCGATCTTGGCGAAGTTCAACGACACACTCTCCTGCGGACGGTCGCCGCCTGACGATTGCGACCAGCCGGACACGCCGACGTCCCACAGCGTAACGTGCAGGTATTCGGAATTGTCCTGGTCCGCGCGGGTAAACGCGAACTCGACCTTGGTCTTCAGATCGCCATCGAGCGAATTGCGCCACAGATGCAGGCTGGACGGATCCTGGCTTTTCGCGAGGGTAATTTCGGAAACCGACGCGTGCGAACCCTGCCGGTTCGAGCCGCTGGCGGCCGCCGAAGCGATGCCGCGGCCGGAACCAAACTGGTAGGAGTGGCACATGATCCAGCCCTTGAACTCCTTCGTATCGACGTCACCTTTCTTGTCGCCAAACTTCATGAACACAGCCATTGTACTTCTCCCTCATTGCGGTATGCGGTGGAACTTTTGTCAGTCGATTGCGTACTGGAACGATCCAGCCGTGTCCACTCCCACGGTAATCGAGTCGATCGCGTCACCATCGGCGAGACGCGACAGGACCTCTGCTGACAATTCTGGCAGCAGCGTTCGTGACAGGATTTTCTCCACATTACGAGCGCCAGAAGACGTTTCCGTGCAGCGAGCGGCGATCGTATCGATCAGCGTCTCATCCCACAGAAATTTCGCGCCGTACGACTCCTGAACCCGGCGCCGCACGCGATTGAGCTGTAGCCCGACGATCTTCTTGATGATGTCGGGTGACAACGGAAAATACGGGACCAGCGTCACGCGGCCCAGAAACGCCGGTTTGAACGTCTTCATCAGTTCCGGCATCAACGCTTCGGCGAGGCCGGCGGCATCGGGCATCGTGTCGGGGTCCGCGCAAAGCCGGACGATCAGGTCGGTGGCGGCGTTCGAGGTCATGATGATGACGGTGTTCTTGAAGTCGATGTCGCGACCCTCGCCGTCTTTCATGTTGCCCTTGTCGAACACCTGGAAGAAAACGTCCTGGACGCCGGGATGCGCCTTTTCCATTTCGTCCAGCAAAATGACGGAATACGGCCGGCGGCGCACCGCCTCGGTCAGCACGCCACCCTCGCCGTAGCCGACATAGCCGGGCGGGCTGCCCATCAGCGTGCTGACTTTATGTTCTTCCTTGAACTCCGACATGTTGATGACGGTCATGTTCTGCTCGCCGCCGTACAGCAGATCGGCCAATGTCAGCGCGGTCTCGGTCTTGCCGGTGCCGGACGTGCCGACCATCAGGAACACGCCGATCGGCTTGCGCGGATCGGTCAATCCCGCCCGGCTGGTCTGGATCGCCTGAGCAACCGCCTCCAACGCGTGCGACTGACCGACGATCCGGGCGCCCATCGTTTCCTGGAGATTGAGCACGGTGCGAATCTCGTTCGATTGCATCCGGCCCATCGGAATACCGGTCCAACCGGCGACGACCTCGCTGACCGCGATGCCATCGACCACCGGATAAATCAGCGGCTCCTCGCCCTGCAGCTCACGCAGAGTCGCTGCCGTCGCGGTCAGTTTCTCCCGCAGCACGTCCTTGTCGGCGGTGTCTTCGGGACTTTCGATCTTGGTGCGGATGTCGAGGATATCGGCGGCCAGCAGCTTTTCCTGCTCCCAGCGTTCGTGCAGCGCCACCAGCTCGGAGGCCTTCACCGTCCGTTCCGCCAACAGTGCGTCCCGCCGCTCCCCATGATTTTCGCCGCTGGCCATTTCGCGCTCGAGGATCGCGACCTCGGTGTCGATCAGGCTGATGCGGCGGTCGCGATCCTCGATGGCCGGCGGGATCGCCGCCTGGCTCATGGACACCCGGGCGCAGGCGGTATCGATCAGGCTGACCGCCTTGTCGGGCAGTTGGCGTGACGGAATATAACGGGCGGACAACCGCACCGCTTCACTGACCGCCTCATCGAGGATGCGGACATTGTGGTGCTTTTCCAGGGTCGAAACCAGGCCGCGGATCATCGCGATCGCGATCGGTTCAGTCGGTTCCTCGACCTTGACCACCTGGAATCGCCGGGTGAGCGCCGCGTCCTTCTCGAAGTACTTCTTATACTCGGCCCAGGTGGTCGCCGCGATGGTGCGCAACTCGCCGCGCGCGAGGGCGGGTTTCAACAGGTTGGCCGCGTCGTTTTGCCCGGCCTGGCCACCGGCGCCAATCATGGTGTGGGCTTCGTCGATGAACAGGATGATCGGCTTCGGGCTGGCATTCACCTCATCGATCACGCCGCGGAGGCGGTTCTCGAATTCGCCCTTCATGCCCGCGCCGGCCTGCAGCAGGCCGAGATCGAGCGTGCGCAACGTGACACCCTTGAGCGCCGGCGGGACATCGCCCGACGCGAGCCGGACGGCGAAGCCTTCGACCACGGCGGTCTTTCCGACCCCGGCCTCGCCGGTCATGATCGGGTTGTTTTGCCGCCGGCGCGTCAGGATATCGATGACCTGGCGGATTTCCGAATCGCGGCCCAGGATCGGATCGATTTTTCCGGCCTTGGCCTGCGCGGTGAGATCGATGGTGAATTGTTCCAGCGCGCCCGACCCGCCTGGCCTGGGAACGCCGCCCTCCGACACCCCGCCATCGCCGTCTTCCGCCGACTGCGTGACCAGCGTGCCGGACTCCGCCCCTTCGGTGCTGTTGGCGGTGATCGCGGCGAAGTCGCGTTTCAATAGATCGGGGTTAATTTTTAGCAGTTGCCCCGAGGCATCCCGCGCGCTGCGCGCCAGCGTCTCGTCCGCCAGCAAAGCCCACAGCAAATGCCCCGAGCGGATCTTGCCGCTGCCCTGCTCGAGCGAGGCGAACAGCCACGCCTGCTTGACCATGTCGGTGATTTCCGGCGCGAGCGACGGTGCCCGCCCGTTACCGGTCTTCATTTTCTCGAGCGAACGGTTGAGGTCGGTCAGAAAGCGCGCGTTATCGACCTCGTAGTGGCGCATAATCGCGGCCATGTCGCCATCGGCGCGGTCGGCGAGCTTCACCAACCAGTGCTCGATCTCGACATTGTAATGGGTCCGCGACAGGGTCAGACCCGCCGCGGCTTCCAAGGCTCGGCGGCAGGTATCGTTCAGCCGCGCGACGAGTTGTTTCAGATCGATGGCTGCCATGGTTCCCTTTCCGGCGCCCGGACATGGCGATGACACGCGGGACGATCGGCGATACCATTACGGGTACCGGTGTCCGGCGAGATCGACATATCCTTCCGTGCCGATACTCTAGATGCTATTTTGAGGCATTGTCCAGAAAGAAAGGCATGCGCATGGTAGATTTTCCCGATGGGTTCGACCTGGCCGCTCTCCTCGAGCCAATCCCCGGCGATGCTCCGCAGGGGGTAGATATCAGGGAAGATTTCTCCTCACAATCACCTTATAACAGATTGCGCGATGCCCGATCCGACGCGCGGGACGCCGAGAAGATGCTGGACAACGGCGATCCCAACGCGGGCGACCCGGCGCCGATGTGGCGAACCGTGCGCGAGATTGGCCTCAAGGCGATCAAGGAGACAACGAAGGACCTGGAGGTTGCCGCCTGGCTGACCGAAGCTTACGTGCGCAGCCATGGCCTCGCGGGCCTGCACGCCGGCGCGGCGCTGATCAAGGGACTGGCCGACCAGTTCTGGGACGGAGTGTTTCCGCTGCCGGACGATTACGGGGTCGAGACCCGCATCGCGCCGGTCACCGGGCTGAATGGTCGTGACGGTGGCGGATCGCTCATTCAGCCATTGTATAAAATTCATCTCTTCAACCGGCCCGACGGCACGCCGGTCACGTTTTTCACTTATCAATCGTCCGAGCAACTGCCCGGCCTGCCGCAGGAGCGCCGCGACGCGCGGATCGCCGCCGGGGCCATCTCCTGGGAGGACATGGAAAACGAGGCCCGCTCGGCGGGTGCCGCGTCGTTGGCCAGAATTCGCGATGAGGCCACGTCCGCTTTGGAATCCTGGGAGTCGATGGCGGCGCTGCTGGACGAGAAGGCCAGCGAAGATCCGCCGTCCACTTCGCATGTGCGCGATATGCTGCGCCAGATCCACACCGCCGCGATCCGTTACGCGCCGCTCGCGGCCGGCGCCGTCGAAGACGCTTCCGCCGAAACGCCGGCGGGCGGCGCCGAGGCGGTGACGGCGGCCGCCGGAAGCGGCGACGGCCTCGCCGGATTTTCCGCCGGGGCGCGCACGGTTTCGCGCGATGACGCGCTCAAAACGTTGGAAACGATCGCCACGTTTTTCCGCCGAACCGAACCGGTTTCACCGCTGGCCTACACGCTCGACGACGCGATCCGCCGCGCCAAACTGAGCTGGCCGGAGTTGCTGGAGGAAATCGTGCCCGACGTCGCGGTCCGCCAGGCCATCCTGACCGCGCTGGGCATTCGCCCCCCGGCGCAATGAGCCAGCCGTTGGGCGGTGCGTGGAGGGCGGCGGAACCGACTTTCGCCGCCGGCTGGTAAAGTTGTGAGAAATGTCACAGCGCGAGGGAGCCGGGAAAGTTTAGCATACTCCGGTTGACCTGGATTGACCGGGCTCGCTAATATCGCGACCGAAGCGTGTTCAGAGCGCCGAACCAAGGGCAGCAGCCGTTCTGAGAAATCCTAATTCTGACAGAGGGAAACACACCCATGAGCGCCAGCGTCCATGCCAAGCTCGACCGAGTCCGCAAGCCGCGGGTTCATATTACCTATGATGTGGAGACGGAAGGCGCCGCGATCGTACGGGAACTCCCGTTCGTGATGGGTGTCATGGGGGATTTCTCGGGCGATCCCACCGCGCCGTTGCAACCCATGTCGGAACGCAAATTCGTGCAGATCGACCGTGACAATTTCAACGACGTCATGGCGCGCATGAACCCTGGCCTCAATCTGAAGGTCGATAACAAGCTTTCCGAAGATGGCGGCCAAATGGCGGTCGGCCTGAAGTTTAACAAGATCGAGGATTTCGAGCCGGCCAATGTCGCCGCTCAGGTCCCCGCCCTGCGGGCATTGATGGAAACGCGGGCGAAGCTGCGTGACCTCATGAGCAAGGTCGATCGTTCGGAAGAACTGGAAGGTCTGCTCGAGAAAGTGCTGCAGAATGAAAATGAATTGAAGACGCTGAGCGGCCAGCTTGGCATCGAATCCAAGGAGGGCTGACCATGTCGGGCGCACAAACCGCAACCCAGACCGCCGGCGCTGAAGTCGCCGAAGGCGTATCGATCCTCGACCAGGTGGTCGCGGCCACCAAACAGACCGCGCCGGACCAGGCCCAGGACCTGATGAAGACGCTGGTCGAACAGGCGATGTCGGGGACCGTGACGTTCGACAAGAACCTGACCCGGACCTTCGACCGCGCGATCGCGGCGATCGACCAGAAGCTGTCGGATCAGCTCAACGCGATCATGCACGATCCTAAGTTTCTTAAGCTGGAAGGTAGCTGGCGCGGGCTGCACTACCTCATCATGAACAGCGAGACCAGCACGACGTTGAAGATCCGCATGCTCAACGCCTCGAAGCGCGATCTGTCGCGCGATCTGCAGCGCGCTGTGGAATTCGACCAAAGCCAGTTGTTCAAGAAGATATACGAAAACGAGTTCGGCACGCCGGGCGGCGAGCCGTACGCGGCGCTGATCGGCGACTACGAATGGACGCAGCATCCTGACGATATCGAGACGTTGCGGCTGATTTCCAACGTCGCCGCGGGTGCGTTCGCGCCGTTCATTTCGGCGGCGGGTCCCGGCATGTTCGGGTTCGACAGCTACACCGAACTGGCCAAGCCGCGCGACCTCGCGAAGATCTTCGAGACCAGCGATTACATGAAGTGGCGCAGCTTCCGCGACAGCGAAGACGCCCGTTTCGTGTCGCTGGTGATGCCGCGCACGCTCGCTCGCCTCCCCTATGGCGCGGCGACCAAGCAGATCGACGAGTTCAACTACGAAGAAGCGCCGTATGACGCGACCGGCGCGGCCCGCGCGATGGACCACCAGGAATATTGCTGGATGAACGCCGCCTACGCGATGGGCACGCGGCTCACCGACGCGTTCGCCCAGTACGGTTTCTGCACCGCGATCCGCGGCGCCGAGGGCGGTGGCAAGGTCGAGAATCTGCCGACCCACGTATTTACGTCCGACGACGGCGACATGGACGCCAAGTGCCCGACCGAAATCGCCATCACCGACCGGCGTGAGTTCGAGCTGTCCAACCTCGGCTTCCTGCCGCTGTGCCACTACAAGAACACGGACTACTCGGTGTTCTTCGGCGCGCAGACGGCTCAGAAACCG
>Ga0193726_1002335_pt1 | contig 13055 bp, 10 predicted proteins | sample H2c1metaG_FD_144928 | JGI IMG/M metagenome (GOLD analysis project Ga0193726, IMG submission 144928) | Soil microbial communities from a riparian zone of the East river system, Colorado, United States - H2c1 | ecosystem: Environmental > Terrestrial > Soil > Riparian zone | place: USA: East River... | reverse complement strand
GTGATCGGTAACGTTACATGATCGGCCCATTTGCGAATGATCGTTTCGAGCCGCATCGGCTCCAGATACTCTTCCGCGTCGGCTTTGATGTGCAGCACGACGTCGGTGCCCGGCGCATCCCGTTCGGCCGGCGATAAGGTGAACTCGCCCGCGCCTTCGGAGGCCCAAATGAAGGCTTCCTCGGATCCGGCCTTGCGAGAGGTGACCTCGACGCGATCGGCGACCATGAACGCCGAGTAAAAGCCGACGCCGAACTGGCCGATCAGGCTCGGCCGGTCCTCGGGCTTCGCGGTAGCGAGTTTCTCCCCGAACGCCTTGGTGCCCGAGCGGGCGATGGTGCCCAGATTATCGATCAGTTCCTGCCGCGACATGCCGATGCCGTCGTCGGCGATCAGCAGAGTGCGGGCCGATTTATCCGGCACGACGCGGACTTTGGCCTCGGCCGGGGGCGCGAGTCCGGGATCGGTCAGCGCCTCGAACCGGCGGCGATCGCTGGCATCGGCGGCGTTGGCGACCAGTTCGCGCAGAAAGATTTCCCGCTCGGAGTAGAGCGAGTGGACCACGAGGTCCAAAAGGCGCCCGACCTCGGCGCCAAAACTGTGTTTTTCCAAGACGGTATCGTTCATCGGGGCCCTCCATGCCGGGGGCCGATATGCGCATAGCGGCGGCGGGATTCAATACCGGTGGGCGAACGAAATGCCGCTGTCCCTGGTTGCCGTCTTGCGTTTGTCGCCCTGATTCGGAATGATCCGGGACACCTTCGGTCGCCGCGAAAAGCCAAAAGCCGGTTCCGGGACCGTCAATCGTCGAGGGTTGGGTTATGCACCAGCACGGCAGTCGGCGTATTATCGGTGCGACCCTTGCCGCCGCGGTGGGCCTGGCGACGTTCGCCATCCGGATCGACGAGCCGCTGGGTCAGATCTCGCCGGCGGGTCAACCTCCGGCAATGTGTGTCACGCGGCCGGGGGATACCGCCGCGCCGCCGGCGAGCGTCGCCGGATGGGCCGAGGGCGCGCGATTGTTCGACGGTCTTGGCGATTTTCATCGGCCGGTCACCACCAAATCGAAAGCGGCGCAGGCCTGGTTCGATCAGGGGATGCGCTATCTCTGGGCGTTCAATCACGATGAAGCGACCCGGTCGTTCGCCGAGGCGGCGAAGATCGATCCCGATTGTGCGATGTGCTGGTGGGGCGTCGCGCTGACCGTGGGACCAAACTACAACCTGCCCATGATGGCGGAACCGCGCGCCAAAGTCGCCTCGGAAGCGTTGCGACAGGCCGTCCGTACCGCTCCATCCGCGGCTCCGGTGGAGCGCGCGCTGATCGACGCCTTGACGCATCGTTACCAGGGCACCGAAGCGGTCGATCCAGCCGGCGAGGCACCGCTGCTGACCGCCTACGCGGAGGCCATGGAACGCGTCGCGGCACGCTTTCCCGGCGACGCCGACGTGAAAGTCATCACGGCTGAAGCGTTGATGACCGCGAACGCCTGGAAGCTTTGGTCGCTGGATGGCAAGCCCGCCCCCGGCACATTGAAAATCGTCGCGCAATTGGAAGCGGTGCTGGCGGTGCGACCGATGCACCCCGGCGCCAATCATTACTATATTCATGCGGTCGAGGCATCGCCGGCGCCGGAAAAGGCGGTGCCGGCGGCTCGGAAACTCGACGGCTTGATGCCGGCGGCGGGGCATTTGGTACACATGCCGGCGCATATTTGGCAACGGGTCGGGGACTACGAGAAAGCCGCCGAGGCGAACCGCGAGGCCATCAAGGCGGACGCGGCCTATTATAATTTGACGAAACCGCTCGACTATTATGCGATGTATACGGCGCACAACATTCAGTTCCTCGCGTTCGCCGCCGCCATGGAGGGGCGCAAGGCGGAGACCGTGCAGGCCATGCGTAATGCGCGAACCGCGTTGTCGGATGATCTCATGCTCGCGATGCCGGGCGTCGATTGGTACCAGGTCGAACTGTACCAGGCATTCATCCGCTTTGGCATGTGGGACGAGATGCTGGCGGAGCCGGTGCCAAACCCCAAACTCCAGGCGATGACCGCAGGGTTCCTTTATGCACGGGCGACCGCGCTGGCGGCCAAAGGCCGGACGGAGGAAGCCAAACCGCTGCTGACGGAACTCGAGCGGATCGGCCGCGGATTGGGCCCGGACGACAGCGCCGGATTGAACAGCGCGAAGGATGTTCTGGCGGTGGCGGACATCGTGCTGCGGGCAAGGCTCGCGAGCGCGGCGGGAAATGACGCGGACGCGATAAAACTGCTGCGCGAGGCCGCCGCGAGGGAAGATCAGCTCGCTTATGACGAACCCGCCGACTGGTTCATTCCGGTTCGGCATGTACTTGGCGCCGCGCTGCTAAAAGCCAATCAGGCGAAAGACGCCGAGACCGTGTATCGCGAGGATCTTCGGCGTCATCCGGCCAACGGTTGGGCATTGTTCGGTCTGACGCAGGCGCTGAGGGCGCAAGGACGCACGCGGGACGCGGCCTCGACGCAGGCGAAGTTCGACAAAGCATGGGCGAACGCGGATTTCACCCTGACCGGTTCGGCGCTTTGACGGTCAGGTGAGATCCCGCGTGCTGACCGGCGGCGTAGCCACGATCGCCGCCAACATGCTCAGCGCGGACAGGACCGCGAAACACGCGAGCGACGTTTCGTAGCCGCCGGTCGCGTCTCGCAGTATCCCGGACAGCAACGGCCCCGCCGCTTGCGCCAGAACCTGTCCGGTCAGGGCAACGCCGCGAATAGCGCCGTAATTGCCGCGGCCGAAATAATCCGCCCAGGCGATCGGCAGCATGACGAGAAGGCCGCCGACGCCAGGTCCGAAGAACGTCGCCGCGAAATACCCCGTGGCGGGACCGTGGACCAGTTGGTACAGGCCCGCTCCGACGCATAGAAGCAATCCGGTCAGCGCCAGGCGCCAGCGCGCGGTCAGGCGTTTCGGCAGCATACCGAAACCGAAACTACCTATCCCCGACAGCAGCGAAAAATAACTGACGATGGAGGCGGCGACAGGCGGGCTGAGGCCGCGTTCGATGAGGAACGGGGCCTGATGCAGGCTGATCCCAGCCTGCACCGGATAGGCCAGCAACGTAAACAACGACAGCAGCCAAAAACTTTTGGTCCGCATCGCCTGGGCTCGGGTGAACACCGGCTCGGGCCGGGCCGCATGCATCGCGGTGCTACCGCTGATCCGGGGCAGACCGTCAGGAACCAGGCCGGCGTCCTCGGGTGAGCGCACCATGAGCAGAAACGCCGGAACGAACCCAACCACCAGGACCGTCGTGCCGATCGCCAGCCACCCGGCGCGCCAGCCGCCTGTCAACATCGCCAACGACCCGATCATCGGCAGCACGACGAGGCCAGTCATCTGTCCCACCGAGGCGATCGAGTTGGCGAACGACCGGCGCGCGATGAACCAACTGTTGACCGCGCCATAGATGCCCAGATCGAACGGTCCGGCGAAGTTCATCCGCGCGACGCAAAACAACAGGTAGAACATCGGCAACGAAACGGTCAGCGACAGAGCCATGTTGGCGAGACCGGTCGTTAGCACGGCGACACACAGCACGAGGCGCGCGCCCTCGCGAGCGGCCCAGGGAAGGGGAGGCGACCGCGGCCATGATACCGCCCAACGACACCGCGCCGGAAATGGCGGTGCGCGACCAGCCGAACTCGGCGGTCATGGGAGAAACGAACACCGACAGCGTGGCGACCGCGCCGCCTTGCCGGGACAGGCCCGCGCAGCAGGCGCAGGCGAGGATGATCCAGCCATAATAAAACGGCAGGCGCGGGATAAGCCAACGAGGGAGCGGCGGGACGTTCATGGGCTCCGAATTACAGGCGGCGCCCTCCTGTCGCCAGCCGGCGCCAGGCGCTCTATAAGGCGGCAAACCCTGGAGGTCAGCATGGCACTACCGCATCGCGCACTCGGTACAGGCGGACTTTCCGTCTCAACCTTCGGTCTGGGCTGCATGTCTTTGTCCGGCGTGTATGGCGAGGCCGACGATGCGAAGTCCGAGGACCTGATCCGCTATGCGATCGACCTTGGCGTGGACCACCTGGACTCGTCTGACATGTATGGCTGGGGGCACAACGAACTGGTGATAGGCCGTGCCATTAAAGGCCGCCGCGACAAGGTCGTGCTGGCGACGAAGTTCGGACAGACCCAACGGCCGGGCCAGTCGAACGGGGTGAACGGCCGCCCCGAATATGTGCAGCAAGCCTGCGAGGCGAGCCTGAAACGCCTCAACGAGGACGTGATCGACCTGTATTACCAGCACCGCGTCGATCCCTCGGTCCCGGTCGAGGAAACCGTCGGTGCCATGAAGCGGCTCGTGGAACAGGGCAAGGTCCGTTTCCTCGGCATGTCGGAGGCGGCGCCGGATCGCATCCGCCGTGCCAACGCGGTGCATCCGATCGCGGCGGTGCAGACCGAGTACTCGTTGCTCTATCGCTCCGAAGCCGAAGAGACGCGGGAAACCACCCGCTCACTGGGCATCGGTTTCGTTGCCTATGCACCACTGGGACGCGGCTTCCTGACCGGTGCGATCAAGACATTCGATGATGTCGATGGCCGGCGCGCGGCGCATCCGCGGTTCCAGAAGGAAAACTTCGACCAAAACCGCGCGCTTGTGGCAAGGATCGAGTCGATCGCCGCGGAGAAAAAATGTACTCCGGCGCAATTGGTTTTGGCCTGGCTGCTCGCGCGAGGCGACGATGTCACGGCGATCCCCGGCACGCGGTACCCCGCACGGCTCGACGAAAATCTCGGTGCGCTGAAAGTCAACCTTTCCGCCGAGGACGTCGCGCGAATCGATGCCGCGGTGCCGAAAGGCGCGGCGGCGGGAACACGCTATCCGGCGGGCGGCATGGGTGGTGTTTACATTTAAATTTGGTTGCTTGCGTCTGACGTTACGCCACACCCTCCGGCCAGTGCGGTGTGGCATGATCGGGCTTCCCGCGCCGGCCTGGCTACCAGGGTAGCGGACCAGCTACCGATGGGTATACTGGCGCGGAGCCAACCGGCCAACCGACCAGGGAGCGAAGCATGAGTTTGAAGGGTGCGGGATATATCGTGGGTGCCTGGGAGCACCCCACGCGTAAGGCGAGCGACAAATCGGTCACCTTGCTGCATGCGGAATGCGCCAAGGGCGCGCTCGATGACGCGGGCCTGAACAAAGACGACGTCGATGCGTACTACTGCGCCGGCGATGCGCCCGGCCTCGGCCCGATGTCGATGATCGACTACATGGGGCTGAAGGTTCGTCACCTGGACTCGACCGATGTCGGTGGGTCATCCTATCAGGTCGCGGTCGGTCATGCGTTGCAGGCGATCGCCACCGGCCGCGCCAACGTGTGTCTGATTACCTTGGCCGGACGGCCGCGCAGCGAGGGCATGGCCACCGGAACAGCGCCGCGTGCCGGCAGCCCGGCGCAGCCTGAGATGCAGTTCGAGTATCCCTATGGACCGGCGACGGCGAACATGTACGCGATGTGCGCCACGCGGCATATGCACGAGTATGGCACAACCAGCGAACAGCTTGCCTGGATCAAGGTCGCGGCGTCGCATCATGCGCAACATAACCCGCACGCGATGCTGCGCGACGTGGTCACGGTCGAGGACGTTGTCAATTCGCCGATGGTGGCGAGCCCGCTGCACCGCCTCGACTGCTGTGTGATCAGCGATGGTGGCGGCGCCGAAGAACCAGATGGGCGGCGCTGTCGATCTGGTCTACTCGGCGGCGCGTTGGTCCGGTCCGCCGGCCTGGGAGATGGCGGCAATCAAGCCGTCCGACATTAAGTACGCCTCGATCTACGACAGCTTCACCATCACCGTGTTGATGCAGTTGGAAGACCTGGGCTTTTGCGAGAAAGGACAAGGCGGCAAATTCGTTTCGGATGGCAATTTGATTTCTGGTGTCGGCAAGCTGCCATTCAATACCGATGGCGGCGGGTTGTGCTCCAATCATCCGGCGAACCGCGGCGGCATCACCAAGATCATCGAGGCGGTGCGGCAGTTACGTGGCGAAGCGCATCCGGCTGTCCAGGTGCCGAACTGCGACCTCGCGATGGCGCATGGGACGGGCGGCTCGCTTGGTACCCGCCACGTCGGCAGTACCGTCATTCTGGAGCGGGAGTAATCGACATGGCAATCGCCGCACAAAGAAAGATTCCGTTCGTCGGCACCGTCGACACCAATCCGGAAACGAAACCGTTCTTCGATGGTTGTGCCGCCGGCAAGCTGGTGCTGCCGCAATGCGTGGCGACCAAAAAGTTCATTTGGTACCCGCGCGCCATCTCACCGTTCACGCTGGGACCGGTCGAGTGGAAAGAAGTGTCCGGCAAGGGCAAGATCTACACGTACAGTGTGATGGAACGTGCGAACCCGCCGTATTGCATCGCCTATGTCGAGCTCGCCGAAGGGCCGAAGATGATGACCAATATCGTGGATATCGACTTCAAGGACGTGAAGATCGGCATGGATGTGAAATTGAAGTTCATCCAGACCGAGGGGGACGGCCCGCCGATGCCGTTCTTCACACCGGCCTGAGGCTGCGTTACGGTTCGGAATCAGGCGGCGTCAGGTTCGTTCCTGGCGCCGCTTTGCGTTTCCGTCTGTTATCGCGACGAGCGCGGCGGCCCTCGGGTCAAGCGCCCAAGGGCAAGCGCGGCAATCTGCCGGCCCCCACTGATGGAGATTGCTTCGTTTCGCTCGCGACGACAGAAGGGAGGCTCCAGATGGACCAGATAACCGCGACTGCCGATCCGATCGTGGTGGAAATCGTGCGCGGCGCGCTAAAAGCGGTCCAGCACGAGATGGAGGCGCTGATCGAACGCACCGCCATGTCTCCGTTCATTCGCGAGAAGAAGGATTTTCACGCGGCACTGTTCAACCGGACGGGAAAACTGATCGCCGGCCGCAGCCTGCCGACCGCGAGCAACCTGATCGAGCCGGTGCTGGAACGCTACCCGGCCCAGACGATGCGGCCTGGCGACATATACTGGTACAACGACTGTTACGCATCCAAAGGGGCGGTGTCGCACACCTCCGACCAGGTATTCATCTCCCCGGTCTTCGCTGACGCCCAAATTCTCGCTTTCGCCCACTCATGGGCACATTTCAACGATATTGGCGGTATGCGGCCGGGATCGTTGTCGGCGGACTGCACGGAAATCTACCAGGAAGGAATTATCGTCCCTCCCGTGCTGGTGGCCCGTGACGGCGTCATGAGCGAGGAACTGCTGCGCCTGTTTTACCGGAACTGTCGCTTTCCGGCGATGGTTCGCGGCGACACGCGTGCCTCGTTGGCGGCGATCCGCCTGGGCGAACGCCGATTGCACGAACTGATCGCCCGGTTTGGGGCGGCGAAACTGGATGCAGCGTTCGATGCGCTGTTGGAACGGACGGCGCGCGCGGCGAAGGCAAAGCTGCGCGCACTGGTACCGAACGGTGAATACCGCTTTTCCGAGACGATCGACGTGGCCCGATCCGTATCCGCTACCGATTCGAAGTGTCCCCTGAGCGCACCGTTCTGGACTTCACCGAAAGCGACGATCAAGTACAAGGTCCGCTGAATTTCCTGATGAACGAATCGACGCCGAAGCTGGCGCTGACCGGATACCTGCTCGGCGCGACAAGCGAAGGGATGATGAACGATGGTGCGCTCGACCTGATCGATGAGGTCATGGTGCGGCCCGGTTCGATCGTGCAGCCGACCTTCCCCGCCGCGCTTGGTCTGCGCGGTGTCACCATGATGCGCAATGTCGCCGGATTGTTGGGCGTAATGAACGTCGCGACCGGCGGCAAGGCGATGGCGGCGCACAGTGCCTACGTGATTTGGTATATCCGCGGCCGCACCGACGAGGGCGAGACTTACCTGATGTCCGATGGTGTTGGTGTCGGCTACGGGGCGCGTCCATACGCCGATGGCAACGACGCGATCTATCTCGTCGCACAGGAAAACTACCCGGTCGAATTCATGGATCAGGTGTTTCCGGTCCGTGTCCGTTCTTATGAAATCAACCGTGACACCGGTGGTCCCGGGCGTTGGCGCGGCGGTTGCGGCATGGTGCGGGAAGTTGAAGTGCTGGCGGCGGAAGGCATGGTATCGTTACGGATCGATTCCGTGAACTTCCCGCCGTGGGGCGTATCCGGCGGCCACTGCGCCCGGCCGGGCCGATGTGTCATCAATCGGGGCCGGCCCGATGAGCGCGTCCTTGGTCCGTTGAGCGATGGCAACATCGTCCGGCGTGGTGACGTCATTCGCGTGGAAACCGGCGGAGGCGGCGGCTGGGGCCATCCGTTCGATCGCGAACCGGAACGGGTTCTCGAGGATGTGCTCAGTCACTTCGTCGGCCGCGCCAGCGCCGAAGCCGATTACGGCGTTGTCCTCACTCCGGACGGACGCGCGGTTGACGAGGCGGCGACGCGCGCCCGCCGCGTGAACCGCCCGGAGGCTTCATTGTTCCACCAAAACGGCTATCAGGCATCGCTGGTCGCATGAGTGACGGTATCGTCATTGGCATCGACACCGGGGGTACCTTCACCGACGTGACGATCCTGGACCGGCGTAACGGCGCGGTGCGGACCGCGAAGACGCCCACGACGCCGCACGACCCATCGCAGGGCTTTGCCCGCGCCGCGAGGGATGGACTGGCAGTGCTTGGCGGCGTCGCGTCCGATGTGTCTCGGGTGCTCCACGGCACGACGGTCGCGACCAACCTTATTCTGGAGGGCAAAGGGCCGCGGGTCGCGATGCTGGTGACGGCCGGCTTCCGGTCGATGTTGGAAATCGGGCGTCAGGACATCCCCCGGGAAGGCAGCCTGTTCGAATGGGTCAAGCCGAAACGGCCGGTGCCGCCGCGGCTGATCTGGGAAATCCCGGGCCGCATTGACCATATTGGCAACGAAATCCAACCGCTCGACGAGGCCGCGGTACGTGCCGCCGCCCGAGCGATCGCCGCCGAAGGCATCACCACGATCGCCGTTGTGTTTATCCATTGCTACGCTAACGCCGCGCATGAACATCGCGCCGCGGCGATCGTCGCCGCCGAACATCCAACCGCTTTGGTATCGTTATCGTCAGACGTGCTGCCAGTGTTCCGCGAATACGAGCGAGCAATGACGACGGTGTTGAATGTCTACGTCATGCCGGCGATCTCGGTTTATGTCGGGCAACTGGAGCAGCGGCTGACCGATCAGGCGATCGGCGCGCCGTTGTTGCTGATGAAATCGAGCGGCGGTGTCACCAGCGCACGCACGGTGCGTCGCACCCCGGTGGAAACCGTGTTGTCCGGGCCGGCGGCGGGCGTCGTGGGTGCGAACTTCATCGCCCAGGCGGCGGGGTTCTCCGACCTCATCGGCATCGATATCGGCGGGACTTCGGCCGACATCAGTCTGATCCATAACGGTCAGCCGGGGATGACGACCGCCGGGAAGATCGCCGATTGGCCGGTCGGACGGCCGATGATCGACATCGCCACGATCGGTGCCGGCGGTGGCTCCATCGCGCGCGTTTCAGCCGAGGGTGCGTTGACTGTCGGTCCCCAAAGCGCGGGCGCCGTTCCGGGGCCGGTTTGTTACGGCAAGGGCGGCACGGAACCGACCGTGACCGATGCACACCTCGCTCTGGGCCATTTGCCGCCTTATCTGCTGGATGGATCGTTTCACCTGGACGCCGAGGCGGCGCGTGGCGCGATCGCCCGCCGTGTCGCCGAACCGCTCGGAATGACCATCGAGGAAGCGGCGCGCGGCATCCTTTCCATCGTCGATCACAACATGATGGGTGCGATCCGTGTCGTGTCGGTGGAGCGCGGCCACGACCCGCGCGATTTCGTCCTGGTGCCGTTCGGAGGTGCCGGACCGTTGCACGGCGGCTCACTGGCACGGCTGATGGGAATTCGCACGGTTCTGATCCCTCCCGCACCGGGCGTGCTGTCCGCGCTTGGCTTGCTGGTGTCGAATCTGAAAGCGGAATTCACCCGCACCAGTCTGCAACGCGCCGGTGCGATCGAGCTCTCGCGGCTGGCCGCCGTGTTCACCGCGCTGCATGCCGAGGCTGTCGCGTGGCTGGACCAGGAAGCGGTGCCGGCCGGCGCCCGCCTTGTCACATGGCATGCCAGCATGCGGTACCAGCATCAGGGTTTCGAACTGACCGTGCCATGGGCCGGAACCGAGGTGACCGAGGCATCGGTCGCCGGCACGATCGCGGCGTTTCATCGGTTGCACGAGCAACTCTATACGTTCGCCCAGGAAGATACGCCCGTCGAAATCGTTACGCTGCGCGTCGATGCTGAAGGCAGGTTCGCGCCTTTGGTCATGCCCGCTTTGGCGCGCGGTCGAGGGCCGGAGGCGGCGATCATCGATGAAATCGTGATTGCCTCCGCCGATGGCCCGTTGCGCGCGAGGGTGTACGAGCGGGCCCGGCTTGGTGCCGGCGACAAGGTTTCCGGACCGGCGGTCTTGACCCAGCTCGACGCGACCACTCTGCTGTTGCCTGGCCAAACAGCCGAAGTGCATGAACTCGGCTCCTTGATCGTGAAAGAGGCATCATGACCACCCAGCCCGTCCTGCTCACCGAATATCGCCCGCCGGGATTTTTGATCAGTTCCGTTGACCTGGCGTTTGACCTGGATCCGGCGGCGACCAAGGTCGTCTCCCGCCTGGCATTGCGCCGCAACCCGAAGGCTGGCCCAAGCGAGCCGTTGCGCCTGAATGGCGAGGCGTTGACCCTGGTCCGCATCGCCCGCGACGGCGTGGCGCTGCCGCCGGACGCGTACCGCATCGACGCCGGCATTTTGACAATCGATACGATGCCCGAGCAATGCATGCTGGAAATCGAAACGAAAATCGCACCGGCGGACAACACGGAATTGTCCGGACTGTACGTCTCCGGCGGCAGTTATTTTACCCAGTGCGAAGCTGAAGGTTTCCGCCGGATCACGTATTTTCCCGATCGGCCGGACGTGATGGCGCGCTATACCGTTTCGATTACAGCGCAAAAAGCCCAGGTGCCGGTGATGTTATCGAACGGGAATCCAGGACCAGTGCGCGATCTGGGCGACGGACGGCATCGGATCATATGGACCGATCCACACCCAAAGCCGTGTTATTTGTTCGCGCTTGTGGCAGGCGACCTCGTTTCGGTCAACGATGAATTCACCACGCACTCCGGACGCCACGTCGATCTCGGGATTTACGTCCGCCGCGGCGACGAGGACAAATGCGCGCACGCGATGCGGTCGCTGAAGAAGTCCATGCGCTGGGACGAAGATGTGTTCGGTCTGGAATACGATTTGGACGTCTTCAACATCGCCGCCGTCTCCGACTTCAACATGGGCGCGATGGAAAACAAGGGGCTCAACGTTTTCAATACAAAATATGTCCTGGCGAAACCGGACACCGCGACGGACGGCGACTATCAGGGCATCGAGGCGGTAATCGCGCACGAATACTTTCACAATTGGACCGGCGATCGGGTGACCTGCCGCGATTGGTTCCAGCTTTCTCTCAAGGAGGGCCTCACGGTTTACCGCGATCAGGAGTTTTCCGCCGATCAGGGCAGCCGGGCGGTGAAGCGGATTGGCGACGTGCGTGGGTTGCGGGCGGCGCAGTTCCGCGAGGACGGCGGACCGCTCGCGCACCCGGTGCAACCGAAGTCCTATCTCGCGATCGATAATTTCTATACGGCGACCGTCTATAACAAAGGTGCCGAAGTCATCCGCATGATGGCCACGATCATCGGCCGCGAAGCATTTCGCAAGGGCATGGACCTGTATTTCCAGCGGCATGACAACGACGCCGTGACGATCGAGGACTTTGTCGCCGCGATGGCGGACGCATCAGGAGTCGACCTCGACAAATTCCGTGCCTGGTACGACCAGGCCGGCACACCCGAGGTCAGCGTGGACGACGCCTACGATGCCAATCAGAAACAATACCGGCTTACCATCCGGCAGGCGACCCGGCCAACCCCGGGTCAGCCGGACAAGCAGCCGTTGGTTATTCCGGTGGCGATGGGATTGCTCGACGGGAACGGCCAGGAACTCGAAACCAGGCTCGCGGGGGAGACGGCGGCGAAGCAAGGCACACGTGTTCTGCTGGCGGACGCGGCCGAAACCACCTTTACGTTCGTGGACGTGGCCAGTCCCCCTGTCCCGTCGTTGTTCCGCGGCTTTTCCGCGCCGGTCAAACTGTCGGGCATCAGTCCGGAACGCGCGCGGTTCCTCGCCGCGCACGATACGGATCCGTTTGTGCGCTGGGAATCCGGACAGCAGTACGCCACGCGCATCCTGCTCGCGATGATCCCTGCCTGGCATCGCGGCGAATCCCAAACGATCGACCCGGGCCTGATCGAGGCAATGTCGGAAACCCTGTCCCAATCGGACAAGGATCCGGCGTTCGTGGCGGAAGCATCGTATTTGCCGGGCGAGGCATTTCTCGGGGATCAAATGGAGATCGCCGATGTCGATGCGATCCACGCGGTGCGCGATGCGGCGCGCGTGGCGATCGGAGAGGCGTTGCGCGGCCGGCTGCGCGCGACCTACGACGCCTGTACCGAGCCCCGGTCATACGAGATCGACGGCGCCGCGATCGGCCGGCGATCGTTACGCAATGCGTGTCTCAGCTACCTGAGCGCGGGTGGCGACCCGTCGCTCGCGAAACAGCAATTCGATGGCGCCGGCAACATGACCGATTCGCTCGCCGCATTGGGCGTGCTCGCGGGCATCGACTGTCCTGAGCGTAGCGCGGCGCTCGCCACGTTTTACGCCAAATGGCGGCACGATCCTCTCGTGCTGGACAAGTGGTTTTCGATTCAGGCGACTTCGCCGCTGCCGGATACCGTGGCGCGGGTACGCGCGTTGTCCACGCATGCGGATTTCGATCTCCGCAATCCCAATCGCATCCGCGCCCTGATCGGTGCTTTCGCCGGGGGCAATCAGGTGCGGTTCCACGATCCAAGGGGCGAAGGTTACCGGTTCCTCGCCGACATCGTCATTCAACTCGATCCGTCCAATCCGCAGGTCGCCGCCCGCATGGT